>Ga0180436_10001315_pt1 | contig 24395 bp, 28 predicted proteins | sample SS_ome_2_FD_132434 | JGI IMG/M metagenome (GOLD analysis project Ga0180436, IMG submission 132434) | Hypersaline lake sediment archaeal communities from the Salton Sea, California, USA - SS_3_S_2 metaG | ecosystem: Environmental > Aquatic > Non-marine Saline and Alkaline > Hypersaline >... | reverse complement strand
TTCGTCCAAACTCTACGTTGCGGATGTCGATTTTTTCCTCGACATATCAAACATATGCCTGCGGGAAAATCTCCATTCGCGTCTTGATTTTTAACGAAAATCCGAATTTTTCAAGGTTGCCTATAGTTTAGAGAGGAGCTCCTGCAACTTTTCATTATTCCCACAAGAGCGACACCGCAGGAAATAGAGCGTGTTGACTTTTACCCGCAATGGTTTTTCTGCAAAACTCCAGGCAAGTCTAAATCGACCGGTGGATTTATTGGTAAACATTGACAAGTACGGCAATAATCAGTAAACGGTTAATGGATGATTAGTACCGTGTGCCGTGCGGTATCTGCGGCCACATTCAAGCGGCACCGCGCCGCTTTTTTTTATGGAACAAGTCCGCGGTTTTCCGCGGCTGAACATAGACACAGGATGCAATAATGAGCAGTGAAAATCAGTTTCTGGCCCAGCGCCGGGAGAAGGCTGAAAGCCTGGCCGATCTCGGCGTCAAACTCTACAGCAACAGGTTCAAGCCGCAGGATCATGTAGCGGAAGTGAGACCCAGAGCTGAAGGGCTCGAACCCCAGCAGAAAGAGGAATCAGGGGCCACCTATTCCCTTGCCGGCCGGATCATGGCCATGCGTAAATTCGGCAAGGCCGCATTTATCACCATAGCCGATGCCACCGGGCAGATGCAGGTATACATCCGCAAAGATACGGTCGGCGACGACACGTTTGCGGCATTCAAAAAATGGGATATTGGCGATATCGTCGGGACCGGCGGCTACCTCTTCAAAACCAAAACGGGAGAGCCGTCAATCCATGCCGAAACGGTAATCATGATATCCAAATCGCTGCGGCCGCTCCCGGAGAAGTGGCACGGGCTCACCGACGTCGAAACCCGCTATCGGCAGCGATACGTTGACCTGATCGTAACTCCGGAAAGCAGGGAGATATTCAGGAAGCGCGTGGAAATCATCCGCCTGGTGCGCGACTACCTGAGTGATCTCGGCTTCATGGAGGTTGAAACGCCGATGATGCAGCCGGTACCGGGCGGCGCCACGGCCAAGCCGTTCAAGACATACCACAATGCGCTCGATATGGACCTGTACCTGCGGATCGCGCCGGAACTGTACCTTAAACGGCTGCTGGTCGGCGGTTTTGAACGGGTTTTCGAGATCAACCGCAATTTCAGGAACGAAGGCCTCTCCACCCGGCACAACCCGGAATTCACGATGCTGGAGTTCTATCAGGCCTACGCGACCTACGATGACCTGATGGACCTGACCGAAGACATGATTTCCTCAGTCTGCCAGAAGGTCAACGGCACGATGCAGATTACCTACCAGGGCGTCGACGTCGACCTGAGTCCGCCATGGAAACGGCTGACCATGGACGAGGCGCTGATCGAAGTCGGCAACGTCGACCCGGCAATACTTGCCGACGACGATAAGATTATCGAGCATGCCCAGAGCCTCGGCATCAAGCTGGAGAAGCAGGCCGGGCCGGGCAAGGCGAAAACAGAGATTTTCGAACTGCTGGTCGAAGAAAAACTGATCGACCCGACCTTCATCACGCTGTATCCGACGGAGGTGTCGCCGCTGTCCAGACGCAACGAGCAGGACCCGTCGGTTACCGACCGTTTCGAATTGTTCATCACCGGCCGGGAGCTGGCGAATGCGTTCAGCGAGCTCAACGACCCGATCGACCAGAAACAGCGTTTCGAGAAACAGATTGCCGAACGGGGAGACGACGACGAGATCCATCCGGAACTCGATCACGATTACGTGCGGGCGCTGGAGTACGCCATGCCTTCAGCCGCCGGTGAAGGCGTCGGCATCGACCGGCTCGTCATGTTGCTGACCGACGCGCCGTCGATCAGGGACGTGATACTCTTTCCCCACATGAAACCGGAAGAAAGGACGGAGCAGGAACCGCAAAACCGGAACAGCAACGACTGACATGTTCGAGTGGTTCATCAGCAGGAGATATCTGCGGGCCAAGCATCGGCAGGGATTTATTTCGCTGATCACGCTGATCTCCGTCATCGGCATCACTGTCGGCGTTATCGCGCTGATAGTCGTGCTGTCGGTATACTCCGGTTTTACCGAAGGGCTCCGCGACCAGATCCTCGGAATCAACTCCCACATCATCGTGCAGCGGGTCGAAGGCTCCATTGAAAATTATGACCTGGCCAGGGACCAGGTCGTGACGGTTGACGGCGTTGTCGGCGCGACGCCGTACCTGTACGCGCAGACGCTGCTGAGCGGATCGACCGGCGGCTCCGGCATCATCCTGCGCGGCATCGAGGCGAAAACGGCCAGACAGGTCATCAACCTCGAATCCCAGATGACTGCCGGAACCATGGAGGACCTGACCGGCGGCGACGACCGCATCCCCCCCATTATTATCGGCGCGCAGCTGGCCAATGACCTGCGGGTCGGCCCCGGCGGCAAAGTCAGGCTGATATCCCCGTCAGGGCCGCTCACGCCGATGGGAATCATACCGAAAATAAAGACCTGCCGCGTCGCCGGCATCTTTGAATCGGGCATGTACGAGTACGATTCGTCACTCGCGTATATGGACATCCACGATGCACAGGAGTTTCTGGAAGTCGGCGATATCGCCCACGGCATCGAGGTTGTTGTCGAGAAAAAACGACTCAACAAGGCCGATAAGATCGCCGCGGATATCGTCGAAAAACTCGGCCCCGGCACCATCGCCCGCGACTGGATGGCCATGAACCGCAACCTGTTCGCCGCCTTCAAACTGGAAAAAATCGGCATGTTCATCTGCGTTGCGCTTATCATCATCGTAGCCGCGCTCAACATCATCAGCGCCCTGATCATGCTCGTGATGGAAAAGGCGAAGGATATCGCGATCCTGAAATCGATGGGAGCAACGTCGCGCTCGATCATGAAGATATTCTTCCTGCAGGGCCTGATCATAGCGCTCGCCGGAACGGTGCTCGGCGTTCTCGGCGGACTCGGATTGTGTGAACTGCTGTCGCGCTACGAATTCATCGAGCTGCCGTCGAACGTCTACCCGATGACGACGCTGCCGATCAAAGTGCTGCCGGCCGACGTCGCGATCATTGCGTGCTGCTCGATCCTCATCAGCCTGTCGGCGACGATCTATCCGTCCTGGAAAGCGTCAAAGGTAAAACCGGCGGAGGTACTGTCATGACCGCTCCGCTGATGCAGGCCGTCGATATCAAGAAGACATTCAAGAACGGCGTCAAGGACGTCGAAGTATTGAAGGGAATCAACATCGAGATCCTCGCCGGCCAGATGACCGCCATCATCGGTGCGTCAGGTTCCGGCAAAACAACGATGCTCCAGATTCTCGGAACCCTGGTAAACCCGAGCGCCGGGCAGATACTGTTTCAGGGAGGGCGCATCGACGACAAGGGCGACCGGGAACTGGCGTCATTTCGTAATCGCTCGCTCGGCTTCATCTTCCAGTTCCATCACCTGCTGCCCGAATTCAGCGCCCTGGAAAACGTGATGATGCCGGCACTCATTTCAGGAAAAAGCCGGCAACAGTCAGAACCGGCCGCAAAAGACCTGCTCGCCGCAGTCGAGCTCGATCACCGCGAACAACATCGTGTCCACGAATTGTCCGGCGGTGAGCAGCAGCGCACCGCCCTGGCCCGGGCCCTGATCATGGAGCCCGACATCCTCCTCGCAGACGAACCGACCGGCAACCTCGACAGCCGCGCCGGCACGCTGGTGTTCGACCTGCTGCAGACTATCTGCAGGGAACGCTCCCTGGCAGTCCTGATGGTGACGCACAATACCGCCCTGGCCGAACGTATGGACCGGTGCTTGACGCTGCAGGACGGGAAGCTGAGTTAGGGGGAGGCGGTGGGGGTAGATTTCAGCCTGCTGCTCTCCGCCCTTTTCGCCTCCTCGGTGAAAAATCTACGGGATACGGCTGCTTCGCAGCCTACGCCTTCGGCCCGTAGAAAAGCTTTTTCACCGATCCGGCTGGGCTCCGCGATGCAATCTGAAATCTACCCCCGCCGCTGACAAGTACATTCGCAGCTAACACTTATCGATTCAATTACCACCTTGAGTAACATTCTGAAGCGTGTCCCAGAGGCAGAGAGAAGCTGTTTATAACATTAGTAAAAAAACGGAAAGATTCTGCGGAATCTGGGTTGCCTGGTTTTGGCTGCATCGCGGAGGCCCGCCGTAGCAGTGGAACGATTGGCAATGTAGTCGCCTTTTACGGTTGCCGTGGAACTGATACGGCGATAAGGCCGGAGAGCAGCAGCTAAAACCAGGCAACCCAGATTCCATCCCCAAAAACTATTAAAAACTACTTATTTTAATGACCGATAATAACTGTCCAAGGTAAAGATGGAAGCCAGCGGATTGTGCCCCAGGACCCGATCTTTGACCGCCAGCACCGTACATGGTGCATCCGAGTATTTAAAAAACATCGAGTCATGGCCGACGCATAATCCGATAAGGATATTGAAATCGGTTTTTTCATGGTTCAGCACCATCGCCTGCAGCACCGGATTGCACATCGCCTCATCTCCGCTTGAATCAATCTGCTCTTCGCGCTCGAGTCCGATAATCTGTTTTGAACTCCGGCCGACCTTACAGACGACCGAAGCCATCTCGAATCCTTTGGAGCCGATAAGTTTCTCCACGATCTTGGCTTCCTTGCGCAAACCGACGCAAAATGCGATGCCGAGCCGCTTGTATTTCATGCGATGAGCGAATTCGATCACCTCTTCAATCCGCGTTTTTACCGGCCGCACGTGTGCGTAGCCGAGTTCCCGGTTTCCATAGCCGGTCGCTTCCTGGATCGATGCCTGCTTCGCGAATTCGCAGAGTTCCGAGTTATTGTTGTATTCTTCCCGGCTCTGTCCGGTAAGTTCTTCGAGGTTGGCCGTGGGGCAGAATTTGGGCGATTTTCCCGTCTCCTCCCTGCACACCCGATCGGCGATTTCCAGCGGACAGCGGGCACAGGCGGCCAACAGCTGTTTTGATTTTGCGTTTTCCATTCTTCACTCCTTCAAAAATATTGGCTGGTTTGAAAAAAGCTATTTTCGTGAAAAATCACTATTTTCAAAACAGCCTATTTATCACGAACCTGCCTCCAGGTCCGTCTGCCATTTCTGCAACTGCGTTATCGTGACTCCGGCACCGCCGCAGACAACGACCAGGATCGACGTTTTATCGTGCACCCATCTGGCAGATTCATATACTGCCGCCAGAGCCGCTCCACAGGCCGGTTCAACCAGCAGCCGGTGATCGTCGGCAAAGTCGAGGCAGGCGTTGACCGCCTGCAGATCGGATACGACAAGACTGGTCAAATCATGATGCAGCCGGTACGCAAAGGCCTGTTCGGCAACCTTTTTGGCACCGAGCGTTGTGGCAATGGTGGTGATCTGTTCCAGTTCTATCAATTCACCGGCGCCCAGTGAACCGGCCAGCGATGCCGCTCCTTCCGTTTCGACGGCCAGAATGGGCACGTCGTTCATTCCGTTGCGCTGCAGCCCCTCGACGATGCCACAGAGCAGCCCGCCGCCGCCAACCGATATGACAACGCCGTCCGGACGGATTCCGGCTTCGGCAACTTCGTCGATCAGGGACGCATGTCCAGGCCACAACAGCGGATCGTCGAACGGATGGATATACGCGCACTCCGGCCCGGCCAGCTCCAGCGCATAGGCGTGCGCTTCCTGCCAGGATTCACCGTGAATGACCACCTCCGCCCGTTCCTGTTTTATCAGCTCGACCGCCCTTGCAGGCGTTGACTGCGGGACCACCACGGTTACCGGGACGGACAGCTTTCTGCCCGCATACGCAACCGCGATCCCCGCGTTGCCCCCCGAGGAACTGACCAGGGCTGTGGCACCGCGCGTAACATAATGGCTGCAGGCCCGGCCGATGCCGCGCAGTTTAAACGAACCCGACGGCTGCACCGCCTCGATTTTCAGCCAGACGGGACGGCTGCACAATCGGGAAAGCGGCAGGGACTCGATCAGCGGAGTTTTGATATGGAGATCATTCATATTCCCGCTCCGATTAATCGCCGAGCAGCGTATTGAGTTCGGTAAAATCAACCCGCGAGGTCAGGTCGATGCTGATCGGTGTAACCGACACAACCCGTTCGACGGCCAGCGCATGGATATCGGAGCCCGGTTCGAACGCATCGGGATCGTCCGCGATCTGTGTCGTGAAATCATCGATGACGCTCTCAACCGAAGGATTCTCGATCGTTTTTGTGTAATATGCCGCCCGGGACAGGCTCGTCAGCTTCCACACGGTCTGTTCGTCGGCATTGTCCGGCACATCGATTTTGAGTACATCGACATCGGGCAGCAAGGTTTTTCTCAGCGTCTTTTCCGCAAACATCCTGAGAAAATGGATGACCGCATCCCAATTCTGGTCGGTATAGTTTTTGTGCGAGGCGATATCGGTCTGTTTCGATACCGCCAGCGCTGGAATTCCCTGACTCGCAGCTTCGATTGCCGCACCGACCGTTCCCGAACTGGTAACCATGTTCCCCAGATTCTCGCCGTAATTGACCCCTGAAATAAGCAGGTCGGGACGGTCGTTCAAGAACACCGTATGCAGTGCATGCCTGACCACCTGGGCCGGAGAGCAGGGACAGTGATAGCCGCACGCGGTGCCGCCGGTATAGGTATAGTCGACCCGTTTAAAAGCTGTCTTTTTGTCGCCGGTCAACCCCCTGCCGGTCGCCGTCTGCTGATCGGTCGGGGCGACAATCGTGATCCTGCCGAGACCGGCTGCGGCCTCGACCGATGCCCGCAGACCGGGGGAGTCAATGCCGTCGTCGTTGGTTATTGCTATATGGTATTGAGCCATCGCTTTGTAATTGCAGTTGTTGTTATGGGTGCGGCTTTCGTGCTTCCACCTCGAGGCGTACCATGTCGACATGGGCCTTGCCTTCCCCGTCCAGCGGTACCCGTTCGAGATACCGGGTTGCGATCCGGTCGATATACTCATCCCGCAGCTCTTCGGGAACCCGCTCGGTATAGGGAAGCCACGTCGTCCTGATCCAGCCGCTGAGTCCCGCTTTGCCGTCGTGGATCATGTCCTTGTCGATCAGTTCGACCCTGTGCCCGGTAAACCCGGCGTTGGTAAGCAGTTTTGTATAAACCTCAATCCCGAGAAATCCATACGGAAATTCGAAATTTTCGAAATACGGGGCAAACCGCGGTTCCTGCCCCAGCGCGTCGATAACCTCGACCATGGTACGGGCGTTCCCTTTCCCACCCATCTGCAGTAAGATCCGGCCGCCCGGTTTCAGGCAGGATGCGATCCCATCGACCACCGGGCGATGATCTTTCACCCAGTGCAGCGCCGCATTGGAAAAAACCACGTCGAAGTATGATGCAAACGACGGTTCAGAAGACATCCGCGCCGCATCAAGCAGGGTAAAGGTCAGGTTGGCATGCGTACCTGCGGGAAACCGTTTCCGGGCCAGTTCGATCATCGACGCTGAACTGTCGATACCGACCAGTGAACCCCGCTCGAGCAGGTGTGCGATTTCAGCCGTTACCTTGCCGTCGCCGCAGCCGATATCGAGCACCGTTTCCGAACCGTGCAGGGACAGCTTGGCAATGAGCTCGCGCGCCCATTGCTGCTGGGCCGCCGAGTGCTTTTCATAATCTTCGCTGTCCCATCGGTATGAACTCATCGCGATCCCTCGTATGCTCTGCCTCACCGGTCTAATCCAGCCCCGCCGGATCGATCAGTCTCACCTGACAACTTTGGCCGGGAAAAATCAAGGAGACTTTGGACGTTTCATCGAGCAGATTCCCAGGTTGAAGTGGCGTACCCCCAGGTAAGTGCGTAGAGATCAAACGGTGCATACTCCGCCAGAAACTCAACATAGTCAAACATGGCCTTATAGCCGAGCACTTCAATGAGCGACGGCCAGGTGTTATGGACCCTGGTCCCAAGCGTCGGTTTGCCGTCCTTCAGTAATTGCCGTAATGTGTTGGGTCGCATGTTGTTACTCGGAATAATCGTGTCCCGTCACGAGGCTATTTTTTCCCTCTCCCGCTCCCCCACAGCGGATCATTATCAAAGCGTTCAAACCACCAGTCTTCAGGGGACAGGTTTCCCTTGACCGTATCTTCCGAGAATGAATAGTGGTAATTGGCGCAATATTTGGTGATCAATTGATACGCGTCGACAATTTTCCTGGTCATCTCAGCGCACACCTCGGGATCTCCCGTACACGTATCCGGGTGCCAGGCGGCCAGCAGCCTCCGATAGTTCGACTTGATCATTTCCATCGTTGCCGACTCCGGAATCTCGAGAATCTCCCGTGCCTCAGACAACGTTTCGAAAGTGCCCATGCGAGTCAGGTCCGGTTTCTGTTTTGCTGATCCTGCCCACTGAACCGCGGATTAGTGAAGTTCTAATTATTGAAGTTCTTCTTGTCCGCACCGGATCAGTTGACTATAAACTATAACCACAAACCATTTAACCCGGATTTTCATGAAAAACAATTGCACAACGAAGGGTCGACGATGAGCGAGATCGTTCTGATCAGTATTACCGGCCGGGACCGTAAAGGACTCGATGCCCGATTCATAGGAATCCTCGCCGAATACAACGTCAATATCCTCGATATAGGCCAGGCTGTCATCCACGACCACATATCGCTTGGAATACTTGCCGAGATTCCCAACGCGAAAGATTTTTCCTCGATATACAAAGATATGCTGTTTGAAGGACACACGCTGGGCGTCGAGATAGACATCAAATCAATCGAGCCCGAGAGCTATGAGTCCTGGGTCCACGCCCAGGGCAAGGAGCGGCGGATCATTACGCTGCTCGGCAAAACCCTTTCGGCAGAACAGATTGCGTCGGTGGCGAGCATTATTACCGAGAACCGGTTGAACATTGACGGGATAACCCGCCTGACCGGGAGGATTTCGTTAAAGGAACCCGAAAACAATCCGCGGGCCTGCGTGCAATTGTCTACCAGCGGAACCCCGCTTGATATCCATGACATGCGCGCGAGATTCATGGATATCTCCCGCAAAACCGGCATCGATATATCTTTTCACGTCGATAACATTTACCGGCGCAACCGCAAACTGGTCGTTTTCGATATGGACTCGACCCTTATCCAGGCCGAGGTCATCGACGAACTCGCCAAACTGGCGGGAGTCGGAGACGAAGTGCAGCGAATCACCGAGTCGGCAATGCGCGGGGAAATCGACTTCAAGGAAAGTTTCAGGCGGCGCGTAGCGCTGCTCAAGGGGCTGCCGGCCGAACGGTTAACCCAGCTCACCAAGGAACTTCCGCTGACCGACGGGGCAGACCTGGTCGCCAAGACGCTGAAAGGACTTGGCTACAAGCTCGGCATCCTGTCCGGCGGATTCAGGTTTGTCGGAGAGTTCCTGCAGGAACGGTTTGGATTCGATTACGTCCATACAAATGAACTCGACATCAAAGACGGTGTCGTGACCGGCAACGTGGTCGGGGACATCATCGACGGCGAGAAGAAAGCCGATCTGCTGCGGGAAATCGCTAAAAAAGAAGGCATTGCCCTGGAACAGACGATCGCCGTCGGCGACGGCGCCAACGACCTGCCGATGATATCCATCGCCGGACTTGGCGTTGCCTTTAACGCGAAGCCGCTGGTGCGGGAAAAGGCAACCAATGCAATCTCGAGCGTCGGCCTCGACGGTCTTTTGTACCTGATCGGCATCCACGACCGGGAAATAAAGGAAGAAGTCCGGCAGGCAAACCGCGAGCACTCGCGTGCCGACTGACATATCGCCTCGGCAGTGAGCGGCCCGGAAGCTTCGTGCGATCTTAATTCTTGACGTTCAGCCGACTTGCCCGTAAAGTAACCACCTCGCATATTCACCCAGTTACCACGAAAAACAAACGATGGAGACAAGCATGGCAAAATCATATAGCATCGCCGTCATCCCCGGCGATGGCACAGGACTTGAAGTAGTCAACGAAGGCCGCAAAGCGCTCGATGCGGCGGCAGAGCGGTTCGGCTTTACCCTGGAGATGACCGATTTCGATTACGGCGGCGACCGTTACCTGAAAACGGGTGAGGTCCTGCCGGAAAACGCGGCCGACGAAATGAAGAAATTCGACGCGATTTACCTCGGCGCCATCGGACATCCCGATGTCAAACCCGGCATCCTGGAAAAAGGTATTCTGCTGAGTCTGCGCTTCGCGCTGGATCAATACATCAACCTGCGGCCGGTCCGCCTCTACCCCGGCGTCCAAACCCCGCTGAAGGATAAAACTCCGGACGATATCGACTACGTGGTCATCCGCGAAAACTCCGGCGGCATCTACACCGGCACCGGCGGTATCTCGATGAAGGGAACACCGCACGAAGTCGCAGTCCAGAGCATGGTCTACAACCGTTTCCAGGTTGAGCGCTGCCTTCGCTACGCCTTTGAATACGCGCGCAAGTTCGGCAAGAAAGCGCGCGGAAAAGGTGACGAGAACACCCTTGGGCTCGTCGGTAAGACCAATGTTCTGACCTATGTGTTCGATCTCTGGGAACGTGCGTTTCATGAAATCGGCGAAGCCGAATATCCCGACGTCAAGCGCGATTATTACCATGTGGATGCAACCTGCATGTGGATGGTGAAGAGTCCCGAATGGTTCGACGTTCTCGTGACGTCCAACATGTTCGGCGACATCATCACCGACCTTGGCGCGGAAACACAGGGCGGCATGGGCATTGCCGCCGGCGGCAACATCAACCCCGAAGGCGTCAGCATGTTCGAACCCATCGGCGGATCCGCCCCGAAATACACCGGCCAGAACATCATCAACCCGCTGGCAGCCGTCTGCGCCGGTGCAATGATGCTCGAAACGCTGGGAGAAACGGAAGCGGCGGCCGCCATCGAAGACGGCGTCAAATGGGTGACCGGTGAGAAACTCGAAAGCCTCTCGGCCGGCAGGATGGGCTACTCCACCAGCCAAGTCGGAGACCTGGTCGTCGAGCATATTTCAAAGTAATATTCAGAAACAGGGAAAGCTCTCGATTTAATTGCACTGCATTGAATCGGGGACTTTCCCCAAACGCCAAGCTCCTCCCTCTTCTCGCCCCGGTCAAGACGAGGTTCCTCCGATTTCCGCTGTTATTGCTGCGAGCAGTCATCAGCACTATTGTATAGAGGCTCAATAGGTTGTACCTTTCGTCTAGATCGCGACGTTGGCTTGTGCAACGGATCGCTCTGGAACTCACCATTCATGGGTTGCTGCATGGAGTCTGACGCAAAAAAACGGGAAAAGCAGGCCAAGGCCCAGGTAAAGCAGATACGAGAAGAAGCCAAAGCCCGGGCCAAGGCGGTTAAAGCGGAGGGAAAACTCCGCGCCCAGAGACTGCGGAGTTCTTCGCTCAAGGGAGTGGAGGAAGACGGGGAATCCCGCAGGATCACGATCGATGTTCATGAAGTAGGCAACTACAGCGAACTGGTAATCAGCGGTTTGAAAAGAGACCAGATCAAGCGTCTGCTGCCCCAGATCAACCGCGATGTTCTCATCACCCAGATACATGAGCACAGTGCATTCAAAGCGGGACTGCTCAGGTTCTTCAGGGAAGGCGCGTTTCAGACGCTGGTAAAAGTGATTGCCGGGCTGATCGTCGGCGTACTCCTGTTCAAATTCGGATTAAAATAAACGACTCCAGCTGCATTTTTACGACTTCTGTGTATATCGGTAATGTGATGTATACAGATCCTGGGCGCTGTCCATCGCTTCCTGCGACTCACATGCGGTTTCATAGGCCAGATACCAGCGGTTGTCTCCCCACAGGCGCTTGGCATGTCCGAGCCGCTCCTGACAGACCTCGAGCTGTGATCTCATCCCGAACGGAAATTTGTTCAGGGCCCGGGCCCATTCCAGGCGGCTTTCCACGTCCAGAACGATCTCCTCATAATACGCTTCGAGATACTCCTGGCGGGCAAATTGAAAAAAAAGGCAGATAATCATTCCGCCGAATACAACTGCTAACACGGTACCCATAGCCGATATCCCCCGTCTCAGCGAACCGATCCCGATAGTGGAAACGTGTTTTTCCGGCCGCTCTGTGCGAAGCGGTTCCGACAAGGTAATTATGACATACAGCCTACCACACTTCCCCGTGCTGCACCAAAATTGTTTACGCTCGAGATTTTCTGCAGTTGCTCAAACTCAGCAGCATTTGCCGGCGTGGGCCTTGCAGCTGCCTTTTTTAGCGCCCCTGATATCGCTCTGATGCTTCGCGATGGAAACGATGGTTTTCAACCGTTTCTGGGTTTTCTTCGGCAGGTCTTCCGTTTTGATCTTATCAACTTCCTCACAGATAGCGGCAAACGCGTTGGAAATTTTGTCAGTGGCCAGCATGTTGTTGCTCCTTTTGTCATGTATTAAAGGTGATATCCTGCATGGCGAGATTCGTGTTCCCGTGGGTACACCGATAAGTACGGTCGTACTGAAAATCAAAAGATACGGCGCCGTCAACGGTACAATCCCGCAGGCGGGCAGCTTGACACAATCCGCGCTACCGCTTATAAGGTGTGATATATCGTTTTTCATGCAGGGGTGGCCCGCGGGCCTGAGATGATACCCATTGAACCTGATCTGGATCGTACCAGCGTAGGGAATCGCAGTTCGTACATCGATCATTTTTCCTCAGGGCATCACCCGTTGCCCGGATGCCTCCTCCTGCAGCAGACCAACCCTCTTACGAAAAGGAGCCGTCATGGCAGATCTCTCCGTCGCGTGCGCTGAAAACCTGGTAAAACTCCGCGAGAACAAGCCGCTCATCCACAATATCACCAACTATGTCGTCATGAACTATACCGCCAACGTTCTGCTCGCCGCCGGTGCGTCGCCGGTCATGGCGCACGCCCGGGAAGAAGTCGAGGAAATGGTCGGCTTTTCCGGAGCGCTGGTCATCAATATCGGCACGCTTTCCAGCCTCTGGATCGAAGCGATGCTCAGGGCCGGACGCACGGCGAGCAAGCTGGAAACCCCGATCGTGCTCGACCCGGTCGGTTCCGGTGCAACCAGAATGCGCACCGAGGCGGCGAAAACGATCATAGCCGAGACCAATGTCTCGATCATACGCGGCAACGCCTCTGAAATCCTGTCTCTTCACGACGAGGAATCGAAGAGCAAGGGAGTCGATTCCGTCAACACCGTGGAGGAGGCGGAAGCGAGTGCAAAAATTCTTGCCCGGGAACTCGGTACCACGCTTGCGATCACCGGACCCGTCGATTTCATAACCGACGGCGATCGCGTTGTCCGCGTCCACAACGGCCACCCGTTGATGCCGGTGGTTACCGGAACCGGCTGTTCGGCAACCGCCATCATCGGCGCGTTTGCCGCGGTCGATCCGGACCCGGTCAGTGCGGCGGCGACCGGACTCGCTTTTTTCGGGCTCGCCGGGGAAATGGCTGGGCAAAGTGCGGCAGCACCGGGATCGTTCATGATCGCACTGCTCGATGCTCTCTACCAGGCGACCCCGGAAGACTTGAAATCAGGATGCAGCATCGTCGAGGAGTAATTGATGGTCGACTACTCCCTCTACCTGGTCACCGACCGCTCCCTTTCACGCGGACGGACTAGCGTCGATATCGTTGCTGCTGCAGTCGACGGCGGGGTGACGTGCGTACAGCTCAGGGAAAAAAACTGCGACACCAGGGAATTCGTCGCCGAAGCACGTGCGCTGAAACCGCTGCTGGCCGACCGCCAGATCCCGCTGATCATCAACGATCGGCTTGACGTGGCGCTTGCCGTCGGGGCCGACGGTGTCCACCTGGGACAGCGTGATATGGCCATCGGCGACGCCAGGAGAATCGTCGGCAATTCGATGCTCATCGGTATTTCCGCTGAATCAGCCGCGGATGCGGTTCAGGCGGAAAAGGACGGCGCCGACTATATCGGCATCAGCCCGGTTTTTGCAACCCGGACCAAGGCGGACACGGCGCCGCCGCTGGGGCTTGCGGGAATCAGCGAAATCAGGTGCTGCGTCGACATCCCGCTGGTCGGTATCGGCGGCATCGATCATACGAACGCGGCTTCGGTGATGACCGCAGGCGTCGACGGAATCGCCGTTGTTTCCGCTATCGTCAGCGCCGATGATCCCGCCGCAGCGGCACAGCAACTGCTCATGATCATCGATGAAAATGTGCCACAGCGCCGGTAAACCGGGAAACAGGGAAAGATACAGGTCATGACCGCACCGGCAATCACCATATCCAGGCTGACGCTTCGCTTCGGCCCCGATCAGAAACTGTTCGATGAACTCGATCTTACCATTGAAGCCGGCATGACCACCTGCATCCTCGGCCCGAGCGGGTGCGGTAAATCGACGCTGCTGCGGCTGCTTTCAGGATCGACCGAATTCGACCTTGCAGGAGCGATCTCGTTTGTTCCGGATACCGCCGGCAAAGCAGCCTGGATGGGACAGGACGACCTGCTGCTGCCGTGGATGAACCTCATCGACAACGTGATGCTCGGCGCCCGGCTCAGGGGAGAAATTACCGACGATATTCGCCGCCGGGCCGGAGATTTAATCGCCAAAGCCCGGTTGAGCGGCTGGGAAGAATCCCTGCCGGCAACGCTGTCCGGCGGCATGCGGCAGCGCGCGGCACTGCTGCGGACCTTGATGGAAAACCGTCCGGTGCTGTTGATGGACGAGCCGTTTTCATCACTGGATGCGCTGACCCGCGTAAAATTGCAGGATCTCGCCGCTTCGATGACCACCGGCAAAACCGGCGTTCTCGTCACCCACGATGTGATGGAAGCGTTGCGGCTGGCCCACCGGATCATCATTCTCGGAGGCAGCCCGGCCCGGGTTCTGAAAACGCTTTGTTTTGCAACGCCTCCTCCCCGTGAGCCGGACAACCCCGATGTCGTCGGCAATTACGGGTCGCTGCTGAATCTGCTGCTGCAGGAGGACCGGCGATGATCGGTCTGCGTCTGCTCATCCTTGCAGCAGGGTTCATCGCCGGCTGGCAGGTTCTCGTATCCGCAACTGGCGTGCCGCCCTATATCCTGCCGGGACCGCTGCCGGTCCTCGCTGCAATCGTCGAACACGCGCCGACTTTGCTCAAGCACCTGCAGGTCACGCTCATCGAAATCATCGTCGGCCTTCTGCTCGGCGGTCTGTTCGGCACCGCGTGCGCGTTGAGCATGATTGTCTCTCCGCTGCTGAAACGCTGGATGCAGCCGGTCCTGGTGATCAGCCAGGCCATCCCCGTCTTCGCCCTGGCCCCGATCCTGGTGCTGTGGTTCGGCTACGGGATGGCCTCGAAAATCGCGATGGCCGTGCTGATCATCTTTTTCCCGGTGGCGGCATCGTTTTACCAGGGGATGCGGCGCACCCATCCCGATCTGCTCGAACTGGCCCGCATCATGGATGCCGGCCGCTTTGCCACCCTGCGCCACATTATTATTCCATCCGCGCTGCCGGCATTCGCATCGGGTCTGCGGGTGGCGACGGCGGTGGCGCCAATCGGTGCGATCGTCGGGGAGTGGGTCGGCTCGAGCGCCGGTCTCGGCTACTATATGCTGCATGCCAACGCCCGCATGCAGATTGACGTGATGTTCGCGGCCCTGGCAATCCTCGCCGTTACGTCGCTGATACTCTACTTCAGCATCGATTATCTGCTGGATAAAATCATCTACTGGGAACCTACCCAAGGAATTGGAACATGAACAAATCAACGCGTTTCATGCAGGCATTCATTTTCGGACTTGCCCTGCTGTCAGCCGCACCCGCAGTACAAGCCGGAGAAAAATTCACGGTGCTTCTGGACTGGTTCGTAAACCCTGACCACGCCCCGTTGTTCGTCGCCCTGGAAAAAGGCTTTTTCAAGGAGCGCGGACTCGACGTCGAACTCATAGCTCCGTCGAATCCCAACGATCCCCCGAAACTCGTTGCCGCCGGCAAAGCGGATCTTGCCGTCTCCTACCAGCCCCAGCATCATATGCACGTCGATGAAGGGCTGCCGCTGGTCCGGGTGGCAACGCTCGTCGCGACACCGCTGAACAGCCTCGTCGTCCTGGCCGACGGAGACATCAAAGATATCGGCGACCTGAAAGGCAAGTCCATCGGCTATTCAGTCGGCGGTTTCGAGGAAATCCTGCTCAAGGTCATGCTGGAAAAGGAGGGGCTCGGACTTGACGACGTGAAACTGATCAACGTCAATTTCTCCCTGTCACCGTCGCTGATCAGCGGCAGAGCCGACGCCGTTATCGGTGCATTCAGGAATTTCGAGCTGAACCAGATGGACATCGAAAAGAAGCCGGGGCATGCATTCTTTGTCGAGGAATACGGCGTTCCCGCCTATGACGAACTGATCCTGGTGGCCAACCGCAAAAACCTGGACGACAAGAACCTGCGCACCTTTATCGACGGTCTCGAAGCCGGCGTTCAATTTCTTGTCAACCACCCCGAAGAGAGCTGGAAACTGTTCATTTCAGGAAAACGGAAAGATCTGGACGACGAGCTCAACCGCAGGGCCTGGCGGGACACCCTCACCCGTTTCGCGCTGCGGCCGGGCGCCCTGGACAACAGCCGCTACCGGCGCTTTGCAGCGTTCCTGAAAGGCCAGGGCATCATCACGCATATTCCCGCACTGGACACCTGCGCGGTGGAACTGGACTAGCCGGCAATCGCACAGAGCCGGCGTGCCGTGCGGAGCAGTTTCGCATCGCTGCCGCGCGCCCCGGCAAGCTGCACGCCGGTGGGCATGCCGTTTGTGCCGGTAAGCAGCGGCAGGTGCTGACTCGGGCAAATGTGCAGATTACGCAGGGGACATGTGTCAGCGTGTCCCAAGATCATTCCCGTGAAAGCAAGTGAGATTTGAGCACTTTTTTTATCAGCGGCGCCACCGAATAAACATCGAGCAGATCGTCGCTTTCCACCCCGGGATACGTATCCGAGCCGATCACCTGTTTGATGCTGCTCTGTTCGAACCGTTCGCGGGCATGACCGGACAGAACCAGGTGCGTGGCCAGGACATACACCTCTTTTGCTCCGGCGTCGAGACAGCGGTTCGCGGTCTGGATAATGGAGCCGCCGGTCCTGATCATATCGTCGCAGACGATGGCGATCCGCCCCTTGACCACGGATGACACCTGGCTGACGATCGTTTTATCGGTGTCGTAGCGGTCCTTGTCGGCGGCGGTGTGCGGACATTCAAGCAGGCTTGCCAGGCGGGCGACCCGTTTTGAAAAGCCATAGTCGGGCGAGACCAGCACGAAATCACCGAGGCCGAGTTTTTTGATCTTTTTGACCACGAGCCGGTCCGTCCAGATATGCTTCGTGCGAATTTCACCGGTATGCGCGTGCAGCACCGCTTCGGAATGGAGGTCGATAAAGGACACGAAATTCGGCCTGGCCCGATAGATCTGGCGGGTGCGGGTGATGCCTTTGGGAATTTCCCGGCTGTCCGGCTTCGCCCGCTCCATCGTCGAATATCCGAGATACGGGATAACCACGTTGACCGTTGCCGCATTCCAGTAGCGCCCCCCCTGAATCAGGTCAAGTACCTCCTGGTGGGCCGAATCATCATGGGTCGTACCGACGATGATCAGGTCCCGTTCCGCGATCTCGGTTGGAAACGCATGATAGCGCTCACCGTCGGAGAAGCGCTTGCGGATCATCTCGGCAAATTCGATACCGAGCTGATCGGCCACTTTTACAGCAAGCGGCGTCGAAGCCTCGTTGGCAACCAGTACCAGTCTTTCACGCTTTTTCATCCCCTCCCCCTTGTACGCTTACCGCTGTTCACCCTCGAATACAAGCAGATTTCGTTCAGCCTGCGTCCGGGGCAGCCGATAGGTGCGCTGCGCAGTCAATACCCAGCCGTCCGCAGTTGTCTGCCCTTTATCGAATTCTTCATGATAGCGCGGCCCTTTCATACAGACAACGGCAGTTCGACGCTGTTTGAACCGCTCGCACAGACGCAGAAAATCGGCGATATCGGATACCGCCCTGCTCACCACCCAGCTGCAGGCCGACTCGCCGGGCAATTCCACGCCTTCCTCCAGCCGGCAGGCATGGACGTCGATATCGGGAAGATCGAGCAGGCGGATGATGTGTTTTAAAAAAGACACCCGTTTCAGGCGCGGTTCGACCAGGCGAACGGGAAGCCCGGGGCGGACCGCCTTGCACACCAATCCGGGAAACCCCGCCCCGCTGCCGATATCGAACAGCGTTCCGCCGGTTCCGTTCACGACAGCAAGCAGCGCCATGGAATCGATGAAATGGTTTTCGACGATCTCTTCAGCGTCTGCGTTTTTCGAGATCAGGTTTATCTTTTGCGACCAGCGGCGCAATTCCCGATAATAGGAATACAGGGCCTCGGCCTGATCACGGTCGATCGCCAGCGCAATCGATTCCGCCCCCGCACGGAGGCGATCTTCAAAGCGGCTGAACTCCATGGTCGCCATTGCCTGTCGGGCGGCCGCTCAATCGGCGTCGAACCGCCTGGATACCGATGCGGCATGGGCGGTCAACCCTTCGAGCCGGGCCAGGGTCTTGATATGCTCCGCGTCTGCGGCAAGTCCCGTCTCGGAGTATGAAATGATCGAACTTTTCTTCAAGAACGTCTCCACCCCAAGCGCCGAGGCAAAGCGTGCGGTCCCCATGGTCGGCAGTACATGGTTCGGACCCGCGAGATAGTCGCCGGCCGCCTCCGGCGTATGCGCCCCGAGGAAGATGGCTCCCGCATGCCGTATAAACGGCACCTGCTGCCACGGATTGTCAATCACCAGCTCGAGGTGCTCGATCGCAATCTGGTTGGCCAGATCAATTGCCTCTTCGAGCGTATCGACGACGAAAATCCTGCCTTTGGACGTCAAGGCCTGGCGGGCAATCTCCTCACGCGCGAGCCCGGGGAGCTGGCGCTCGAGTTCAGCGTCGATTTCAGCGGGCAGCGAATCATCGGTTGTGACCACGAGCGCCAGCGCCTGCGGATCGTGTTCCGCCTGGGCAAGCATATCGGCGGCGACGTGTGCCGGTTCTGCCGTTGCATCGGCGACGATCAGCACCTCTGAAGGCCCGGCAATCATGTCGATGCGCACCCGTCCCGAAACCTGGTGCTTCGCCTCGGTTACCCACTGGTTGCCGGGACCGACGATAACGTCCACGGCCGGAATCGTCCGGGTCCCGTAAGCAAGCGCCGCAATCGCCCACGCTGAACCGGTTTTGTAGATTTCGGTAATGCCGATCTCCTGGGCGGCCACGAGCAGGTACGGACTGATTGCCCCGTCCTCGCCCGGCGGCGTCACCATGACCCGCTGCTGCACCCCGGCAATCGCGGCCGGAATCCCGTTCATCAGCACCGACGACACGAGCGGCGTGGACCCGCTGCGGCCGCCGGGAACATAGAGGCCGCAGCGGTCAACCGGCCGGACGAGACGGCCGACAATGGTACCGTCTTCACGGGTCTGCATCCACGAATCTTCCATTTCCCGTTCATGAAAGGTTCGAATCCGCTCAATGGCGATCTCCAGCGTCTGCTGAAAATCATCATCGACCAGGTCGTATGCATGCTGCAGTTCTGCAGCCGACGCGCTCAACCCCGCCAGCTGCATGTCCGGGGCATCGAATGTGCGTGTATATTCCAGCAGCGCTTCATCGCCGCGCGCCCTGACCGCTTCGATAATTTCCGCAACCGTGTGCGCACATGACTGATCACCGGTCTGAAACCGGGCCAGCAGCGACTGTATCGCCTCTTCTCCTTGCGGGCTCGCTGCCTGCAGCGGTACAATAATCATGGTTCAATCGTATCTTTGCGTCCGGGACTCCGGACTTTCTGAAATTGCATCCTGGCAACCCTGAAAAGCTCTGATTTTCGTCCAAAACAGGGACACGCACGGACAATTTTACCGCCGGCATATGCAGATTTGCCAAGGGTAACATCAACATGCGTGACGCAGCATTTGGGCGGAAGCGGTTTTTCGTGGTCGCCGCCTGTATCGAGGCTGAATATTATATTCCATTTGCAGCCGTTGCGAAAGCATTACCGCGTCGCACTCAGGGCCAACCATAAGCATCCTGCGAGAATAATCTTTGATCTTCAATGAAAAGGAAATATAGTTATCCCGTTGCTCTCGTTAAAAGTATGAAATAAAATACCTTTTTTATAACAAACAACCGTTGCCTCTTGTATAGCTCCAGCCTGCGCGGAGCCCGTTAACGAACATGGAATTCGAAGCCAAATGGATCGCCTGGGAGACCACCCGGCGGTGCAACCTCAAATGCGTACACTGCAGGTCCTCCTCCGAACTTGAAATTCAGGGACACCCTGATTTCTCACTCGACGAAGCGAACCGCATCATCGACGATATCAGTTCCTATGTCAGCCCGGTCATGGTGCTTTCCGGGGGCGAGCCGCTGCTGCGTCCGGACATCTTCGACATCGCCCGGTACGGCTCCGACAAGGGGCTGCGCATGTGCCTGGCCACCAACGGAACGCTCGTCACCGAAGAGACATGCAGGCAGATAAAGCGGACCGATATCAAAATGGTATCGCTGAGCCTCGACGGCGCTCAAGCAGCGACCCACGACGATTTCAGGTGCCAGCCGGGCGCCTTCGACGGAACGATGCAGGCGATCGACCTGCTGAATAAACATGATATTCCGTTTCTGGTAAATTCGTCGTTTACCGTCCGCAACAAGGACGAAATCCCGGAGATTTTCAAGCTCGTGAAGAGCCGCGGCGCGACCGCCTGGTACATGTTCATGATCGTCCCCACCGGGCGCGGTGAAGACGTGATGGATGAGCTGATTCCCGAAGATCTCTACAACGAGATCCTCGAGTGGCACTACAGGATGGAAAAGGAAGAGACCGAAATCCTGATGCGGCCGACCTGCGCCCCTCACTATTATCGAATCGTCCGTCAGAAGTCCAGGGAGGAAGGAGAACATTTCAAGCGGCGCAACCTCAAGTTTTCCACGGGCGGCTCCAAAGGATGTCTGGCCGGCCAGCTGATCTGCCTGATCGACGTGGACGGCGAGGTGCTGCCCTGCAGCTACTTCCCGAAATCGGCCGGCAACCTTCGCCAACAGTCGTTTAAAGATATCTGGGAGAATTCGGAGCTCTTTCACCGGCTGCGGGACTTCAAGAGCTACAAGGACAACTGCGGACGCTGCGAATATGTCAACGTCTGCGGCGGCTGCCGGGCGCGCGCCTATGCGATCACCGGGGATTACCTGGCCCAGGAGCCGTATTGCAGCTACGTTCCCGCTAAAATAAGAACAGCGACACAGGACCAGTCATGAACGATACCTTTCTCAAAGCCTGCAGGGGGGAGCCGACCGCCTATACGCCGATCTGGATGATGCGCCAGGCCGGTCGCTATCTTCCCGAATACCAGCGCGTACGCAGCGGCCGGACGTTTCTGGAACTGTGTAAATCACCGGAACTCTGTGTAGAGGTAACGCTGCAGCCCATCGATATTTTCGGGATGGATGCCGCCATCCTGTTTTCCGATATCCTCATACCGATGGAAGCGATGGGCCTGGCACTCGAATTTCACGAAGGCAAAGGTCCCATTTTCCCGCAGACGGTGCGTGATGCAGCGGCATTGGAAAAACTCATAGTCCCCGACCCTGATGAAACGATGGGATTCGTGATGGAAACGATCCGCCTGCTGCGCAAGGAGCTGAAAGTGCCGCTGATCGGGTTTGCCGGGGCGCCGTTCACGTGCGCAACATACCTGATCGAAGGCGGTTCCGCGAAGGTCTTCTGGGAAACCAAAAAAATGATGTTCACGGCCCCGGAGCTGTTTCACGGGCTGATGGAAAAAATCACCCGGTGCACATCCGCATATCTGCTCGCCCAGGCCGAGGCCGGCGCCCAGGCGCTGCAGCTGTTCGATTCCTGGGCCGGAATCCTGGCCCCGTCGGATTTCGCGACGTACGTTTTGCCGTACGTGAAACGCATCATCGCCGACCTGCAGCCCACCGGCCTGCCCATCATCTATTTTGCCAACAACGGGGCGACGCTGCTCGACTACTCGGTTGACTCCGGAGCCGACGTGATCGGGCTGGACTGGCGGATCAATATCGCCGATGCGATCAAGCGTGTCGGCAACAAAGCGGTGCAGGGCAATATCGATCCTTTTGCGCTCCTGCTGCCCGAAGCGCAGCTGCGCGCCCGGATCAAAGCGCTGCTCGACGATGCCAAAGATGCCCGCGGCCATATTTTCAACCTCGGCCACGGCATTCACCAGTTTACCCCCCCGGAACAGGCGCGCATTGCCGTTGACGCGGTGCACGAATTCAGCCGCCGCTGAGCGGAGAACGGCCCGGTTATGAACGTTCCGTCGATCAACGAATGCCTGCGCCTGATGGAGCAGTATGCAATGCTGGACAATATCAGGGAGCATTCGTTTGTCGTCGCCCGGGTCGCCGAGACCATACTCGACAATCTGCATCCCCCCGAAAAAAACGGCTGTACACTTCCGGACAGGGACCTGGTAAGGGCAGGCGCCCTGCTCCACGACATCGCCAAAACAATCTGCCTCGACGGCAGCTGCCGGCACGCCGATGAAGGTATGCGGATCTGCACCGAACACAAGTTTCCCGAAATCGCTCAGATCGTGAAAGAGCACGTTATCCTGAGCGCCTTTCACCGCGACCGGTACCGGCGCGGGCAATTCTCAGCAATCGAGCTTATCTACTATTCCGACAAGCGGGTCATGCACGATACAGTCGTGTCTCTGGATGAACGGATTGCCTATATCATCGACCGGTATTCGAGCGGTAACCCGGAGATCATCAAGCGCATCAGGGAGAACTTTTCATTGTGCGTCGAACTCGAAACATACCTCTTTCAGTTCCTGCCTTTTACCACCGAAGCGCTGCCGCACTGGGTCGACTGCCACCCGCTGGCTGAAGCCTGACCAATGCCGGTCCTGCAGCCGCCCTCATACCGCCCGCCGTTTCCGTTTACCAGCGGTCATATGCAGACCGTCTACCCGACCCTGTTCAGGAAAACTCCCGCAACCCATCCGGTGCGGGAACGGCTCGAGCTGGATGACGGCGATTTCCTCGACATAGACTGGCATCATGCAGCCGATAACAATCGTGCAAAGCTGGCAGTAATCAGTCACGGCCTCGAAGGAAATTCGCGTAAAAAATACCCGCTCGGTATGGCAAAGGCCCTGACGGATCACGGCTGGAACGCGATCTGTCTGAATTTCCGCGGCTGCTCCGGCGAGCCCAACCGGCTGCCGCGCCTCTATCATTCGGGCGTGACCGACGACCTGCATCGGGTAATCAACCACGGACTCGGACAGGGATTTGGATCCGTCGCCCTGATCGGATTCAGCATGGGCGGCAACCAGACCTTGAAATATCTCGGCGAAGCCCCGGGCCTGGTCCCGCAAGCGGTGTGCGGGAGCGTCGTCTTTTCCGTGCCCTGCGAGCTCACCGATTCAGGCCGAGTCCTCGATCGATTGAGCAACCGTCCGTACATGCATTACTTCATGAAAGGGCTGAAAGCGAAGGTCCGGGAAAAAGCGGATCGATTTCCCGACCTGATCGACGTGGACGGGCTCGACGACATGATCACCTTCAGGCCGTTTGACGACAAATACACAGCTCCGCTGCACGGTTTCCAGGATGCCTCCGATTATTACCGGCAATGCTCTGCAGCCCGATTTCTCGAGACAATCGAGGTACCGACCCTGATCGTCCAGGCTCAGGACGACCCGTTTCTGGCAGCCTCCTGCTATCCGGTGGAAGCGGCGCAGCAGAATGAGCAGCTGTTTCTGGAAATGCCGGAGTTCGGCGGTCATGTGGGCTTTATGGGCGGCTGGACAGACCCGTACTACTGGTCCGAAAAACGGGCGGTTTCATTTCTTGAGGAACTGATGCCGGCAAGGTGAACGCCCCGTGCTCAGCATTTCTCCGGCGGGCGGCGTTCCGGTACATAGACTTTTTCCATCAGCCCGTCATTCCAGGCCTCGCAAACATAGAGGCTGCAGTAGCAGCTGCCGTATTCGCGGATATCATCGTCGCGATACGCACACGGGCAGATGATGTCGCTATCCGCGTCCCGGTCTTCCCTGGCAGGCCGGCAGGGACAGCACATATATCCGTAGCGTTCCCGATTCGTAATCAGCCCCTGCAGGAGAAAGCGGGTGGCACGCTCGTCGCTGTTGAAAAAATACCCCCGGGGTTCGTTGAGCGCCTGCAACTGGCGATACAGCCGGTCGACATCCATCAGGCCAGCCCCAGGGTTTCCATGATCAGCATTTTCTGGAACCCGACAATGATCTCGTCGTCGATATAGGTCACCGGGAACGCCCGCTTCTCGTTGTAATCTTTCATCGTCTCGAACAACTGGTCACGATCGTCCTTGTGCATCAGGTCGACGTCGGTCGATTCAAACACCACCTCGTTTTCAGTGAGCA
>Ga0180436_10001313_pt1 | contig 24418 bp, 14 predicted proteins | sample SS_ome_2_FD_132434 | JGI IMG/M metagenome (GOLD analysis project Ga0180436, IMG submission 132434) | Hypersaline lake sediment archaeal communities from the Salton Sea, California, USA - SS_3_S_2 metaG | ecosystem: Environmental > Aquatic > Non-marine Saline and Alkaline > Hypersaline >... | reverse complement strand
TCGCCGGCCTTCTCCACGAGCACGCGCAGGATCATGGCCTCCTTCTCCTTCAGGACGAAGGACCCGCGCGGGTTCTCCACCGTCAGGCCGGCCAGGTCCACCGCGCTGTCGCCGATGGTCAGCGTCCGCGGCGACGGCACCTCGCTGTGCCATTCCTCGCGCCGGAAGATGCCCTTGATGCGCGCCAGCAGCTCGCGCAGGTTGAAGGGCTTGCTGATGTAGTCGTCGCCCCCGGTCTCGAGCCCCCGGATGCGGTCGTCGTCCCGCCCGCGTGCGGTCAGGAACAGTACGGGCACGCGGTCGCCCGCCTCGCGGATGCGCCGGCAGAAGGCGAAGCCGTCCATGCCGGGCAGCATGACGTCCAGCAGGATGAGGTCGATCCCGCCGCGGCGCCAGAAGGCGAGGCCCTCCTCGCCCGAATCGGCCAGCACGGGCTCGTAGCCCTCGAGCTCCAGGTTGATGCGGAGGCCGTCGGCCAGATGGGCGTCGTCCTCGACGACCAGGATCCGCTTCTTCATGCCTCCTCCTCCACATGTGCGGGCAGGACCAGTGTGAAGGTCGCGCCGCGTCCCTCCTCGCTCTCCAGCTCCACGCGGCCGCCCAGGGCCGTCGCGTTGCGGCGCACCAGGTATAGGCCCAGGCCCGAGCCGCGCGCACGCCCGTCGTCGTCGCCGCGGTAGAAGCTGTCGAAGATCCGCTGCCGGTCGCGCTTCGGGACGCCGGGTCCGCGGTCGCCCACCGATAGCCGGTGCATGCCGTCGACGCCGGCGAGCCGCACCGTGATCGCGGCCGACGCGCCGCCGTGGTGGACGGCGTTCTGCAGGAGGTTGCGCAGCGCCACGCGCAGCGCCCGGCGGTCGCCCAGGATCCGGTGTCCCGCAGGCAGCTCCGTCGAGACGTCGGCGGCGTTGCCGTCCAGGAAGGCCCGCATGGTTTCGAGCAGGTCGCGCGCCTCCTCGGCCAGGTCGATGGGCTCGGGTCGCCGGCGCGGGCCGTCCTCGTCGCGGCTGACCGACAGCACCTGCTCCATCATGTCCTCGAGACGCTCGATGTCCTGCAGCAGGGAGGCGTGGATACGCCGGCGCGCCGCGTCGTCCAGGTCGGGGCGCTCCAGGGTCTCGGTGTAGAGGCGGATGCAGGACAGGGGCGTCTTGAGCTCGTGGGTGGCGCCGGCCAGGAAGAGCTCGCGCGCCCGCTTGAACTCGCGCTCGCGCCGGAAGGCCAGAGACAGGATGGTTGTGCCGGCGATCAGCAGCGCCAGGAAGAACACGCCCTCGGTCAGGAACATGCGCCGCCGCCGCCGCGCCTCGTCGCGCACGGTCTCGATCACGTCGGCGTCCACGCGCACCGCCCAGCTCTCGCCGTCTCGGCGGAAGCGCAGGTGGGGGTACTCGGCGCCGAGGCGCCCGGCGGGATCGGCCGCGATCCCCGGATCCAGGCGGATCAGGTCGGCGGCGTGCGCGCGGTCGCTGTCGAAGCGCTGCATCCGGTCCTGCTCGTGGGCGCGGCCCTCCCGGTTGACGTAGATGACCCACCAGGCGCCCATCGCCAGGATCAGCGTCACGAGGATGCCGTAGAGGAGTCCCAGCCGGTGATGCCACTTCATGATCGCCCCGTTCCCGGTTCCGGTTCGCCGCGTCGCTCGGCGAGACTATAGCAACCCCGCCCGCCGGCGTCATCCGGGGTTGACGGCGCCCGCGTCCGTGCCGCCGGCCGGCGTCGTCCCGGGCGGGCCTCCTGCGCCGCTCTTCGCGGCTGACGGCTGCAGGGCGGGTTTGGGTGCGCCGGGCGCCTCCGGGCCCGCGAGTTGCAGTCGCGCGGTCGCGGACGGACCGCACGATGGAACAGCACACGGGAGGTGCGCATGAAGAAGCGGAGCGAACGGAACGTGGCCCGGACCCTGGCCAGGCTCGGCGTGGAGGAGGTGGCCGAGCGCCTGGAGATCAGTCCCCTGCTGTCGGGGGAGGACCCGGTGATCTCGGAGCCGGCGGAGGGGCACTGCTGCAGCTGCGTCTGCAAGCTGGTGCCGGTGGAACTGCCGGGATCGGTCAGGTGAGCCGTCGCGGGCGCGGACGATCCCCGTCCGCGCCCGGGCCCTCGGGACGGGAGAGTTGGGCCCTCTGGAACCTGCGCGCCCTCGTGCCGGACGCCACCGTCGCGACCCTCGCCGCGCTGCGGGCCCGACGTCGCGATCTCGCGGAATTGCAGGACCGCGTGCTCGTGCGCGGCAAGGGGGACGTGCCCCGGCTGATCCGCGACGCGCAGGCGGTGTTGGCCGCCCACCCCGGTTTGCGCGAGGGCCTGGTGGCTACCCTGCACATGGGGCCCTATACCCTGACGCCCGCCCTGCTGGTGATGGCCGGCGAGCACCCGGCCGTGCTCCTGGACGCCGAGGCCCACGCGGCGATCCGGCCGCAGGCCGAGCAGCAGAGACGGGCGCTCGGCCTGACCGGCGACATCGAGTGGATCGTCGTCGACCGCCCCCTGTTCGTGCGGGACGTGCTGCGGGCTCTGCGCGAGGGTCGTCCGGTCGTGGCCTACCTGGACGGCAACCGCGGCGCCGGAGGCACGGAGGCCACCCGTGATCACGGCATGCCGTACCGGCTGCCCGGCCGGACGATCCGCGTGCGCTCGGGGCTCGGCCGTCTGATCGCGCGCACCGGCTGCGCCGCCCACGGCGTGGTCTGCCGCTGGCGGGACAACGGCACCCTGGACTGGCAGGTCTCGCGACTGGGCCCCTGGCCCGACGAGCGCACGCCCGACGCGATCACCCGCCACCTCTATGACTGGCTCTTCGTCCAGGTCGCCCACACGCCCGAGCAGTGGTCCTACTGGGGCATGCTCGCCGCCTCCAGCGACTGCTTCGCCACCGAGAACCTGGCGGTCGCCGATGCCCGGGAGCACGGCTCCCGCAACGCCCTCTTCCTGGACCGTCTCGTCAACCGGCCGGACCGGACCCGCCTGGTCCTCACGGCCCGCCTGGAGATCTGGGACCCCGACATCCTGGTCGACCTCGACCACGACGCCTTCTACGGCGCCGAGGGCCTCACCGAACCGGGTCTCGATCTCCTGCGCGGGCTGCGACCGACCCTGGCGGACCTGTGCGAGGCCTGCGGACAGGGATGGGTGGGGTTCCATGGACGGCGGTTGTATCTGCTGGGGGTGGCGGAGCTGATATGAGGAAGACAACGGATAAGCCCGAGGTGATCCCGCAGCCGGGGGAGCGGTGGCTGATGCGGCATGGTGGGCGGTGTTTCGCGATACCGGCAGAGTTGGGGCGGCGGATGCGGGATGGTGAGGTGGTGGAGGGGCTGGAGAAGGCATTGGCGGATCCAGAGGGACGGCTGGACTTCATGGCCAAACGTACGTTGTGGCCTAAATTGCCGCTGCTGCCAGGGCGGTGGGTATCAGTAGTGGCGTTTGCGCTTCGTGGGTTGGCGTCGTGGTGGGTCTTGAGCGTGTCAGTCATTTTTGGGTGTGCGAGTTATCTGGTAGCCGCCGAAATAGGTGCGCCGGTAAGCGCTGGTATTGACTGGTTCGCTTTGATCGCGGGACTGCTGTGCGCGGGATTGGTCCACGAGTTGGGTCATGCCGCCGCCCTGTCCTATGGCGGAGGACGACCAGGCGCTATCGGACTGGGTCTCATGTTCATCTTTCCGGTATTGTACTGTGACGTAACAGCCGTATCTGTCTTGAATCGTCGATCGCGCTTACGCGTGGACGTGGCTGGCGTGACTTGGCATCTAGCGCTCGGGGGAGGATTGGCCGTTGCTGGCGCCTCGTGGGACATGCGAACATTGACATTGATATCCTGGGGCGTGTTAGCCGCTGTGGTTTGGAGTCTTCTCCCGTTTCTGCAGACAGATGGGTATTGGCTTATGTGTGACCTACTGGGAGTCAGGAGCCTTGAGTCGGCAACAAAACTTCGGACAAGGGGAAGTCACCGGGCAGTTCTGATTGCGTGGCGTGCAGGGTCTCTGCTCTTTATGGGCTTCATCGCGGCAGCTTTGGTCGGTCGATGGGTTTGGTTGTCAACTATATCGTCTGATTGGCGTACGGATATTCGCATCTGTGTCTTGATAACTGTGGGAGTGATCGGATTGGGTGTAGCAAACGGCTTGTTGCGAAGGACCGTCATTCTGGTACGGGAGCTATATTTGGACGTTTTGAGTTGAGATGGTGTACGTGAAACCTGGATCCATGTAGATTCAAGTCGCGGTATTTCTTTATTTGCTCGCCCCATGCCAAGTTGGTCCGAGGCAGGTCCATTCCTTGTCATCCCAGTATATCATGTACATTTCGATCTGATCTTCATCGACTCCGTCAACGAGTTTCACGTTATAGAATGAAAGTTCAGGTCGAAGGGACAGGATGGCGTCAGTGAGCTTGCCTCCAAAGGCACCGTCTGTAGTGATACTGTTGATGAGTTGCTCCTTGGTTACTTCCGATATCGAGACTGTAACGAGTGTATTGGGGATCATTTGTCTGGAATAGAACTGGCCCGACCGAGCGGGTAGTTCGGATATGCCGGAAAGGATCATGTCCACTGTAGAGCGTGGTACATTATCCTCAAGAGCCCTACGCAGACGGGATTCATTTGGTTGGAGACGCATCAGTATGCTTTTTGCCGCCTTGATGTCTCTAGCAGCACATACCTGATGTAGCTTTAGGAAGAGGGATGTCAGATCCTCGTGCGTGCTTGCCATATTGAATATGGGCTCAGGATCGTTTAGCCTTCGAAACATGCGGCCGGCAGCGTGCTCAAGACCACGACCGTACTTCTCAATCGCTTGATCCCAGATTTCTGAGAGCCTCCCTTGTGCAACTTCTGGAAACGAGTCCATAAAGGGCATCGAGAGGAGGATATAGAATGCTATCTCCTTTTCGTGTACTCGGTATTTGGCGGCCCTGGATAATCTCAGCGAGATTTCTGGGAGGTCAACCTCCGGTGCGTATACAAGAGCATGTTCGATCTCATGTGAATACTGGCCGATGATATAGCGAACGAGTTCGACATCAACTTCGCCCCGGAAACTCTTCAAGGCCGTGCACATCGATTCCACCTGGTCTTCCTGGGCTAGGCTGTCAATAGGACTGCCCATGGCCGGAACAGGAAATTCTGGTGGTAGAGTTCCCAGGACCCGTGAAATCGAGAACGCCTTCAAAGCCTCGTATACTTCTCGTTCACGCCCCTGCGTGGGAGGTGGGTCTGCTTGATCCCTCAAGCGCATGAAATCGAGATAATGAAGAACCCCGAGTAGATCACGTGTGCCCGAGTATGCGACGGCCACTAAGAACTCGTCCATATCTACATGTTCCCCGGCAAGAGCTCGGGCTAGTTCCAGAGTAACTTCAGGACGATCGGAGGACTCCTCCAGCAGTATACTCCAGTAAGCTTGGGCCTGGTCGGACGCATCTATCCAGCCCGGTTGCCCCGAAACTTCACTCAACAGTTCCCGAACTTCCAGGGTCTGGCCGCCATCGGTTGGTGTACTCGAAGAGTAGAAGTTGTGTGGTCTTTCCAGGAAAGCTCTGTATGGGTCTGGAGTCTGCTCCTGATCATCCAATGCAGAACTGAACAATTGCTTGCAGCGACTGAAGTCGATATAGTGAAGGTTGGCTTGGATGTTGTCAGAGTTCGAGAATACATAGGCGAGGAAGAAATCGGAGATGGATGCCCCTCGCTTCTTGAGTTGATCGGCGAGCTTCTTTACGAGCTCAGGGCGTTCCGAGTTCTCTCCCTCGAACATTGTCCACCACTTGCGGGCCGTTTCAGTGGCCCTGCCCCAGGATAGGTCATTTACTTTCATACGCCCAAGCTCAAGCAACGAGCTGACATCTTCGGGCAGGCGTGCAGCTGATGTATCGGTTTGTGCTGCGTGCTGTATCGAGGTCATTCTGCGGCGTACGTCAGACACAGATCCGGTATAGACAAACAATCCATTGTCGCTGTCTTCATTTTCAGACAGCTCCAGTAGTTCGTCGATACGGGAGAATGCCCGGAGCAGTGAGAATGCGTTGATGCGTTGTGCGAGCAAATTAAGATCGACAAGTTCTCTAAGGTTTCCTTTTTGGCTGAGGCCTACTTTGTGCCATATGGATGCGGTTTTCAAGGTGTCTGAGTTGTGATCCCACTTCGACGAGATGGAGGTGGGAAAGTACAGATCCGCGACAAGCTGTTTTGTCTGTGCGTCTTGCGGCGACAGCGTAGAGGCAAGAACGATGGTTGCTTCGGGCCCGTCTCCAGCGAGGTTGGATACTATGTGGTATTTGCTGTTTAAAACGTCGCGGATGGTCTTGAAGTCAGCTTCCCCTCTAAGTGGGTCGATATCGGAGTCGATATGCAAGTGATCTGAATGTGACCACCCGGCCTCGACAGCTAGGCGGAGAATATCGATGGCTTGCCGTTTCAGGCTCCGAGACATATCTCCTCGTTCGGTCGCAGCCGATGCCACCGAGTACATACATGAAAGGTTGTATAGAAACCTGCTGTTCCCGATGTGGTCGAATGGGTCGATGTTCTGCAGACTACTGTCAGATGCACCTCCGTAGGTCCTGCAGATGGTTGAAATGCCGGCTGTGTACATCTGTCCGTCTTCAATGTTCGGCGCTAGGTCCGCATAAGAAAGGGCGTCAAGTTCAGCCTCTTGGCATTGTCCTGCTCTGGCATAACTGCAGGCTCTCCAGTAGTAGATGCCGGCTGTTGTGGCAGCACCGGACTCGATATGTGCTGTCAGTCGGTCTATGACTATATCGTATTGTCCTAGATTGTATGAAGCGGCCGCCCAGGCCGAGAGGGCGCTTGTGTCGTCGGGATGCTCCTGGAGCAACATGTTCTGTTCTGCTTGATTTCGTGACCACTTAATATTGGGATCGAATGACAAAACTGCCGGCACACAGATGTCGAGTGGAATATCATCCATAGCGGCAACTTCGGCCGGAGGCTGCCACAGGTGGGCTGTTGTGGTTTCGATACTGCCTGTTCTCTTTTGCATCACTCCAGTATATCTGCGCCTATCGTTGTCTGCGAAATCGGCTAAAGTAATCAGTTCATAGCGGTTGCTACTCAGATTGCTTAGGTCAATATCAAAACGATCCGCATCGGTGATAAGGATCGTGTGATCTACAGGTGCCTCACTCGTGGACGCCCAGATTGCTACATAACGCGGCGGGGATTCGCCGTCCTCTCCTTCTGGCATGTACCCCGCAACATCGACTGGCGAGTATCCACAAGATTTCCAGGCGGCGTCCGTGTTGGCGAGGCACTCGGGTGACAAGCCATGTCCCAGCCACCAAGAAATGAAATCCCGCCTCCACACAGCGGCAACGCGGATTTCGCCACTTTCGTTATAGGGGCGGCACCTTACAGGCCGATAGCCAAATGGACGGATAGTCTCTGCGATTCGCAGAAACTCCGAAAAGCCCATGGTGTTACAATAAGCGAAATGCTCATGAAGCATTCCGCTTGCTGCCTCAAAAACCGCTGACAACTCTGCATTGTATTCGGGGCCATAGGTTCGATCTGCCTCAAACAAAGAAGTTAGCGCCCCTGCAGCCTCAGTTGCGTGATTCCGGAGGCGTGGCATTACAATGTCGTATTGTTGCGGATCGGCGTCCTTCAGCAATTCGATCAACAGTGCTGTATCATGCTCCCCCAAGAGCGCGACCACTCGCGATGCAGCATCGCGAACCGGTTCACTTCGGCTTCGAAAGAGCCTTCCTAGAGGCGCAAGTAGATATGTGCTCGCCGGCTGGAACACCTCAGTCAATTCCTGTAAGGTTGACATATTTGTTCGTATCTGATCAACGAGACGGGCGGCAATGAGCGCCGAATATTGGTGCCATTGCTCTTTACATGCGACTCCACTCAAGGCGGCAGTCGTGCTGTCTCGGGGCAGCGTGCAAGTTGCCAGGATTATCGCCGTCATTAAGCGTGGGTTAGGGGTGGCTTCGGCGACGGAATAGGCAGTGTTTGTATAGGGCAGAGCGGCAGGAGGACCTGGATTCCCGGGTAGTGGCGATTCCAGCCGTTGCCAGAGGCTGCTGATCAGGCTGTCGGCCGGTGCAAGAAGATGGTGTGATAACCTGCGGGCAACGAAAATCGCCTCCGCCTCTAGATTGGAGTCATGCAGGAAATCTATAAAGTTGTCAAGTCGGCCGGGATCTTCAAGGAAGAGCGCCCATCGGGCGCGTAATTCCCTGCGCGAATCCAATCCACTGCTTATAGTGTCGCGCAGTATGTTAACAATGACCGATGATTGATCCCCGCCGTATTGTAAAATGTTGGCCGTGTCCGAGGTCTTAGCCTCCAGAACCCAGTTACTGATAGCTTCTGCTGCTATTTTGCGCTCGTGGGTCAGTTTATTCAGGTGTTTTCGATCCTTGGCGCCATCTACTAAGATTATTGCCAGAACTGAAATAAAGGCGAAGCTGACCCATGTCAGAAGCCGAACCGTATGCCGCCGTCGCCGCCGCCGGTCCCTGTCATGTTCCAATTCCGAATGGCGACGCTCACGAGATTGGAGTACGGCATCGGTTAGGACATCGTGTGTCAACTCCAGATGCGGAAGGCCCAGACGCATCTCAACTCGTAACAGACGCTGGCTCACGAGGCTGTCGATCGCCGCCTTCGAGATACCAGGTAGACGAAGCGCGTCATCCAAGGACAGTGTCCCGCGATACCCCGAGCTGGTCAGGAGGCGGTCCTCTATGAAGGCCCGGACTTCTGGAGACTGGGTGTGAACACACCGTTCATAGAAGTCAGACAGGATCTCCTTGCGGGCAGAATCGAGAAGGTGGGTGTCAATCTTATCAAGTCCGCGAGTTAGGCGTTTGCGGTTGAGTTCGAAACATGTTAGGGCAAGTAGCGCCGGTTCGACTTCCAGTGTATCCAGGTGGCTTGTGGCTTCGACATCGGATTCTAGTTTCGATGCGGCGACGAATGCGACGACTCGCTTGGCCGAATCTTCATCGATCAAATGGGATGCGGGCCTGAGGATGGCCTCCAGGGCCTGGTCGCCATTCATCCACGTCAATCTCATGCGTTGGTGCATGAGGGATGGCATGCGAGGCATCAGTTCCTCGAAGTGGGGGAGGAAGTCCTCGCGCAGACTCAGTACGACCCTGTATGTCGGCTTGTTGTACGCAAAGGGCAACTCCTCGCCCCGGTCTAGGCGCTTGCGTACGCTGGGCGGGATCCTGTTCTCCACCAGCTCTTCGAGGATATCCAACAGCTGTGATGCGCGGGTGTCGTTCATGCCCAGCGTGAAGAGTTCTTCGAATTGGTCGAAGACGATCACTGGTGTCAGGAGATGATTACGCTGATCCCAGATTCTGGTGCTATGGAAATACTCCCATAGCGTCTCTTCATCACCAGGGGGCGGTGCATCGATATCGTAGGCCTTGATCTGCTCGGTAATGACGGTTTTGATCTGATCTGAGGCGGTTTTAGCATTGCGATCAAAGTATATGCGGACCGGGATCGGCAGGAAACCACTTGACCGCAATCGCGGGTAGAGCCCGGCCTGGAGCAGGGATGTTTTTCCTAGCCCGGATCGTCCGAACAGCACAGTGGAAGTATCCCGCTTGACTAACCGAAGCAGTCGTTCCACTTCCTTCGAGCGTCCATAGAAGAATGATTGGTTCCTCTCTGAGAAGGAGCGAAGGCCGGGAAAGGGTTGCTGATCGTTAACGGACACACGGTGCTCGATCTTCATCGCAGGCCCGCCTTCCGCATCCTCAAACCCCGGACAAGTGTTCTTGTGTTCTCTAGAAACGTTCTATCCGGCAAGCCCTGAGGCAGGTTGTGCCAATGCTTGGTCTGAAAGAAATCGGGGATGCCGCCCGCTTCGGGGCCGGTGTCGTCGATAGCAATCGGAATGATGAATGCGAACCGGTCGTCCATCCCCTGGGCCCGGTCGATGGCCCATCGCCATTCCTTGCGAAAATAGCCTTCGGGCCGCTCTGCGGAGTTCCGAGATATGACTGGCATGAACAACGAGCAATTCTTGATATTACGACGAATGTTCCTGTCCCAGTCATCACCAGGCTCGATTGCGCTCTCGTCGAACCACGCATCCAAGCCGATGGATTCGAGTCCCTGGAATGTTTTTCTTACGGCATCACGGTCCTCTCTCGCATAGCTAAGAAATATGGCGTCGGGTTCCATATGTGGAGCGCCCGAATTGTGCTGACGTGTAAGGGATGGCGAGGTCGGTTTTGGATTACGCTCCATCCAGCGACGATGTAATTCGTCTACGAATGTGCATGCTCCACCCTCGGTGTATACGTCCACTGCGAGATAGTGTAGAAATCGCACCAAGCCGGGATCGTCCAGGGTGCGGTCGTCGGCGATCATTTCAGACATGTGTCGTAGAGAAAGACGCTCGTTACGGACCGTGCGAAGGAAAAAGCGCGACAACCAGTCGGAATAGCTGCAGCCTATGAATAGCAGATGGTTGTTGCGCAACTCGTCAAATAGAAGTCTTGGCCTTCGTTCGGGCGACTGGAGCGCGTTGATGAACTCCAGCATGTCTTCGTCCGTCACGGCGTAATCGGTCGACGAGGTGAGCGGCCCGAAAATCTGATAGACGACTGGTGTGGAGAGATCTTCTTTTCCCGATGGCAGGTCCTGGACCCTCAAATGCGGTGAATGTGCCAGTCGGCGTGTTTTCTGGTCACCGGCGAAGCGGACTTCGTCGATGGCGTCCGCGAGGAGTCCGTCGAAGGTCGTGCTCACATAGAGATTGAAATTCCTGATTTCCGCTAATTTCTGGAGGGGCCGGGACGGCGTCGGCGCGAGTTTTTGCATAGCGACCTTGAGACGTGAGTACAGGCGCTGAGGGCGATCACTCCTGGCCGTGTAGTAGGAAGCGAGTTGCTGCAGATCGGAATGATCCACTAAGCCCTGCTGTGCGATCTCGAGTTCGGAAGCAAGAGTCGCGGCAAGATGTGCATGGAGGGGGACATCGCGGCCGTCGAGATTGACGACCAGCAGATCCGGTCCGATCACCGGAATCACACGCTGATCTTCGATTTGAAGCAGAAGGTCTTCCCAAGGGAACTCTGGTTGAGTATTGAGGTCCGGCTTTAGTGGAGTATCACCCATGACCCTTCTGTCCCTCCGGCGAAGCAAATATCCAGTCTGGATTTTCGATTTAAGTATGTGCCGAGTCGAGTATGACTGATGCCAGAAAATGATGCAATCATCTGCATCCGTCTCCGACCCGAACAACTTGGAACCCCGCTCTGGCCAGGACCCGCGGCGCGGCGCGCACGGCCTGGCGGTCCTTGTCCTTCTCGTGCTCGGGCAGATCCGTCCAGGGCACGAGACAGGGGTTCGTCTTGTCGGTCTTGGGGCCCGGCGCGTAGGTGAAGCCGTCGGCGGTCTTGTCCCGCACCCAGCGCTCGTGCTCCATCTCGGCCATGCCTGCGACGTCGTCGTCGTCGAAGGCGTGATACTCGGCCTCCCAGTCGGACAGGGGGACGATGTCGTAGCCGAAGGCCCGCAACCGCTCCGAGATGTGCACGGCTTGGTCGATGTTCGACTTGCGCAGCTTCGGGCCCAGTTCGGGCCAGGGCTTCATGGCGGGATCCGTCATGTCCAGGTGGCCCGCCATGGCCCGGTGGGCCCTGTACTCCTCGTGGATGGCCCGCGCGATCACGACGAACGTGTCGGTGTCGAGCAGGTCGGCGGTGAGGCACCGGGAGTAGAGGCTCAGTGACGTGATGTTGCCGAAGGCGCCGCTCTCGTCGTCGGGGCCGGGCAGCAGGCGGGTGAGCCCGCCGTCTTTGAGCATGGGGACGATGATGGGGATGCGCCGGCCGCGCTCGCGCAGGTGGCGGTGGAGGACCATCGCCGTGGAGGCCGCGTCCGTGGCGTCGTCACTGCAGACATAGGCCGTGCTGACGTGCGAGAGATCGGCCTGCGTGAAGTCGGGGGCCGGGTCCGGGCCGGCGTCGCGCCCCGACGCGGCCGAGGTCTCGAGCCGGCAATACCGTTCCAGCCGGGGGTAGCTCTCGAGCAGCGACGCCCGCCAGGCCCGGGCGTCGTCGCGCATGGCGGTGATCCGTATCCGGCCCTCGCGACGCGCGTGTCGCCAGTCGCCGACGATGCGCGTCACGAGGGTTGCGCCCATGTGTCCCGACCCGGCGATCAGGACGTGCGGCGCGTCGTCGGATTCGGTATGGGCCTCGTCGAAGGCCGGGAAATCCGCCAGGATCATGCGGGCGCCGGTCTCGTCGATGTTGAGGTACTCGACCGTGAACCGGCTCGACAGGCGGTCGATCAGCTCCTTCTCGCGCAGATGCCTGCAGAGCCGGATGTCGCGGATGTACGCGATGCAGGTCAGCGCGCCCGTCGTGCGGGCCGCGATCGCGCGTTCGGCGGCGATGGCGATGTCGGCGTTGAGTTCGTCCTCGCCGCAGCAGGCGAAGACGTGTGTGGCCTGGGCGACCCGGGCCCGGCGCAGCATACCGGGGTCGGCGGCGTTGCCCACCAGCACACCCATGCCCCGATCGCGGCAGATCGCCAGGTTGCCATTGTCCGGATCGCTCTCGACGACCACGACCTTCCGTCCCGCGGCCTGGATCTTTTCCGCCAGATGCAGGCCCTTGTCGCCCAATCCGCAGATGATGACGTGGTCGCGGCACCTGATGAGGCGGGTCTTCAACAACTGGTCGCGGAAAATCGTCAGCACGGCCAGCAGGGCCGCGTAGGCTGACACGGCGGGCGCCAAAAAGCGGGCCACGTCCAGTTGCCAGGGGGTCGTCGGCGTCACGGCGCCCGATTCGAGGAAGAAGAGCTGCAACACGCGATAGAGTATGTCGGATGTCGAGGCTGCCTGTTCTTGCAGCTCGTGATGGTCCCGGAAACCGCAGTAACCGAGAGCGATGGTCACCAGGGTGGCGATGACGGGAATTAGCCAGCGCAGGAAAGGCATCCTGTCGTGTCCGTGCGTCATGTCCGACTGATTCCGTCTAGAGGCATGGGTCGATTCCCCCCAACCACTGAAGATGTGGATCGGAGCGGAGTCTACCCCGTGCGGATGGCGTCAACAAGGGACAAGGGCCCGGGGGGTCAGCGCTGCTCCCGCTCTCCCGGCGAAAAGATCTCCCGCAACGCGCTCAGCCGCCGCAGCCGCTCCTCCTGGCTGTCGGCGTTCTTGATGGTCGACATGGAACGCCCCAGCACCTTCTTGATGAAGCGCTGCAGGTTCTCCTCGACGGCCGCGGCCACGGCGTCGGACTCCCGCTTGCGGACATAGCCGAGCTGCTTGTCCTTGACCTGCTCGAGATAGGCGCGGAACTCGGCGACGGTGGGACGCAGGTCCATGTCCGCGAGCCAGCCGTGGAACTCTTCGAGCTCGCGGTCGATGATGGCCTCGGCGTCGGGCACGTGCTTGCGGCGGGCGGTCAGGTTGGTGCGGACGATCTCGTCGAGGTCGTCCAGGCCGAAGAGGTAGGCGCCGTCGACGTCGGCGGCGTCGGGATGGATGTCGCGAGGCACGGCGATGTCGAGCAGGAACAGGGGCTTGCCCTTGCGCGCGCGGGTCGCCGTGCGGACGGTCTCCGCGTCGATGACCGGCTCGGGGCTGCCCGTGGTGGCGAGCACCACGTCGACCGTGGCCAGGGCCTTGCCGAGCTCGTCCCAGGGACGGGCGCGCACAAGTTCGCCCTTGCCCTGGTTCAGGTCCTCGGCCAGGGCGGCGGCGCGATCGGGGCTGCGGTTGACCACCGTCAGGCCGCCGATGCCGCCCTGCAGGAAGTGGCGCGCCGCCAGGGCGCCGGTCTCGCCGGCGCCGACCAGCAGGGCGCGGTTGTCCGAGAGGTCGGCGAAGAACTTGCGGGCCAGCTCCACCGCGGCGAAGGCCACGCTCACGGCGCCGGTGCCGATCTTGGTGCCGGTGCGCACGCGCTTGCCTGCGCGGAAGGCCCCCTGGAAGGCGCGCAGGAGGACCGGGCCCAGCTCGTGGCGCGCGCGGGCGAAGCGGTAGGCGTCCTTGAGCTGGCCGGTGACCTGGGGCTCGCCGATCATCATGCTCTCGAGACCCGAGGACAGGCGGTAGAGATGCGCGACGGCCTCGGCGCCGTCCAGACGGCGGGCGTGTTCGCCGAAGAAGAGACCGGGATCGACGCCCGCGGCGGTCAGAGCCGCCGTCAGCGATCTGCGCAGGCCGAAACCGGGTTCGACCTCCAGGTACAGCTCGGTGCGGTTGCAGGTGCTCAGGGGCACCGCCGACACGAAGCCCGGCTCGTCGGCCAGCGCGTCCAGGAAGGCGGCGGCGGCCGTGTGGTCCAGATGCGCGCGCTCGCGGACCTCGGTGGGGGCCATGTGATGGTCGACCCCGCGCATCACGAGCTTGGCGACGGGACCGGTCATGCGCCGCCCCCCCGTGTGAAGTCGTGGAAGCTGGGGAAGAAGCGGTGGATGGCGCTCATGGTGGCGATGACCGCGAGGTAGGCGCCGATGGCCAGGACGTTCATGCGCCGGCCCCGCCAGCCCCACCAGCGGTGGCCCACGAGTCCCAGCGCGTAGCCCAGGAAGATCACCCACGAGGCCAGGATCTTGGGGTCGAAGGGCGTCAGGGTCGAGGCGAGCTGCGGATCGACCCGGTCGGCCAGGTCGTAGAGCCACAGGTGGCCCAGCGCCAGCGAACCGAAGAGCAGAGGCACGCCGATCTTGGCCGCGCCCACGCTCATGCGCTCCAGGGTCTCGAGCGGCGGCATCCGCCGGAAGAGCAGCCCGAACTGCTTGCGCGAGAGCTGGCGCAACAGCACCAGGTAGAGGATGGCGTAGAGGAAGCTCAGGCTCAGGGCCGCGTAGGCCAGCACCACCAGTGAGGCGTGGCCGGCGTATCCGGGGTCCTCCAGCAGGGGGTCGATCGTATGCGCGCCGCCGGCGACGAAACTGGCGGCGGCCTGCAGGATCAGGGTCAGTCCCGTGACCAGGAAGCCCGTCTGGCGCACGCCCAGGCGGTGCTCGATCACCGCGTAGATCATCATGACCGCGAGCGCCAGCAGGGACAGGAACTCCGGGGGGGAGGACATGGGCAGCCGGCCCTGGGAGATCGTCTGCAAGACCAAGGCGGCCGCGTGCGCGAGAATGGTGGTGTCGAGCAGGCCGCGGCTCCAGCGGCGTGCGGCCTCGCGGTTGGTGCGGAACAGCCAGACGTAGGCGCCCCAGGTGGCCAGGTAGAGCAGGGGCAGCAGCGCATTCAGGGCGGCCGTGATCTCGTGCACCTCAGCGTCCTCCTTCTGGAGGTGTCAGTTGGTCCAGGACGTCCGCGGCGACGGCCTCGGCGTCCTTGAGGCAGGCGTTCACCGAGATGCCCCGATAGGAACTGCCCGCGAGCCACAGGCCGGGATGGGCGTCCAGACGCGACGCGATGCGCCGCATGCGAGCCAGGTGGCCGGGCACGTACTGGGCGATGGCGCGCCGGTGGCGGAAGACGGAGACCAGCTCCGGCGCGCTGCGCAGGCCGAGCAGGCCGCGCAACTCCGACAGGGCGACGTCGCGCAGCTCGTCGTCGCCGGAGTCTAGCACACGGGGGTCGCGCGGGCCCCCGGCCATCGCCCGGATCAACACGCGATCCGCGGGGGCCCGCCCGGCGAACACGCTGCTGGTCCAGAGGGCTCCCAGCAGGCGGCGGCGCTCGCGGGTGGGGATCAGCAGGCCGAAGCCGTCGAGGTCGTGATCCACGTTGGCCCGGTCGAAGCCCAGGGCGATCACGGCCATGGGAACGTAGGGGATGGCCGCCAGCTCTCCGGCGAGGTCGGCGTCGAGATCGCGCAGTTGGCCGGCGGTCGCGTGGGCCGGCGCGGCGTCGATGACCGCCGCGAAGGGTCCGTGCTCGTCGTCGCCGACGCGGACGCGGTAGGCGCCGGCGCGTCGGGTGATCGCCGCGACCGGCGCCCCGACACGCAGGTCTGCGGCCGCGTCGTCTCGCAGGGCCGCGGCGAGGGCTGCGGGCAGGGCGGCCATGCCGCCGCGGAATGAGTGGAGCGTGCCGCTGGGCCCGGCGTCGGCCCGGCCGCCCTTCTTCCGGGACAGCTTGAACATGGCCTTGAAGAGGCCGCCGTGGTCGCGCTCCAGCTCGACCATGCGCGGGAAGGCGGCGGCCAGGCTGAGCTCGCGCGCGTCGCCGCCGAAGACGCCCTTGACCATGGGGTCGAGCATCGTCTCGGCGAACTCGCGGCCCAGGCGACGGCGCCCGAAATCGTAGACCGTCTCGTCGGTGTCCGGATCGACGTCGGCGCGTCCCAGGTCGCGGCGCGGCCGTACGAGGATCTCGCCCAGGATCCGCAGCTTCGCGCCCCAGCCGAAGAGATCGGAGCGGAGGAAGGCCGGCGGCGAGACGGGGATCTCCCGCAGGCGTCCCCCGATCAGCAGGAAACGACGTCGCGCGGCGTCGGAGCTGCGCAGCAGTTCTTCGCCGAGGCCGAGGCGCTCGACCAGGCGCAGGGTGGCGGGTTCGTTGTCCAGGAAGCCGTTGGGACCCCACTCGAGGCGCCAGCCGTCGCGGTCGACGGTGCGCAGGTTGCCGCCCGGCGCGTCGCCGGACTCGAAGAGGGTCACGCCGAGGCTGCCGCCCCGCTTGCGGGATCCGTCCAGCAGGTGCAGGCCCGTGGCCAATCCGGCCACGCCGCCGCCGATCACCGCCACGCGCGTTTCAGTCACGGCCGGCCACCTCCTCGCCGTAGGCGCGCCGCAGCAGGTGCGACGAGAGGGCGTCGAGCCAGCCGTCGTCGAGGTTCAGGGCCGAGCCGCGGGAGAACTCGGTCACGCCGGCGTCTTGCGCCTCCTCGCGCAACTCGATGTCGAGTTCGTGCAGGGTTTCGATGTGTTCGCAGGTGAAGCTCACGGGCTGGACGTGGAGGCGGCGGCAGCCCGCGGCGGCGAGGCGGCGGGTCTCGTCGGGCACGTCCGGTCCGAGCCAGGCGATGGGGCCCACGCGGCTCTGGAAGGCCAGCAGCGGCGCGTCGCCGCCGGGCATGCGGTCCAGCCAGGCCTCGTGTCCGGCCAGGCGCGCGCGCAGGTCGGCGTGGACCGCGGCGACGGTGTCGCGGGCCTGCCCGGGATAGGGATCGCCCGCGTCGACGAACTTCTTGGGCAGGGAATGGGCGACGAAGAGCAGGGCGCAATCCTCCGGATCGGCCGCAGCCTCGATCCAGCCGCGCACCGCCGCTGTCGCCGCCGCGGACAGGCTCGCCACCAGGCCCGGCAGGGTCGGCCAGTCCGGCAGGACGTGGACGGCCGCTTCCGGATGCAGGCGCGCGAGGGCGTCGAGCACGAACTCCAGGGTGCTGCCGCTGGTGGCGTCGGCGTACTGGGGATAGGTGGGCGTCACGACGTACTGGGTCGCGCCGCGCGCGCGCAACCCGGTGATCGTCTCGTCGGGATAGGGGTGCCAGTAGCGCATGGCGGCCGCGGGCAGCCACGTCACGCCGCGGGCGGCGGCCAGGTCGGCCAGGCGTTCGGCCTGCCGACGGGTGGTCGGGAGCTGGGGCGAGCCGCCGCCGTGTCCGATCATGGCGTAGCGCGCGCGGACCGCGGGGGCGCGTCGGCGGGCGATCAGGCGCGCCACCGTCGGCGCCAGCCAGCGCGGCAGCGGGATGATGCGTGAGTCGGAGAAGAGGTTGCGCAGGAAGGGCTGCACGTCGTCGGGCCCGTCGGGTCCGCCCATGCCGCAGAGGATCAGCCCCGCGGGTCGCGTGGGATCGAGCGGGTCCTGTCTGTAGCTCGGTACCTGCATCTTCGTCCCTGTCAGACGGTGCGGCTGAACAGCGGCTTGCTGCCGTCGCGGTCGAGGTAGGCGTCCAGCTCCATGCACACGTTGCGCGCGAAGTGGCGGCCCAGGTCCGTGATCAGGAGACGGTCGTCGGCGAACTCGATGAAGCCTTCGTCAGCGTAGGGCCCCATGGCCTCGAGGCTCTCGGCGAGCAGCTCGTTCGCGGGCGCGCCGAAGGCCGGCACCGTGAGGGCGTAGGGCAGCTCGTTGTTGCACATCAGGTGCAGGATGGCCGTGCGGCGCAGGCGGTCGTCCGCGCTCAGGACGTGGCCGCGCACCACCGGCAGGCGCCCGTCGTCGATCGCGCCGCCCCAGCCCGCCAGGTCGGCGTCGTTCTGCACGAAGCGATCGCAGATCTCGCCGATGCCGCTCATGCCGAAGGCCAGCATCTGCGGGGCGGGGCGGGTGGTGTAGCCCATGAAGTTGCGGTGCAGGCGCCGTTCGCGCAGGGCGACGGCCAGTTCGTCGTCGCGCTTGGCGAAGTGGTCGATGCCGATCCAGTCGTAGCCGGCCTCGTCGAACACGTCGATGGCCAGCCGGAAGAGCGCGAACTTTTCGTGGCCCTCGGGAAGCCGCGTGATGTCGACCTTGTTCTGCTCGGGGCGCACCCAGGGCACGTGGGCGTAGCTGAAGCAGGCCACGCGGTCGGGCGCCAGCGCGACGATGTCGCGCAGGGTGGCGGCGAAGCTGTCGCGCGTCTGGCCGGGCAGTCCGTAGACCAGGTCGAGGTTGACGCCCTCGAAACCCGCGTCGCGGCATCCGTGGTAGACGCGAAGGGTGCGCTCGCGCGACTGCTTGCGGCCGATGGCCTTCTGCACCTCGGGTTCGAAGTCCTGCACGCCCAGGCTGATGCGGTTGAAGCCGAGCGAGCGTAGGTGCCGCGCCTGTTCGGGCGAGCCGATGCGCGGGTCGATCTCCAGGGAGATCTCGGCGTCCGGCGCCACGTCGAAGCGGTCGCGGAAGAAGCCCAGCGCGCGTTCGAGCTGTTGGGGCTTGAGGAAGTTCGGTGTGCCGCCGCCCCAGTGGATCTGCACCGTGCGCCGGCCGCGACCGACCATGTCGATCACGGCGTCGATCTCGCGTTCCACGCGGTCGAGATAGGCGTCCACCGCGTCCTTGTCGCGCGACACGACGGCGTTGCAGCCGCAGTAGTGGCAGTGCTTGGCGCAAAAGGGCAGGTGCAGGTAGATCGACAGCTCGTCGTGCGGCCGGCCGGACAGCGCGGCCAGGGCGTCGCGGTAGTCGCTCTCGCCGAAGTCGCGGCTCCAGACCGGGACCGTCGGGTAGCTGGTGTAGCGCGGGCCGGGCTTGTCGTGCCGGGCCAGCAGCTCGCGGGAGACGTGCACGGTCATCTCAGTCCCCCTCGCGGTAGCCCTGGACGGTTTCGACCAGGGTCTCGACGGCCGCGATGGGCGTCTGGGGCAGGATGCCGTGTCCGAGGTTGAAGACGTGGCCCGCGGCCGAGTCGCCGCGACGGCAGATCTCCAGGGCGCGGCGGCGGATCTCGTCCGGCGTGCCGAAGAGGGCGAGCGGATCCAGGTTGCCCTGCACGGGTCGTCCCAGATGATGAGCAGTGACGGCCAGGTCGAGGGTCCAGTCCAGGCCGAAGGCTTCGCAGGGCACGTCGCCCATGAGATCGAGGAAGGGCGCCGAGCCCTTCAGGAAGTAGACGCGGGGCACCGTGCCCTCGAGGCCGCCGAGGATCTTGCGGATGCCGGGCAGGACGATCGCCTCGTAGTCCTGCGGGTGCAGGATGCCGCCCCAGGTGTCGAAGAGCTGTACGGCGTCGACGCCGGCGGCGACCTGCATGCGCAGGTAGTCGAGGATCTGGTCGGCCAGCTTGTCGAGCAGTTCGGCCAGCAGGTCGGGCCGCGCGTAGAGCATGGTCTTGAGATGGCGGAAGTCCTTGGAGCCGCCGCCCTCGATCATGTACGAGGCCAGGGTCAGCGGCGCCCCCGCGAAGCCGATCAGGGGCGTGCGGCCGGAGAGTTCTTGCTTGATCAGCTTGATCGCCTCGGCGACGAAACCCGTGTGCGCGGGCGAGTCGACCACGCGAAGGGCGCGGACGTCGGCCTCGTCGCGCACGGCCCGTTCCATGCGCGGGCCGCCGTCGTCGAAGTGGAAGGGTGCGCCCATGCCGTCCAGCGGGATCAGGATGTCGCTGAAGAGGATGGCCGCGTCGAACCCGAAGCGCCGTATGGGCTGCAGGGTCACCTCGCAGGCCAGTTCGGGCGTCTTGCAGAGTTCGATGAAGGGGGTCTTCTCGCGCAGCGCCATGTACTCCGGCAGGTAGCGCCCGGCCTGGCGCATGATCCAGATGGGGCGACGGGCGGTGGGTTCGGCCCTCAAGGCGGAGAGATACGGCGACCCGGTCGTGGTGGTCATTGGCTTCCCCTTGTCCACGTGCTGTCGGGATGATCGGATAACAAGCTAGTCAAAGCGTCCGCGGATTGTGTCACGGAATCGTCATTCCCGTCCTGTTTCCGGGGACGCCGGCGGACCCGCGGCGGTGGGGGCCTATCGTCCGGCGCCCGGTCGCTGCAAAAGCAGGGCGTCGAATGCGACGAACTGGAGGCAGAGAGCCAGAGATTCGCCGGAAGGGCTCCAGGCCGCATCCGTGATGCTCGCCTGCTCGGCCGCGAAGTCCATCAGGCGGCGGGCAGGGGTGCCCGACAGGGGGACGTCCCAGAGGACCAGCCGGCCCTCTTCGCGGCTCATGCACGTCAGACCCGAGCCGGTCGGATTCCAGCACAGGAAGCCGTAGGTATCCGGCAGCTCCAGGAAGTCCGGTTCTCCGCCGTCGATGAGGATCAATGCGAGCCGCGAGTTCCCGGTCCGGTCGTCCACGAAGTGGGCCGCGATCCTGAGACCGTCGGGGGAAACGACGGGCCCGCCTCCCTGGACGTCGGAGAGCCGCACCTTCGTGTCGTCGTCCAGGGAGCGCTTCCAGATGTAGTAGGGCTTGTCCGGGGCGTCCCGATGGGCGTACACGAGCCAGCGGCCGTCCGGCGTGAACTGCGGGGCGAATTCGTCGCACCCCTCCTCGGTCAGCAACCGCGGCGAACCGCCGTCGGCGTTGGCGAGCCAGATCCACTGATCGCTGCCCTGGAAGGATCTGTAGGCCAGTCTCGTCCCGTCGGGAGACAGGGCCATGTCGGCGATCCAGTCGACGTCGGTGGCCACCTGTCTCGTCGTGCCGTCGTCCAGGGCCATGTAGACCAGCCCGACCCGCTCCCCGATACGCTGATTGACGAGCAAGTCGTCGTTCGCGGCCCAGATCACGCGGCCGTTGGGAACGACGTCCGTCGACACGTCGTGGTGCCGCTCCGGGTCGTCGATCGGGAAGACCCGCAGCGTTCTCTTGACCGCGTAGTGGTTCAGGACCATGTCCCGGCCCGAACGGTCGGCCGAAACCTGATAGTAGGAAGTCATGTCGTTTGTGAGCGGCGCGAGGCGCGAGGCTCCGTCCTCGAGCAGCCAGAGGTTGATGTTCAGGTCGATGGTCGCGACAGGCTTTCCGACGACGAGAGTGCCCGATTCGTCGGCGAGGGCGTAGATGTCCATGACGGCCTGCCATTGCCCTCCCGGCAGGACGCGGGATTCCCCGCCATCGACCGGATAGGCCACCAGATCGATCTGTCCGGCGACCGTGTCGCGCACGGCGGAGACGATCTCGGCTCCGTCCGCGGACCAGGCCAGGCAGTTGTGGGTCGAGTCGTCGCGCCGCCCCGCCGTGATCCGACGCTCATCGGACCCGTCGATGTCGGCGGTCCAGATGACGGTCGTATCCCCATCGTTCCTCTTGTAGGTGATGCGTTTGCCGTCTGGAGAGCAGCCGAACCTGCGACCGATGATGTCGGTCGCGATGAGATGCGGATTCCCTCCGAGCATGGAGATGCGATAGAGGTCGTACTCCGCGCTGTTGCTCCAGCCGAAGGACGGCCCGGTCATGGCGAAGAAGACGTAGACGCCGTCGGGCGAGAAGATCGGTGACCGGATTCCCTGCTGATCTGCATCGACGAGGACGCTCTCGTTTCCGGTGTCGATCTGCTTGAGGCGAAGGCTCATCCGGTCTTCCAGAGAGCGCGTGTAGACCACGTACCTGCCGTCGGGAGACAGGGCGGACGATCGCGTGCGGCCGTCTCCGGTCAGCGGCGTGAACGACAGGTCTCTCGCCGCGACAGTCTCGGCGGTCGGGGCGTCCGGCCCCCGCAACCAGGGCAGCACGAGGTAGATCGCCGCCGCCAGCAGCAGGACGGCGGCCGCGCCGAGCCAGCGCCTCCCGGGTTGTCTCGCCGCTCGCGTCACCGCTGCGGATTCGGGCTTGCCGGACTCCTCGCTGCGCTCCGCGGCGGGCTCCCGCGACTCGGCCAGATTCATGTCCAGCCCGTGGAGCAGCTTGGTGAAGACCGGGTCTGTCGTGTCCCCGGTCCAGTGGGAGAGGTCGAGCGTCTGGAAGTTGCGGAACTCCCAGGGCAGGTCGGCATCATCGATCCTGATCGGCACCAGGGCGCCGTTCTCGGCCCCCCAGTCGGCCTCGTTGCGGACCCAGCGCGATTCGACGCTGTGCCGGGACCAGATCACGACCACGCAGCCGGCGGATTTGAGCGCCGCCTCGATGAACTTGGGGTAGTGGACCCCGGCGGGGATATCGACGTCCCACCAGACCGGATATCCCTTGGCTTGGAGAGCCTTCGCCAGATCGTCGGCGAAACCGCGGTCCTCGCTGGAATAGCTCAGGAAGACTTTGTTCCCCGTATCGTCGTGATTCAAGGGAGGCCCCCAGGTGCCCGATGCGAAGAGGCCGCGACCCCGCGCCCGTCAGCCTCGATGTCGTCGTCCTGCATACGATTGCACGGCGTCCAGGCTAGCATGGCGCTTCCGGGGCGCACAATACGAAAGCGGGACGGGAAACGGGACTCCGGGTGGATTCCGGAGCCCCAGGCAAGGATTCGACTCATTTGAGCAGCGTCATGCGGCCCGTCAGGACCCGGCCGGCCGCTTCAAGACGGCTGAAGTAGGTTCCGGATGCGACGAGTCGACCGTCACTGTTTCGTCCCCGCCAGACGACCGCGTGTCGTCCGGCCTCGATCTCGCCGTTCACGAGCACGCGGACCAGCCGCCCGCTCACGTCGTACACGGAGAGGCGGACGGGGCCGTCGGCCGGCAGGGCGTACGCGATCGTGGTGCTGGGATTGAAGGGATTCGGCACGGCCCTGGACAGCTGGACGGTCGTGATGACCCCGGGCACGTCCGTCACGCCAACCGGCAACGACGGTTCGCTTTCCAGTCCGTAGTCGTCGACCGCCACCACCAGCACCCAGGGGTGCGCGATGTCGGCCAGCTCGACGTCGGTATCGACGGTGGTGGCCAGGGAGACCGCTCCGTCCAGCGAGGGCCGCTGGCAGCCGTAGACCCTGAAGTAGGCGAAGTCGGTCGCCGCCACCGGGTCCCAGCCCAGGTGCCGCTCGCCCAGCCAGGCCACGTTGGCCGGGGCCTCCGGCGCGATGTTGTCCTCGCTGTAGCCGGTCATCGGCGCGCTGGCCCAGTTGCCCTCGTCCATGTGGGCGATGACGCGGAAGGGCGTCGTCCACGCCTCCCCGTCGCCGGGCGTGGCCGCCAGCGCGGCGTAGTCGTGTTCGCCGTAGGCGCCGAAGGAGGTGAGGTTCACCCATTGGCCCGCGTCCTGTCGCTGGACCGTGTACATCTCGGACCGGTTCAGAACGTCGTCGTCGTAGCCGCTGAAGTAGAAGTTCACGTACACGTATCCGCCCTGGTCCTCGGGCACGTCGACGATGCTCCTGATGACCGGCGCCTCGGAGAGGGCCGACACGACCGTCGAGGTCGTGTCGCTGTTCGTGCCGTTGGTGGCGATCAGGGTCACCGTGTAGTCGGCCGGCAGATCGTAGGCGTAGCTCGGGCTGGTCTCGGTGCTGGTGCCGACGTCGTCGCCGAAGTCCCATGCGTAGCTCAGCCCGTAGCCCTCCGATTCGTTGACGAAGGTGACGGTGTGGGGGACGAAGTCCGCCGGCACGTCCGGCGTGAAGTAGGCGATCACCGATTCGTCGAAACCGCACTGGGCCGGGCAGACGTAGAGTCCGGAGTCGGCGGCGGCGATGTAGGCGTAGTACCGGTCGATGAAGAGGCCGCGCGCCTCCGCAGGCACGACGACGTTGCCGATGGCCATGGGATTGACGGGATCCGCGATGTCGATGAGCTGCATGCCCTCGCCGGAGCCGACGTAGGCGAAGATGCCCATCCGGTCCACGTCGCCCGCCTCGCCGATCGTGCCGATGCTGCCCAGGTCCGCGGGGCTGTAGGGGTCCGTGACGTCGATGATGAAGAGGCCCTCGTCCGGGTCGGTCACGTAGGCTCTGCCGAGGGCGTAGTCGATCTTCGACGCGGCGTCCGGCGCGCGTCCCTTGATGCCGTCGATGATCCACGGGTTGCTCGGGTCGGAGGCCTGTAGGATGACCATGCCCCTGTCGCCGTCGGCGACATACGCATAGGCGCCCGACACGTCGATGCCCGTGGAGGCCGTCAGGGTGTCCTGCATGCCGACTTCGAACATGTTCGACGGCGTGCCGATGTCTATGACCCGGACGCCATGGCTCGAATCGGCCACGTAC
>Ga0180436_10001312_pt1 | contig 24438 bp, 19 predicted proteins | sample SS_ome_2_FD_132434 | JGI IMG/M metagenome (GOLD analysis project Ga0180436, IMG submission 132434) | Hypersaline lake sediment archaeal communities from the Salton Sea, California, USA - SS_3_S_2 metaG | ecosystem: Environmental > Aquatic > Non-marine Saline and Alkaline > Hypersaline >... | reverse complement strand
GGTGTTTACGAATCAAAACCGACCATGTATTGTATGAGTTGAATTGAAGAGTTGGTGTTTTGCAGCCGGGTGCGTTGCCCGGTCAGGCAGACATCACAGGCCCAAGGGCCTGAACGGTTACCGGCATAAAGACATTCGCCCGAAAGAGATGGGAAAGAAGAAATGATCCCGGCAGAAAGCGATTCAGCACGTGGTACGAGCCCACTTTCGATCGCGCCGAAGCCGACATGGCCCTGCGGTTCGCCATGAGCAAAGGCCTGACGTCCACAATACCGCCGTCTTCTGTGGAAATCCACAAACTCGCTCTCGATATCGCCCCGAACGTCAAGGCGATCACGGCCGCGGAAATCGGAAAGCTGAAAGCCGCCGCGAAGGACCTTACCCCCCTGTTCCCCCACAAACGGAGAAGCTGAAAGCAAAATGGAGATGGGTATCATGAACTCGAAAGGGTGCATGTCGACAACAGCACCCGCCAACGCAGGCCTGTTGATCAGGACGCTCGACAAGTTATGCTTCATACGGAAGCCGTCCAAATGAGGACATCGCTGCTGGTGATCCTGTCGATAGCGGTCGGGAGCACGGGCGCCGCGAAACCCGCGGAGGCTCCGATCACCGGTCCGGCCCGCCCGGGGATGGAGAGCTTCGACAACCTGGTCAGTTCGTTCATCAAGATCCACAAGGTCCCCGGCGCCGCCCTGGCTGTCGTGCGAGACGGCAAGATCGTCTACGCACGCGGATTCGGTTACGCCGACCCCGCCGCCGGCGAAGCGATGAAGCCCGACAGCCTGTTTAGAGTCGCATCCCTGTCCAAGCCGATCACATCCGCGGCGATCATGCGGCTCGTCGACCGCGGGAAGCTGAGTCTCGACGATCGCGCTGTCGACATCCTGGCCCTCAAGCTGATCGACAACGGCAAGATCGATCCGAGATTCCGCAAAGTCACCCTGCGCCATCTGCTGACCCACAGCGGCGGATGGGACCGCGCAAAGAGCGGCGATCCGATGTTCCGCCCGGTGGAAATCGCCCGGTCGATGGGACTGACCCCGCCGGCGGGAGCCCAACAGGTCGCCCGATACATGCTCACCCAGCCGCTTGATTTCGACCCCGGCCGGCGGCAGGCCTACTCGAATTTCGGATACTGCCTGCTGGGGCGGATCATAGAAGCCAAGACGAAACTGTCCTACGAGCAATACGTCTGTAAGAGCCTGCTGGCGAAGATCGGAATCACGCGGATGCGAATCGGTCGATCCATGAAGGCCAAACGCGCCAAAGGCGAAGTCGCTTACCACACGCGGGACAAGGGCGCCGCCCCTTCGGTCTTCCCGCCGCTCGGAGCCCGCGTCCCGGCCCAATACGGCGGAATGCATCTCGAAGCGATGGACGCTCACGGCGGATGGATCGCCTCGGCGATCGACCTGGTGCGGTTCGCCCGAGAATTCGACTCGCCGGCCTCCAGCCGCATTCTCAGCGCCAAGAGCATCGCCGCGACATTCGCCCGACCGAACGACAATAATGACCCGGCGTATTACGCCTTCGGATGGAGCGTTCGCCCCGTTGGCGACAAGGGAAAAGCCAACACCTGGCACAGCGGCGCCTTCGCCGGGAGCAGCACGCTGTTGGTCCGCAGACACGACGGGCTGGACTGGGCGGTCCTGTTCAACATGGACATGTCGGCTGGCGGCAAGTACCTGGTCGACGAGATCGACCCTCTCGTTCATCGGGCGGCCGACGCTGTTAAGGTCTGGCCCGAAGTCGATCTGCTCGACGCCGGTCTGATCAAATCACGCTGAAACCGTCTCGACGCTCCCGTTAAGCCGAGCCCGTTCGGCGGCGAAGACCGCCAGGTGCGTCTCCAGCGTCTCCTGGGGTCCCGAGAGTATCGCAGACGGGTCATCCCCGGACACCGCGGCGAGAAATGCGTCCATTATCCCGTCATCGCCCCCGCCGTGCCCGCCGGTAATCGTAGCCTCGGTTGCGGCGGTGTCGATCGTCTCGCTCTGATCGGTCAGGAAGTCGGTGACGGTGATGTTGCGCCCGTCACCGTAGATCTCGCCTCGCGTGCCGTGGATCCTGGTCTTGCGTCCGCCGGCGGTGTTGAACGCAGTCATCGTAAACGACGCGGTCGCCCCGCCGTCGAACTCCAAGTTGACCACCTGGTGATCGACGACATCGTTGTCGCAGGCGTAGACGCACCGCCCGTACGGACCGGTTCGAATCGCCTCGGCGACCGACTCGGCGTTGACCTCGCCGGCCAGCACGTCCAGAGGCCAGCCCAGATCGCCCTTTTCGAGAAATCCCATGTAGATCTTGGGCGCCGAATACGGGCAGTCAGCCTCAACGCCGCAGTCAACGCACCGATCGGACGCCCCGGTCGGCTGGTTGGCTCTCTTAAAGTGAAACAACGATCCGAATGAAGACACGCGCCGGCAGGACCGCCCCACTACATATCTCAACAAATCGATGTCGTGACAGCTCTTGGCCAGCAGCATGAACGACGATTCGGCCTCGTTCCGCCAGTTGCCGCGCACAAACGAGTGGGCCTGGTGCCAGTATCCCACCGGCTCGATGTGCTGAATGTTGACCACTTCGCCGATCCGCCCCGAATCGAGGATATCCTTGAGCATCTGCGTATAGCGCGTGTATCGCATCACGTGGCAGACGGCGAACAGAATATCTCCCCGGTCGGCTACGGCCCGGATTATCCGGCGGCAGTCGGCCTCGCTAGGCGCCATCGGCTTTTCCAGGAGGATGTGATATCCCTTCTCGGCCATCGCAACCGCCGGTTCGGCGTGCAGAGCATCGGGGGTGGCGATGATCGCCGCATCAGCCAAACGCTCAACCTCACCCGCCCCGCTCCAATCATCCCAGACGTTCTCGCTCGGAATATCGAACATCTCGGCGATTCGTCCCCGCCGAAACTCAACAGGATCGGCCACGCCAATGACAACCGCGTCTTCGGGATGCTTTTGGATATACTCCGAATAAGCCGTCCCCCGCGACCCGGCGCCTAACACTATTACTCTAACGGGCTTCATTTGGGCTGCATCTTCTCTATCACCATCGCCGTACGGCACGGGAGGTAGAATTTCAGATGGTGAGTGTTCGGGTCTTCGGCGGCGGGGCTTGTGAAGTATCGCTGGTCTGCCTCAAGACGCCCCTGCCCGCCGAAACGCGGTTCGTCAGTGTCCAGAATGAGGCGGTATTCGCCGGGGTCCACTTTCAGCGCGTAATCGACGACCGAGTTGTTCGGATGGAAATTGAACACGATCACGATCGGCCCGCGCCGCATGGCGAGGATCTTGTCGCCATAGTGATCCAGCAGGTGCTCCGGTGTTTGTGATGTCACGCCGTTTCGCGATGCTACAGTCTTAAGCATGGCGATGTCGAAGTCGGCCAGGAAGTGGTACTTCATGTCCTTCGAATCGCGCAGGGACCACTGCCGACGGGCGTAGTGATACGACCAGTTGTTGCCCTCTCTGGGGAAGTCGATCCATTCGGGATGCCCGAACTCGTTGCCCATGAAGTTCAGATACCCGTCGCCGCCGGAGGCCAGCGTGGCCAGTCGCATCATCTTGTGCAGCGCGATCCCGCGCACCACGGCCATGTGCTCGTCTTCGGCGCCCATGTTCGTGTAGACCCGCGAGTCGATCAGTTCGAACAGCATCGTCTTGTCGCCTACGATCGACTGATCGTGGCATTCGACATACGTAATCGACCGCTCGTCGCTTCGGCGGTTGGTCAGTTCGCCCCACAGCGCGCCGGGGTCCCAGTGTTCGTCGGGCAGCTTCTTGACGATCTTGAACCAGTGATCAGGCACGCCCATAGCCAGGCGATAGTCGAATCCGCAGCCGCCGTCCTCGATCGGCGCGCACAGCCCGGGCATGCCGCTTACATCTTCGGCTATCGTGACCGCATCGGGCCGGATCGTGCGGATCAGCTTGTTGGCCAGCGTCAGGTACGCCAGTGCGTCGACATCGACAGTCTCGTTGAAGTAGTCGTCGTAGTTGGTGAACGCCCTGCCGAGTCCGTGGTCCGTGTAGAGCATCGACGTCACACCGTCGAAGCGGAACCCGTCAACGCGGTACTCTTCGAGCCAGAATCGGCAGTTGCTCAGCAGGAAGTGCAGGACCTGGGACTTGCCGTAGTTGAAGCATCTGGACCCCCATGCCTCATGCCTGCCCCGGGCTCCGGCGTGGCAATACTGGTCTTCGGTCCCGTCGAATCGCGACAGGCCCTCGATTTCATTGGACGCCGCGTGCGAATGGACCAGGTCCATTATCACCCGCAGCCCCATGCCGTGAGCCTCGTCGATCAGCGCCTTGAGCTGCTCGGGCGCACCGAACCGAGACGAGGCGGCGAAGAAATTCGATACCTGGTACCCGAACGATCCGTAGTACGGATGCTCCATGATCGCCATCAACTGAAGCGTGTTGTAGCCGGCGGCGACGATCCGGGGCAGGATATTGATCCGGAACTCATCGTACGTTCCGACTCTAAAGAGCTCCTGGGCCATCCCGACATGCGCTTCGTAGATCAGTGCGAAATCGGGCCGCTGGGGAGATTCGTGCCGCCAGGAGTAACTGGCGTCCGGGTCCCACAACTGGGCATTGAAGATCTTGGTCTCGGCGTCCTGGGCCACGCGGCGAACCCAGGCCGGTATCCGGTCCAGGCGATTCCCGGCGTGATGGATCTTCAGGCGGTACAACCCCTCGTGCCGCAGAATATGATCGCTTATCGAGACCTCCCACTGCCCGTGGGCGCCGATGCGGTGCATTCGGAACTCCTCGGACTCCCGCCATCCGGATATGTCGCCGATGACGAATATCGCGTCGGCCCCGGGCGCCCATTCCCTGAAGACCCACCTGTCGCCCTGGCGATGCATGCCGAAATGTTCGTGCCCGCGCGCAAAGCGAACCAGATCGCCCGCCGATGCGGTCAACTCGGCCTCAACGCGAGCTACGGCGTCGGCCCGCCGCCGGACAATGTCCATGTACGGCTCCAGGCACGGGTCGTCGCTCAATCGGGATATCCGGCGTCTGTCCGGGTTCATTGGGACTCCACGGCCCGTCAGTCACCGCTCACGGTGACGACAATAGTCCGATTTCGCGGTTTTATATCGCATTCGAGCAGGAATATCTGCTGCCAGGTTCCGAGCACGAGATCTCCGCTGGCGATCGGAACTGTCAGCGACGGACCAAGCCAACTGGCCTGCAGGTGCGAATGCCCGTTGCCGTCGCGCCACATCTCTTCGTGGCCGTACGCCCTTGACGGAGGGATCAGCTTGTCCAGGATCTCCGGCATGTCGCGCTGAAGGCCGGGCTCGAACTCTATAGTGCCTATCGCCCCGGTCGACCCGATATTAAACACGTGAACAGTTCCGCTCCGCACCCCGGAGTCGGCGACTATCGCCGCGACCCGATCGGTCAGGTCGTGAATGTCCCGGTGTCCGCTGGTGGCGACGGTGATTCTTTCCTGGAATGTCATACTGATTGGAACCCTGGCGTTTGCGTTATTGTATTCGCTGGGCGAGATTAGACTCTTTTTGGACAAAAAAAACAACCGCACATAAATGCGGTTGTTTTTTTAGTCGGATCGGCTGTCGATCCGGGATGTTCTATAAAGAGGTTAGTTGTCCAGTTCTCCGTAGGCCGATTCGCTCTTGGATTCGTCGGAGACCGCGGCGATCAGGTCCTTGCCCATGTCGTATGCCTCGGCGGACTTGACTTTGAGCCATCCGACGACGTCGGGGCTGTCGGGCTTTCTTCCGCAGTCGTATCCGAACAGGAACACGGCGGACAGAACTATTAATGTCAGTATTGTCTTCATCTTCGTCGTCTCCTTTAAGCAGATCGTCCGACCGCCCTTCAACGTCCCGGACTTAGATCATGCATCACATCTATAGTATACTTACGATTCAGATTGGTTACAGGCAAATTCGGACGTATTTTCTCTGGCATTTTCTTGTCCTCCGGTTGCCTCACACGACTTAACTCACGGTACAACAACACGATACCGCCAAATATAGCTTCGAGATATTTCCAAAAAACATTGACACCCGCCCCGGCGTGAGTTGATACTTACGTTGATTCGCCCCGAACGGTTCGAGTTATGGCTCAGTCCGGGGAGTTTCGATCCAACTAATCACGCGGCGGCGGGCGCCGCACTGAAGGAGACAAGTCATGAACAAGGCAATGCAATGGATTCTGGTTGTGAGTTTCATCCTGTCGGTGTCGACCGCATGTGTCAGGGCCGAGGACAACAAGAGCAAATCTCGCCGTCTTCCTGTCAGCGAATACGTTGACAAGATGAAGGCTGGCTGGATCGGACAGATGGTCGGCGTCGGCTGGGGCGCGCCCACGGAGTTCCGTCACAGGGGCGTCATAATACCGCTGGAGAAAATGCCCAAATGGAAGCCCGCGATGGTCAACCAGTTCCGCCAGGACGACATCTATGTGGAGATGACGTTCATGCGCAGCCTGGAGCTTTACGGCCTGGACGTCTCGATTCGCCAGGCGGGCATAGATTTCGCCAACAGCGGATACCGACTTTGGCACGCCAACCGGGCGGGCCGAGACAATCTCCGACGAGGCATCGCCCCGCCGGATTCAGGGCATCCGAAATTCAACAGACACGCCGACGACATTGACTACCAGATCGAAGCCGATTTTTCAGGCCTGATCGCCCCGGGCATGCCGAACATCGCCATATTTCTCGGCGAGAAATTCGGACGAATCATGAACTACGGCGATGGTTTCTACGCAGGGCAGTTCGTCGGCGGAATGTACGCCGAGGCGTTTTTCGAGACCGACATGGTCAAGATCGTAAAGGCCGGCCAGAACTGCCTCCCCGCCAAGAGTCAATATTCAGAGATGATCACAGACGTGCTTAAATGGTACGCCGCGGATCCTGACGACTGGAAAAAGACCTGGATGTTGATCGAGGACAAGTATCACAAGAACGCGGCCACTACGCACGGCCTGTGCAGCAAGCCCGGCGGTCCCAATAGCTTCAGCATCGACGCCAAACTCAATGGCGCCTACATCATCATGGGCCTGCTTTACGGCAAGGGCGATCCGGACAAGACCATTGTCATCTCAACCAGGTGCGGGCAGGACAGCGACTGCAACCCGTCAAATGCGGGCGGAATCCTGTTTACGACAATGGGCTTTTCGAAACTGCCCGCCCGATTCACCTCCGCACTAGACCCCAAGGGCAAGTTCTCTCACACGCCCTACGACTTCCCGACGCTGATCGAGGTCTCCAAGAAGATCGTGCGACAGGCGGTCAAACGCAGCGGAGGAAGCGTCGAGATCACCGGCAAAGGGGAGGTCTTTGTCATTCCGGTCATCAAGCCTGAACCAAGCAAAGATGAAAGATCATGCAAGCCCGGACCGATCGCAAACAGCAAGTTCACCAAAGATGAAATCGCCAAGATCACCAGTTTCGCCAAGAAAGTCGACCTTACCAAGGCCATGGCGGAATTCGCCCCCGGTTGGAAAGCCGACGGATGCGGGACGGATATGAAACCGGGAATTCTGCCCGAATGGGGCGGGCGCAAGAAAGTCCTGCTGACCCATCCGTTCAGCCACATCGAGTCCTGCACGCTGACCCGAACGGTTCAGATCCCGACCGGGAGGAAGACTTCGCTGATTCTGGACGTCGCCAGCCACGCCCGAGGCGACTGGGTCCTGATCGTCAAGGCCGACGGGAAACAAATCGTGTCCAAGACGATCTCCAAGGACACCGCCACAGACGGCTGGACGACCGTGGAGGCGGACCTGTCGCCATACGCGGGCAAGGCCTGCAGGATCGTAGTGGAGCATGCGGCCAACGATTGGTCATGGGATGGGGCATACTGGTCGAAAATCGAACTGGTGAGCAAGTAGCAAGTAGGCCTTAAGAACTGAAAACCCTCTCTCGGGAGCACGAATATGCGAAGAACTCTGATTTCCATATTGCTGGCGGCGTCCCTGTGTGCGATCGCCGCGTTGTCGGTCGGCTGCGGCGACCGCGAACCGGCAGGTCCGGACAAACCGCGGGTGGCTCTTATCATGAAATCCCTGGCCAACGAGTTCTTCAAGACGATGGAGGACGGAGCCCGAGCCCACCAGAAGGCCAACGCCGACAAATACGATCTGATCTGCAACGGAATAAAGAACGAACAGGACCTCGCCGAACAGATCAGCCTCGTCGAGCAGATGATAGCACAGAAGGTCGACGCCATCGTCATAGCTCCCGCCGATTCAAAGGCGCTGGTCAGCGTCTGCAGGAAGGCCAAAGACGCCGGGATCGTCGTGGTGAACATCGACAACAAGCTCGACGACGGGGTGCTGGCCGAAAGGAAGATCAAGATTCCGTTCGTCGGCCCCGACAACCGCAAAGGCGCGCGTCTGGCGGGAGACTACCTGGCTGGGAAGCTTTCGGCCGGCGACGAGGTCGCCATAATCGAAGGAGCCCCGAACGCCTTCAACGGAATACAGCGCAAGCTGGGCTTTGAGGACGCCATGAAGGACGCCGGGATGAAGATAGTTTCGTCCCAGACCGGGCGATGGGAGCAGGACGCCGCGATGGAGGTCGCCGGCGGAATAGTCACGCGATATCCGCAACTCAAGGCCCTTCTGTGCGCTAACGACAGCATGGCCGTCGGAGCTGTGGCGGCACTGGCGCCCGGAGGCAAGCAGGGCAAAGTGCTGGTGATCGGATACGACAACATCTCGGCTATCCAGGAGTTCATGAAGTCCGGAAAGGTGCTCTGCACGATCGACCAGCACGCCGACCAGATCGCAGTCTACGGCATCCAGTACGCACTGGAGATCATGTCAAGCAAAACAACTCCAAACGACAAACAGACGCCGGTGGATCTGATCACCCCTGACGACCTGAGATGACGGAGCCCGAAGGCGACATTCTGCTCAGCGCCGAAGGATTGGGCAAGAGCTATCCGGGCGTGGAAGCCCTGGCCGGCGTGGACTTGCATCTGCGGCGCGGACGGGTTCACGCGATGGTCGGCGAAAACGGGGCCGGCAAGAGCACCTTGGCCAAGATCATCTCCGGACTGATTCGCCCCGACGCCGGGAGCATCTCATTCGGCGGCGACCCGTACGCCCCGACCGGCAAGTCCGAGGCGCAGCGACTCGGCGTTCGAATGGTCATGCAGGAGTTGAATCTCATCGCCAATCTCACTGTCGCTGAGAATATCTTCCTGCACCACATGCCCCACCGCCTCGGCGTGATCAACTACTCCGGCATGAACGCTGCGGCGGCGGAACTGATGGCCGGGGTCGGCCTGGCGGCCATTCGGCCCGATCAACTCGTTTCGACGCTCGGAGTCGGCCAGCAGCAGATGGTCGAGATCGCCGCCGGCCTGTCGCAGCAATGCCGACTGCTGATCCTGGACGAACCGACGGCCGCCCTGACCGATGCGGAAACCGATCTGCTGTTCGAACATATCCGAAAGCTCAAGGCCGGCGGCGTCGCGGTGCTCTACATATCGCATCGCCTGGAGGAGATTCGCCGGATAGCCGACACCGTCACCGTCCTGCGAAACGGTCGGCTTGTCGAAACGCGGCCCGTTCATGAGACCGACACCGACACGATCATTCGCTGGATGGTCGGGCGCGACCTGTCCGAAGCAGATCCTCGCCGGCAGCAGGACCCCGGCGAAGTGATGCTTCGCGTCGAGGGCCTTTGCCGCGGATCGGCCGTCCGAGACGTGAGCTTCGAGGCCCGCGCAGGGGAGATCCTCGGCTTCGCGGGGTTGATGGGGTCGGGGCGAACCGAAACAATGCGGGCGATCTTCGGAGCCGATCGGCGCGATTCCGGGCGCGTATTCCTCCGGGGCTCGGACAAACCGGCGGCGATTCGCTCCCCGCGCGACGCAGTGCGGCGCGGGGTCGCGCTGCTTACAGAGGACCGCAAGAACCAGGCCCTTCTGCTGCCGTTGTCGGTTCGCGTCAACGCGACCCTCACGCATCTGGCGGGCGTTACCGGACTCTGCGGATACATACGCCCCGGAGCCGAACGCGCCGCGATCGACCGCCTGATCAGGATGCTGTCGGTCCGCTGCAGTTCTTGCCAACAAGCCGCGGTCGATCTCAGCGGCGGCAATCAGCAGAAAGTCGTAATCGCCAGGTGGATACACCGCAACTCCGACGTGCTGATATTCGACGAACCGACGCGAGGGATCGACGTCGGAGCCAAGTTCGAAATCTACAATCTTCTGAGCGATCTGGCGGGTGAAGGCAAGGCGGTTATCGTAGTCTCGTCGGACCTCAAGGAACTGCTGGCGATCAGCGACCGAATCGCGGTGATGTCGGCGGGGAGACTTGCGGCGACCTTCCGGCGCGGACAGTGGACGAAAGACGGAATTATGGCCGCCGCCCTGAGCGAATACGGCGACCAGGGAACCGACGCCGCATCAGGGAGTGTGCCCGCATGAACGCCGACAAACCTGCAGTCTCCAGGCGCACGCGCGACGCGGTCTATGAGTATCTCGGCATGCTCGCGGTGCTCGTGCTGCTGGCGGCGACGTTCAGTCTTCTGACCAGGGGCAGCTTCCTGACCGGCGACACGTTCTGGACGATCATCGGACGGGTGCCCGCGGCGGTGATCATCGCCGTCGGCATGACCTATGTGCTGATAATCGCCGGCATAGATCTGTCGGTCGGTTCGGTGTTGGCGCTGTCCGGCGGCGTGCTTGGCGCGTGTATCGTACACCACTCGATGCCCGTTGGGTTGGCGATCCCGACCTGCCTGGCCGTAGGCATGATATGCGGGCTGTTCAACGGACTGGTGACAGTCGCATGGCGACTGCCCTCGTTCATCGTCACGCTTGGAATGCTTGAGATAGCGCGCGGGGCGACATATCTGGTTACCAATCGGGAGTCGATTTACGTCGGCACGTCCATCGACTTCATAGCGTCGTCCGATACGCTCGGAGGATCGGTTCCGTTCCTGATCGCAGTTGCGGTTGTGATACTCGCCCAGGCCGTGCTGTCATTGACGGTCTTCGGCAGATACATGATCGCCATAGGAACCAACGAGGAGGCGGTCCGGTTGCCCGGAATCGATCCTCGTCCGATAAAAGCGTCGGTCTTCGCGATATGCGGAACCCTTGCTGCGCTGGCGGCGGTGCTGCACACCTCCCGGGTCACCACCGCCAACCCCAACGCGGGAAGCGATTTCGCACTCCAGGCTATCGCCGCGGTGGTCATCGGCGGAACGAGCCTGATGGGCGGGCGCGGATCGGTAATCCGATCGTTCTTCGGCGTGTTGATTATCGCCGTCCTGGGTGCGGGCCTCGCTCAGATCGGAGCCGACGAGCACGCAAAACGCATCATCACCGGAAGCGTCATTATCGCCGCGGTCATCCTGGACCACTACCGCCAGCGTCTCAAACGCTCCGTCCGGTAACGATAGCTAGAGGCTCTTCTGCAGATCGGCGTCCTTCTTGGCGACCTTGCGGGCCTGGGTCGTCTTGAATCGCTTGAGAGCGGCGGCTGTCTTCCTGTCGAACGTCCCCAGGATTCCCGCGGCGTAGATCGCGGCGTTGGTGGCGCCGGCCCCGCCGATGGCCATGCATGCGACCGGAATTCCGGGAGGCATCTGCATGGTGCTGAGCGCCGCGTCGACCCCGACAAGCGGACCTGAGGCCATCGGAACTCCGACGACCGGAAGCGTGGTGCTGGCGGCCAGTACGCCGCTGAGCGCTGCGCTCATGCCGGCCGCGGCGATAATGACTTTCAGCCCGCGCTTAATCGCAGTCGCCGCGTATTCGTGTGCGATATCCGGCGTACGGTGGGCGGAGATCACCCGCACTTCATAAGCGATCTCGAACTCATCAAGCTGCTTGAGGCAGCGTTTCATGGTGTCAAGGTCGCTGTCGCTGCCCATCACCACGCCTACTATCGGTTTCTGTTTGGCCATCTCGGGTCCTTACTTGTTCAACTCGTTACTCCGCGAGCCCGTTGGCGGCCCGCACGGTTTGACGTCGTTTTCATATTACGCGCAAGGCGCCCCGGCGTCAATATGCGATAAGTCTTGGCTACGAGCTGGAAGCTAGCTCCTGAAATCGAACGCCACTTTTATCGCGCCGTGATTCGATTTTCCCGCGGCTGTGGAAAACGCCCGTTTGTATTCATCCAGGGGGAACTTGTGGGTCACCATCCGTTCGACATCCAGCTTGCCGGCCCGCATCAGGTCGTGGACCAATTCGTAGGTCCCGGCGGTCTTGCCGTCAAACTGCTCAACGCCGCGTCCATAGACGCCCTTGATGTTCAGCTCGGTAAACCATACCGGGGTCAGATCGATCGATCCGCCGTGTCCGGTGCCGACAAACAGAACCTGTCCGCCCGAGCGGGTCCACTTGAGCGATTCTTCGATCGCCCCGGCGCTTCCCACGCAGTCGAAGACAATATCGTACCCGCCGGTGAGCATGTAGTTTCCAAACCGCACGCGCTGGACGGAAGCTCCCGTCCGCTCGGCGATAGCCTTGAACCTGTCGGCCTTTCGTGACCCGAGCCTGAAGAACTCATCGGCCCCGAACGCCTCGGCGACGTCGGCCAGATACTCGTGGCGATCCAACGCTTCGATGCGTCCGGTGAATCCCACGGCCCGCAGCGATGCGATTATACCGAGGCCCATGACGCCGCTGCCGTAGACAAGCACGCTCTCGGCGTCCCCGAGATCGGCGCGCAAGACTCCGTGCAGCCCGCAGGCTATCGGATCGGTCAGGATCGCCTGTTCGTCGGACAACTCGTCGGGAACGGGAACAAGCTGCGATTGGTGCGCAACGAAGTACTGCCCGTACGATCCGCCGGTCCGGGAGTTGTATCCGATGCTCGTTCCGGCCGGCAGCGAATAGGCGCCGTGGACGTCGCCGCAGAAATGCTCGCACGTTCCGAACTGTCCGGTCCGGCAGGCGCGGCACGGCGGATCGACTCCGCGAGCCTTGCAGCTCAACGTCGGCTCGACGCACACTCGCCGACCTGCCCAGGCGGCGTCGGCGTCCGGGCCGACTTGTCTGACGATCCCCAGATTCTCGTGTCCCAGGATTGTCGGCATGGAGCTGAAGCCCTGTAGAATCGAATTGGGCGGCTGACTCTGGGCCAGCAGCGCCAGGTCGGTGCCGCAGATTCCGCCAAGCTGCGTCTCAACGAGCACCCAATCGTCTCCGGGCAATTCGGGGTCATCGACATCGCCGAGCGTCAGGCCGTTGAGTCCTGTCAGCAGGCACCCGGGCCAGAACCGTTTGAGCCAAAGGCACGTCGCCCATCCCAGGGGATTTATATTGTATGTGATTGCCCGCATTTAGAGGAAAAATACCGACCGGAGCCGGGAAAATCAAGAGTCCGCCGAAACTGGCGTGTGGGGTCATCTGCTTATTACGTATATCGCCAGGTCGGCCTTCAGGTTCGCGTCATGAATGATTTCGGCGTTCTTCTCGGTGTCGATAGCCAGCGACTGGTGAATCGTGGCGCCCAACTCGTCGCAGAACTCCTCGAAATCCTTGATCGTCAGCACGCGTATATTCGGCGTGTTGTACCATTTATAGTGCAGCACGCCGGCCTCCGGCGCCCTGCCCTCGTTACAGAGCATCTCGCGGAGCTTGTAGAATCCGAAATTCGGGAAGCTGATAATGCACTTTCGCCCCACGCGGAGCATTCCCTCGATCACGCCTTTCACGTCCCGGATCTCCATCAGCGCCCTGGAAAGCACAATGCAGTCGAACTGATCGTCGCACAGCGTATCCAGGCCGTCGTTGAGATCGGCCTGGACCACGTCAAGACCCTTGCCGACGCAGGTTATCACGTCTTCTTCGTGGATCTCCAGTCCGAGTATCCGGTTGTGTCCGCGTTCGGCGAGTTCGGCCAGCAGGTCCCCGCTGCCGCAACCCAGATCGAGCACCGAGGCTCCCGGCTCGATCAGGTTGAGTATCATGTCGAAATCCAGGCGGTGCGGGTGATCCGGATGGAATATGTTGGCCTGCTGGGCTCCCCGATCGCCGGCGGCGGCTTTGCGGGCCTCCCCGGCCAGGGCGGCCAGGAACGATTCGGTCATCCTGCCGTACGCATCGAGATCCGCCCGGAGCAGAAACGCGTCATGCCCGCAGTCGGTGTCGATGTTGCAGTAGCTTACCGGACGTTCCGTGCGGACCAGCGCTTCGACGATATCCTGCGACTCCCTGGGCGGAAACAGCCAGTCGCTGGTGAAGCTGATCACCATCCACCTGCACGGATTGCCCTTGAACAATTCGATGAGATCCTCCAGCGAGGCTCCCAGGTCGAACAGGTCCACCGCCATCGAGAGCGTTACATAGCTGTTGGCGTCGAACCTCTCGACAAATTCGGCGCCCTTGAATCCGAGATACGAACCGACGGAAAACTGCCCTTCGAATTCGGCCTCCAGGTCCCGCGGCTGGTTCCTGGTGGCGTTGAACTTCTGGTGCATCGACTCCGGCGACAGATACGTTATGTGCCCGATCATCCTGGCCAGTGCGAGCCCGACCTGAGGCCCGTTGGGCTTGTCGTAATACTGTCCGCCGTGGAAATCGGGATCACGCCTGATTGCGTTTCGTCCGACAACATTGAACGCCATACCCTGGCTCGACAGCCGCCCGGAAGTGGCCATCGGAGCAACTCCCCTGAGCCGATCGGGATGCCTGACCGCCCAACAAAGCGTCTGCTGCCCGCCGAGAGAACCGCCGGTAACCATCAGGAGCTTGCCGATTCCGAAGTGATCCACCAGCCGCAGTTGGACGTCGACCATGTCGTTGATGGTGATAGTCGGGAAATCCTGTCCGTACGGCTTGCCCGTCTGGGGATTGACGCTGTTCGGCCCGGTCGTTCCGCGACAACTGCCCAGGATGTTCGGGCAGATCACGAAGTACTTGTCGGTGTCGATCGACTTGCCCGGCCCGACGGCGATGTCCCACCAGCCCGGATCGTCGTCGGCGTTGTGCATCGCCACGTGAGAGTCGCCCGAAAGCGCGTGACAGATCAGGACGGCGTTGTCGTGAGTTTCGTTCAGTGTCCCGTACGTTTCGTAGGCGACTGTCACCTCGTCAAGCCGGCCGCCGCGATCGAGATCGATCCCGCCGCCGAACGTAACGGTCTGAACGTGCTTCAGCGGAGCGCCGCTTCGACCGGTGTCGCTGCTTTCAAATGTCTTGTCATCCGTTGTCATAATACACAACCGCAATCATTGTAGGCTGGTGTGGTTGCGAAACGGAAAACGTGCGGCGCGTCGCCGAGGTTTCGTCAATTGCCCGATGCCTCACAGGGTCTTGCTCCCGTGCCGCTCGAACCACATCAGTCCCTTTCGGGCTGGCTTGCAGCACCTTATCGCGGCGGGGATGCCGCAACAGGTTGCCGCGCGGTCACAGGGCCAGTACCCTCGCGCGCTCTCGATGCCAAAACTTCATAGTAGTATCCGCCGGTCCGCTCGGTCAAGTGAAAAACGCGCATCGCACAGTGCGGTATTGCCGCGCGGTACGCATTTTGTTAGGATCACCCCGCGTAGGATCCGGGAACAGCATGTGTGCCGACAAGATTGATATCGAACAGTTGCGCAAGAGCTTGCGGCGCCGTCATGCGGCCGCCGAGAAGCTGAAGCCCGCTTCACAAATCGAGCGGCCGGGCATGGAGCCGATCGCCTACAAGCGGAACGTCACCAGCCATAGGCCCAAACCCTCGCCGTTTGCTGCGCTAAATCCGGTCGACCTGGAAACCTCCGTCGACGGAACCGAAACCCGCGGGCCGGACGGGTCTTATTCGTTTCTCGTCGAATCCCACTTGAACGCATCGAGTCCCGACGCCGCGGCGCTGTCGAGGGCCCTGCTGACGGCGATGAGCGATCCCGACGGAGCCTTGCGGGGACATCTCCTGAAGGCCGACCCGCTCGGCGGCGGCAATCTGGAGCCGGAGGATATGGCGTTCTTCGATCTTGAGACGACCGGGCTATCCAGTTCGCCGGTGTTCCTTATCGGCGTGATGGTATGGGACCGCGGCGGGCTTGTCACCAGGCAATTCTTCGCCCGGAACTACTCTGAAGAGCGTGCGATAGTCTCGCTTTTCGCCGAGTGCATGCGGGGCAAAAAAATGCTGGTCTCCTTCAACGGCAAGAGTTTCGACCTTCCGTACATACGCGCGCGGGCCGCGGCCGTCGGCGCGGGATTCGCCTACGACGGGCCGCACCTGGATCTGCTGCATGTCTCGCGAAGGGCCTGGAAGGATCAACTTCCCAACTGCAAGCTGCAAACGCTTGAGGCTCATATCTGCGGGCGCCACAGAACAGGCGACATCCCCGGACACGCGATCCCGCAGGCCTACCACGACTACGTCCACTCCAAAGACGCACGCCACATGGTCAGCACGCTCGAGCACAATCGCCTCGACCTGATAACGCTAGCCGAACTGATGGTTCACCTGCCGCCGGAATAGATCACGCCAACTTGCCTTCAAACGCTTCGGCAACCGCGGCGTTGGTCAGCTTGCCGCTGCGTATATTTATCGCATCGGCGCAGCCGGGGCTCTGAGCGGCGAACTGGTCGACGCCAAGAGCCGCCAGTTGGCGAACGTACGGCAGCGTGGCGTTGCACAACGCCTGGCTCGAGGTTCGCCCCACCGCTCCGGGCATATTGCAGACGCAGTAGTGAACTACTTCGTCGACAACGAACGTGGGATCGCCGTGCGTAGTCGGACGCGATGTCTCGGCGCATCCGCCCTGGTCTATGCACACGTCCACAATCACCGAACCGGGCTTCATCCTGGCCACGATTTCGGCCGTAAGCAACCTCGGCGCCAGCGCGCCGGGAATCAGAACCGCGCCTATGACAAGATCGGCTATCGCCGCATATTCGGCGACAGAATGCGGATCGCAATGAATTGTCATGACGTTGGCCGGCATGACTTCCGACATGTACCGCAGGCGATCGAGATCTATATCCATCAGCACGACTCTCGCGCCCAGCCCGGCGGCCAGTCTCGCGGCATTGGAGCCGACTACTCCGGCGCCGAGCACGAGAACTGTCGCCGGCTCGACTCCGGGCACTCCGCCAAGGAGTATGCCCCTGCCCATCATCGGCTTTTCGAGGCACTTGGCGCCTTCCTGGACGGCCATCTTGCCGGCCACTTCGCTCATCGGCGTAAGCAGCGGAAGGCGCCCCGCCGAGTCGCGCAGCGTTTCGTAGGCAACGGCGTCTATCCCCGTCGCCAGGCACCCGCTGGTCAGCTCCAGCGACGAGGCGAAATGGAAGTACGTGAAGACAGCCTGACCCCGGCGCAGCATTTCGATCTCCGGCGGCTGAGGCTCCTTGACCTTGACCAGGAGATCGGCCCGTGCGAACAGTTCATCCGCGCTGTCGACAATCTCGGCTCCGACACGCTGATAAGCCCGGTCGGGAAATCCGCTGCCTCGCCCGGCTCCGGACTGCATCAGCACACTGTGTCCGTCGCTGACGAGCAGCTCGACTCCGACCGGCAGGAGTCCAACGCGGTACTCGTCGGCCTTGGTCTCTCGGGGCGTCCCTATTATCATTTCGCTCTCCCTTAAGCTGCGTTTACTCTGGGTTCATCGGCATAACCGCCGATTATTTCGATGAAAAAATGGCATGAGCCAAACACTTGCCGCCTGACGAACCAGAGGTTAACATACACCTAACTTGCGAGCAGGCAGACATGGATGTTGACGGCTTTCTAAACGAGATTCGCTCCGCCGACGGCTACGCCGACCAGATCGTGTACGTACACCGTGTCGGAAAACGTCATGCCCGCTACGCCAAGACCGCACATCCGCTCAGCAACGCGGTGAAAAAGATGCTCGCCGCAGACCGAATCGATCAGCTCTACTCGCACCAGGCGGCGGCTATCGACTGCCTGCGCGGCCGGCGGAATGTTGTCGTCGCGACGGGAACAGCTTCCGGCAAGAGTCTGTGCTACCGGATCCCCCTGATCGAGACGCTTGAAAGGAATCCGACCGCCCGGGCGATACTGATGTTCCCCACCAAAGCGTTGTGCCAGGATCAGTTCAAGGCGTTCGGTCAGGCGATTGAAGCCGCCGGCGTTGACGGCGTCCTGGCCGGCGTATACGACGGCGACACCCCCGCGGCCCTGAGGCGGAAACTCCGCGAAAACGCGTCAGTGATCTTCACCAACCCCGACATGCTGCACGCGGGGATAATGTCGCAGCACGGACGCTGGGCGGAATTCCTGGCCGGCCTGAAGCTGATCGTGCTGGACGAACTGCACGCGTACTCGGGCGTGTTCGGCGCAAACGTCGCCAACATGCTCCGGAGGCTGGAGCGTTTGTGGACTCATTACCGCTCCGATCCCCTGCTGGCGGCATGTTCGGCGACGATCGCAAACCCGCGTGAACTGGCCGAAGAGCTAACCGGGAGCAAGTTCGAACTCGTGGATGACGACGGAAGCTCGCGCGGGCGGCGAACGTACGTTTTCTGGAATCCGCCCAAGCGCCGCAACACCAACTGGCGATCGCGAAAAAGCTCCAACGTCGAGGCTCACGAATTGATGACCGAGCTTGTCAGGCGGAGGATCTCTACGATCACGTTCGCCAAATCGCGCATGACCGCCGAGATGATCCACCGCTACGTCACCGAGCGACTCGAGGCGGTCGCCCCGTCTCTGGTCGACAAGGTCAGCCCGTACCGGGGCGGATACCTGCCCGCCGAGCGGCGCGAGATCGAGAGCAGACTCTTCAACGGCGAACTCCTGGGCGTCTCGACGACCAACGCACTGGAGCTCGGCATAGACGTCGGTTCGCTCGACTCGTGCATAGTCGTCGGCTACCCCGGCACGCTGGCGAGCTTCATCCAGCAGTCCGGCCGGGCCGGGCGCGGCGACAAAGACGCCCTGGTCGTCCTGATTGGAATGGACACCACGATAAACCAGTACATCATGACCCACCCGGAGTACCTGTTCGACCGCCCGATCGAACGAGCGGTGATCGAACCGGACAATCCGTTCGTCACGCTGGGGCACCTCAGATGCGCCGCACACGAGCTGCCGCTGGCCGAATCCGAACCGCAAATCTTCGGACCCGACGCCGAGATCGTGCTGGATGTTCTTGCCGGCAACCGCAAGCTCAAGAAAGTCGCCGATCGCTGGTATCACGCATCGGACGAAACTCCGCAACACGAGATACAGCTCCGCGGCGCCGTAGAAGCCAACGTAATGCTGACCGACGCCGACACCGGCGAGGTCTTCGGCGAGATCGACCGCTTCGACGCCGAGCCGATCGTACATCCGGGCGCGATCTACATGCACCGCGGCGAAACGTATCTCGTACTCGATCTGGACATGGACAACAATACCGCCACGCTGAAGCGGCGGGACGTAAGCTACTACACCGACCCGCTGGGCGGAACGGACGTACACCATGTCGACCGAGTAATGCGCCAGAAACCGTTCGGGACCGGGCAGGTGTTCTGGGGCGAGGTCACGGCGTACTTCAACACCTACGCGTTCGAGAAGGTGCAGTTCTACGAGTTGGACGCCATAAGCCGGCACAAACTCGATCTGCCGACGCTGGTTCTGGAGACGATGGGTCTGTGGATCGTTCCGCCCGAGGACCTGATGGCCGGCGTGCTGGAAGCCGGACTCGAACACTCCGGGCTCCCGGGCATCGGATACGCCATGCGAATGCTGCTTCCGCTGCTGATGACATGCGACACGCTGGACTTCTCGCACTCGATCGGATCGGTCAACTCGCCCTGGCAGTCGATATTCGTCTACGAACGATACCCTCACGGGCTCGGCTTCACCGCCAAGGCCTACGAGAACCTTCACATCCTCATGCCGATGGTGCTGGATCACATATCCAACTGCCCCTGCGGCGACGGATGCCCGTGCTGCGTCGGCAAGCCGGTGCGGCAGTACAACGACTGGTACGTCGACCGACACGAAGCCTGGGTGCCGTCGAAGGCCGCGTCGGCGATGATCCTCGAAGGCCTGCTGGGCGATCGAAGCAATCTCGACAACGCGGATCTCGGCTCGCTGAGCGACAACGACGATGCTCGGACAGTCCGCCTGCGATGCGATTTGCGGAGGCGCCTGGAGCAGCAACGCCAGCCGCAGGTCTTCCACCAGATTGATCCGATACCGGCCCAGGGGCTTGCGGCCCCCGCCGGCGAAATCGACACTCCCGACCCCGCCGCACGGCGAACTACGCAAAAGGAACTCGGGCGACAGTTCCGCCGTCGGCTGGCCAAGAAGATGCGCACCACCCAGCTCGACGCTATGGAGCCAAAGAGCCGGCACATGAAAGAGAAGGTAACCGGTCCGAGCATGCCTCCCACCGCTTTTGCCGGCAAGCCGTCACGACCGCAAGCCGACGTTACCGACGCCGAGCAGAACAAGGCCCATCACCAGGACCTGCCCGATCCGGTCGAGCACATAAAGCTCGGCGACTCGCTGGCCGCACGCGCACGAAAACTCAGGAAAGCCGGGAAGAAACCCAAGCCGGCGGAAGATCCGGACGCCTGACAGATACAGGACCCCCGCATGGACGCACAAATATTCATCGACCGCCTCAACGGCAGGAGATTCTTCCGCGGGCAGATCGCTCACGTTGAGAATCTGCCGCCCCGAAAAGCCCGGTTCGCACACGTCGCCAATGGGCTCGATCCCGCGATAGACGCCGCACTGGCCGGAGACGGAATCTCGCAGCTCTACTCGCACCAGGCCAGTGCGATCGACCTGGTCAACTCCGGCTGGTCGGTTGTGATAGTCACCGGCACCGCCAGCGGAAAGACGCTGTGCTACAATATCCCGATCGTCCAGGCACTGCTGAACGATCCGGCGGCGACGGCGCTGATGCTCTACCCGACCAAGGCGCTGGCCCAGGATCAGTTGAAGGCCGTCGGGCGGCTCGGCGATCGGGTCCGGGGCGTCGACTTCCTGGTTGGGACATACGACGGCGACACGCCGACCCCGCTGAGACGGAAGCTCCGCAACGCGGGCAACATCGTGCTGACCAATCCCGACATGCTCCACCAGGGCGTGCTGCCCCACCACGCACGCTGGAACCGCTTCTTCGCCAATCTCAAGTACATCGTGGTCGACGAGCTGCACGCATATCGTGGGGTGTTCGGATCGCACCTGGCCAACGTCATGCGGCGCCTTAGGCGGATATGCGCACACTACGGATCGGAGCCGCAGTTCATCTGCTGCTCGGCGACCATCGACAATCCGCTCCAGCACGCCGAGCGTATCTGCGGGCGAAAGCTCGAACTGGTCGACAACGACGGAGCCCCTCGCGGCCCGCGGAGATTCGTTTTGTGGAACCCTCCGCCGCTGGAGACAGCCGCACGCGGGCAGGATGGAAACTGGCGGGCCGGCGGGGATCGGAAAAGCGGCCTGTGGGAGGCCGTCGAACTGCTTACTTCGCTGGTCAAGGAAGGCGTGCAGACTATCGCGTTCACCCGCACGCGACTGGCCGCCGAGCTGATCTTCAAGAACTCGCGCGACAGACTCCGCAATGTTTCGCGGAAGCTAGGCGAATCGGTTGCGGCGTATCGAGGCGGATACCTGCCGGCCGAGCGGCGTGAGATCGAACGAAAACTCAGCGATCGCGAGCTTCTGGGCCTGTCGAGCACCAACGCCCTGGAACTGGGCATCGACATCGGCTCGCTGGACGCGTGCATTCTGGTCGGATACCCCGGCACTATCGCCAGCATGTGGCAGCAGGCCGGCCGAGCCGGACGCGGACTCGAAGAGTCGATAGTATTCCTGATCGCACAAAACGCCCCGCTGGATCAGTACCTTATGATGCATTCGAAGTACCTGTTCGCACAGAACCCCGAACAGGCGGTCGTCGACCCGGACAATCCGCACATCGTAGTCGGGCACCTGCGCTGCGGCGCCCACGAACTGCCGCTGACCCCTGGCGACGCCGAAGCGTTCGGCCCTTACGCCGAAACGATCCTCGACCTGCTCGAAGAGGATCAACACGTCAAGCAGATCGACGAGAACTGGTACTTCTCGTCCAGCGACTATCCCGCCGCCGAGGTCAACCTGCGAAACATCGCCGGACCGGTCTACACGATCCAGGACATAACCGCGGCCGAACGGGTGATCGGAACGGTCAGCGAATTGAGCGCAATGGCCCAACTGCACGATCACGCGGTCTATCTTCATGCGGCCGACACGTACTTCGTCCAGCGACTGGACATCGATCAGAAGATCGCGTTCGTCGAGCGGCTGGATCTGGACTATTACACCCAATCGGTCCAGAGTTCGCAGATTCGCATCGACCAGGAGGACGAAACATCCGACTGGAAGGACGGCAAGCTCGGCTTCGGCGACGTTACGGTGACGACCACAATACCGATGTTCAAGAAGATACGCTTCCATTCCCGCGACTCGCTCGGGTTCGAGAAGCTGGACATGCCGCCGCAGACGCTGGAGTCGGTTGCGATGTGGTTCCAACCGCCGGCGAAAATCGTCCGGGAGCTGAAGGATCGACAGATGCAGGTCGGCGAAGCGTTGATCGGTATCGCCAACGTGCTCCTGGAGGTCGCCTCGATGTACGTCATGTGCGACGAGCAGGACATCGGGACCGTGGTCGACGCAAGTTGCCTGGGCGCCGACGCGATGTTTCTATACGACCGCTACCCCGGCGGCATGGGATACGCCAGACGCTGCCTCGAACGATTCGAGGAGATGCTGACGACGATCAAGACGGTGATCGACGACTGCGCGTGCGAAGACGGATGCCCCTCGTGCGTGGGCGCGGCGATACCGGCGTTCGCACTGGGCGACATGGACTCGGCGGTCCGAGGACGAATCCCCGACAAAGCCGCCGCCAAGATCCTGCTGGCCGGCATGTTGGGATGACGGTCGAATCAGGAGTTCATCTTCCGCCGTTCTTGGGAATATCGTATCGAAAGCAATCCGTCAGGTGATCATTAACCATGCCGACGGCCTGCATGAACGCGTAGCAGATCGTCGAACCTACGAAATTGCACCCGAGCTTCTTCGGTATAGTAATCCAGCTCAGCCCGGCCTGGGCGCCTTCGAGGATCAACATCTCAAACAGCTTGACGTCATCGAAGACAGGCACACCCCACTCGTCATCGTGGTATTTCACGTACGGCGGATCGTCCCCGCACCAGTCGCATCGTTTGTTTTCCATAGTGCTTCGGGCACGCGGTTTGTTGTTGTCGACCGCAACAAGTTACAATATGATAAACATATGGTAAATCAAGCGTCTGAAACCGAATTCGCCGCCAGGATCGAAGCTTTCCAGGCCGGGTATTCCGCAATCACCGCCGAGTTGGGCAAGGTGATCGTCGGGCATCGCGGCGTGATCGAAGAGGCCATGATCTGCCTGCTGTCCGGCGGGCACGCGCTTCTCGAAGGCGTCCCCGGCCTGGGCAAAACGCTGCTTGTCAGAACGCTGGCCAAGGCGCTCGACGTGCAGTTCAGCCGCATTCAATTCACCCCCGACCTGATGCCGGCCGACATCACCGGCACGAACATCGTCGTCGGCGACGCATCCGGCGGGAAGCAGTTCGAGTTCCAGCCCGGCCCGATATTCGCCAACCTGATCCTGGCCGACGAAATCAACCGAGCGACGCCCAAGACCCAGTCGGCGGTCCTCGAGGCGATGGCCGAGCAGACCGTCAGCGTATCCCGCACGACCCGCAACCTGCCGGCGCCGTTTATGATCCTGGCTACGCAGAACCCGCTGGAGATGGAGGGCACCTATCCGCTGCCCGAGGCGCAGCTCGACAGGTTCATGCTGAAGGTCCTCCTGCAATCCCCGCCGGCGGAGGAACTGGCGACGATTCTCGACCAGACCACCGGAGTAGTGAATCCCGCCGCTCAGCCGGTGGCGGCCGGACAGGACATAATCGACATGCGACAGACGGTGCGGCAGGTCGAAGTCGCCTCGGAAGTCACCAGGTACATCGCCGAGATCGTGCTGGCGACCTCGCCGCAGTCGAAACTGGCGCCCCCAGCCGCGAGCAAATACGTGCGATACGGATCATCACCGCGCGGAGCCCAGTCGATACTGCTGGCGGCCAAGGTCCGAGCCCTGATCGACGGGCGCGCTAACGTCGCGATGTCGGACGTGAAGAAATCCGCCCCCTCTGCGCTGAGGCATCGCCTGATCCTCTCATTCGAAGGCCAGGCCGACTCGGTGACGACCGACGACGTAATCGAAGAAGTGCTCGGCGCGGTCAACCCTCAGTAGGCAAACGACCTGTTGCAGTCGAGATTCTTGCTTTTGCTGATGGTTTTTGTCCTTGCTGTTGTATAGGCCCGAAGGGCCGACGAGATTCTAGCCGGGGCCGGAAGGCCTCGTTGTACTACACATCTTCTTGGGTCTCTCTTCTCGTCTCGGGACCGAATAGTTTCCAGCAGCGGGCCATGTCGTGTACGCGCTGAAGACCGATCCATATCGTTTGAGGACCTGGTT
>Ga0180436_10001310_pt1 | contig 24452 bp, 13 predicted proteins | sample SS_ome_2_FD_132434 | JGI IMG/M metagenome (GOLD analysis project Ga0180436, IMG submission 132434) | Hypersaline lake sediment archaeal communities from the Salton Sea, California, USA - SS_3_S_2 metaG | ecosystem: Environmental > Aquatic > Non-marine Saline and Alkaline > Hypersaline >... | reverse complement strand
CGAACGATGAGCTGGTTGACGTTGCGAATCGCGCGCAAGACGTCATTCAAATGCGCGACTCGTTCCTGGGCTCGCTTCCGTTCCGTGATATCCCGAAGGGAGACGAGGTGACATGAGGCACCTTCCCAGAGAACTTCCGCCACGCGCATTTCGGCGGTTGCTGAATCTGCCTCTGGGAGCAGGAGATCGATCTCCGTCTTGTCCCCGGTGGCCAGCGGGAAGCCGAAATCCTGGCCGACGAGGGAGGCCGGCGGACGCCGGAAGACGTCGGCGGCGGCGGGATTCGCAAAGCGGATGACCCCAGCCTCATCGATGATGAGCATGCCGTCGGCATTCCGGTCTATGAGGGCGCGAAACCCCGCTTCTTCCCGGGCCGGGTGATTTCGATAGGCGGAAAGGATCCACCCTTCCTTGTGAGCTGTCTCGTTCATTTTGCGCGATCCCAGTTGGATGTGCTCCGCGACATCTACAGCCCCGACGGCGGGGCTGTGCGCTGTTTCGCCTCTCCTTGGAGGTGCATGGTCCTCGCGGCCTCGGGTCCCCTGATTGAGGTCACGAGGTCAGGGTTGCCGGCGACCCGAGACTTACGATTGAGGCTCGCCGCTGTCGAACAGCCCGCGCAATCGGTCCGCCTCACCGTGCTCGACGCCAATCTGCCGGGGCGTCCCCGAGAGAATGCCGGCGATGTTTCGGAAGGGCCTTCCGATGTGCATACCGCTGTCGTCGATGCTGAACTCTCGGATGTCCTTCTCGTGCATGGAGCCGCGCATCTTGAGGATGGTTATACCGCGCCGCATCTCGCCGTACATCTCCACGTACCGCAAGAGGATAATCGAGTCGGTGATGGTAGAGATGTGGGCCTCGGTGACGGAAGTGCCCCCGGTCAGGGTCGGTGTGGTCGCGGTGAAGAGCCCGGCGACCTCCTGATGCTTGATGAAGGAGGTGAGCCCAATGACGAACTCACGGAAGCCCTTGACCGTGGAGACTCGCTCAAGGGCGGATAGGCTGTCCACAGCGACACGGTTTGGTTTGAAGGCGTCAATCTCCGAGCGCATCATCAGGAGATGGTCCTCGAGCCCCGCCACCTCCGGATAGTTGCAGACCACCCGCAGCTTCCCCTGTTCCTCCATCTGGGCGAAGTCGCGGCCCCAGCCGGTGGCGTTCCGAAAGAGCTGTTCGCGACTCTCCTCGAAGGCGAAAAGCAGGCAGCGCTCGTCGTTGTTGACGCCCCCGGCGATGAACTCGGTGGTGACCAAGGTCTTGCCGGTTCCGGTGGCGCCAGAGACGAGGATGATCGAGTCTCGGAAGAAACCCCCGCCGCACATGGCGTCCATCTCAGGGTTCCCGGAGGTGATGCGAACGTTTGAAGATTTCTGCTCCAGCTCCAGGGAGGAGAGGGGAATGACGACGATACCCTGGTCCGGCACGATGGTGAATGGGTACTCCCCCTTGTGGTGCCCCGTGCCTCGGAACTTGAGGATCTCCATGGTGCGCCGGCGTTTCTCGGCCTCAAGGGCGTTGCGGAGGATGACGACATTGTCGGCCACGAACTCCTCGGCACCGTAGCGGGTGATCTCACCATACTCGCTAGTCCGCTCGGCGGTCATCACGGTCGTCACGCCCATCTTCCTCATTGCCGACGCGATACGAAAGAGCTCGGACCTCACCAAGGTGTTCTCGGGGAACCGGGTGAAGACGGCGCCCAGAGAGTCCAGGGCGACGCGCCTGGCGTCGATCTGCCGGACGGCGTGCTCTATGCGGGCCAGCAGGCCCCCGAGGTCGTAGCTTCCGATGACGACGGTCTCGTGCTCCATATGTGGGGATGCGTCGACGAAGCGCCACTTGCCCTCGTGCTGCCAGGCCTCCACGTGCCACCCGAGAGAGTGAATGTTGCGCCGGATGTCCGCAGGTGATTCCTCGAAGGTGACGAAGACGCCCGGTTGGTCGAACTTCCGGATACCCTCGGCCAGGAACTGGGAGGCGAGGACGGTCTTGCCGCTACCGGCCGTCCCCGAGACGAGCGTCGTACGTCCCCGGGGGAGGCCTCCCCGGGAGATTTGATCGAAGCCGCTGATGCCGGTCTCCACTTTGCGAATTGCGGTGGTGTTCTCACGTTCAGGCATGGTCTACCTCTCTGCCTCCCCCGGCTGCCCTGCTCTGGCTGAGGCCCAGCCGGAGGGCTACTTCCTCGATGTCCGAGAGATCGCCGATGATGCGCCGGACTGGCGGGGGCGACGACTTGACCAGCGTGGGCGTGGCGATGATTCTCTCCTCTTCGGCCCGGTGGGGCTGCTCCAGGACGTCGACGACGGAAAGCTCACGATCGGCTATCTTGGACTCGTGAGCAATCTGCTGGAGGTTGTAGATGGCGCGCTCCGACCTCGAGGTCCGTCCCGTGACGTACAGGGTCAGTCTGAGTTCATTCATAGTGCACAGGCCCTTCGTCGCTAGCGGACTCACGACGGCTGGCGCCGGTTCGCGGAGTCAGCGTCACGCACCGCTTTCGGTAGTAGGAGACGAGTTCGCCCATCAGGCGGAGCGCAACGAGGCGTCCCTCGGTCGCATAGGCCTTGGCCTTGATGGGGTTCGTCTGCTGGCTCCTCCCCCTCAGTCCGGCGACATGCACATCGACGACATCGCGAGGTGTGGCGCCCAGCGCACCCAGGCGCTCGGCGAGACCGCGTACGTTATCCACATCCGTTTCGGTGAGCCGGTAGGCCTGACGGTCAAGGGCCTCATCCAGGAGCAAGGCATAGGAGGCCACCAGGGTCTCGAAGACGTGGGGGAGCGCCTCGTGCAGGGGCTGCATTCCGAACGCGCGTGCCGAAACGGCTGTGCCCGGGAGGGCAGCCAGTTCGTCCAAGCGGCGCAGCTCATTTTCTATCTGCTCGATGCGTTCCTGCTCTGCTCTGACCCTATCGGTGATGTCATCGATGGCAAACACGACGCGCTCGACCTCTCCCGATGGATCGAGAAGGGGTGCACCGTTGATGGCGAGGATGCGCTGCCGTCCGTCCGGCCATTCGATGGCGTGACGGACACCGTAGACAGGCTGCTTGGTGGACATCACCCGTCGGAAAGGGAGATCGCTCTCGTCGATGGGGCCTCTTTCGACGTCGGTGATGCGCCAGTCCGGGGCGTTGTAGGTTCGCGTCGTGATCTCGGCCTTGGATAGGCCCAGCACGTCCTCGGCCCTGGCGTTGGCAAACGTGATCTCGCCTTCACGGTTCACCATGGTGATGCTCACAGGGCTCGTCTCCATGAGTTGAGCCACCAGATCTCGCTCTCGCCGAAGGGCCTCCTCGGCCTTCCGGCGGTCGGTGATGTCCCAGGTATACTCGATCATCTGGACGAGGGTGCCATCCTCGTCGAAAATAGGGTAGCCGTGGACTTCGACGCGCTGGGCCACTCCGTTGGCGGCGTAGTGGACGTGTTCGACGGTGACGGGTTCCCCGGAGGCTGTAACCTCCTGGAGGGGGCAAGGGTGGTGCTTGCCGCTGCAGGGCGTCTCTCGCCGGTGGCTCACACGGTAACAGGTCAGCCCGTCGCCCGGGACGAGGCTATGGGTTCCGACAGCCGCGGGGTTGGCGGCGGCCAAGGTGTAGTCGTCGACGTTGACGACATAGAATGGGTAAGTCAGAGCCTCAAGCGTGTCTCTGAAGAGGGCGGCGTCGTTCCTACACGCATCCCCATGTGTGTCTTGGGCGAGCACAGGGGAGTTAGTGTGCATGGGGTCTGTTCCTTCGGGATGGTTCAAGTCGGAGGGCGGTCGCTCGTTCGCCGTACGTTCTGCGCCGGGGACGTGGATGGGCAGGACGAGCGTGGTCGGACTCGCCGCGCACAGCTGAGCGAGTTTCAACGGGCCCTCTCCAGGCTGGACGGCAGCGCTCACCAGAGCCAGGTCAATGTGCTGAGTCCGTAGAGTCTCCACTGCCGAGGCCACATCGGGAGCGTGTTCGATTACCAACGAGGGCGAGGCCACGGGCTCGCCCTCGGGCAGACTCGGCAGCAGGTCGCGCGGTCGGCACCCGATCAGCAGCAGCGTTGGAAGGCGGCCCAAGGAGCTCACGTCGGAACCCCGTCAGTTGACACTCGGACTCTGGGGCGGCCCTGCGCGGTACCGCGGGTACGGGCAATCTGCGGGTGGCTTCGCGCCAGGGAAGTGAACGGCTTGTCTCGGCAGGTGGATGAAGAGCACGGGGCTAGATACACGGGCTTACCTTCACTCACTCAGAGCCTGTCGAATGGCGCGGGCGAGCTGGGATCGCTCGAAGGGTTTTCGAACCAGGGAGTCAAAGCCAACCTCCCTGAGTGCCTCTTTGTCGTGTTTGTCCAGGGCATAGCCCGTGATGGCGATTCTTCGGATGTGGGGTGCCTGTCTCTGGAGCATAGTGGCCAGGGCCCGGCCGCTCATCTCTGGCATGACCAGGTCCGTGATGACCAAGTCGATCGAGGCGGACGCCTCGGTTGATGAGCCAGGACCCCCTTTGTCTCCAGGGGTTCCGGGAACCCCGGGGTGAGATGGGTGACCTGTTGTTAGTCCGCAGACCGCCATGGCCTCGCGCCCGTTTGCGGCGGTGAGGACCTGGTAGCCCAGGGATTCGAGCACGCTCTTACCTGCCTCCCGCAGCCGAGGCTCGTCCTCCACCAGGAGGATCGTTTCTCCTTGGCCAAGGGGAGCCTCTGCTCGTCTGCGGGGCTTGAGGACGGGCTCTTCGTGACACACGGGCAGGTGAATCCGGAACGTGCTGCCCTTGCCAGGTGCTGTGTCGACGTCGACGTATCCGTCGTGCTGCCGGACGATGCCATACACCTGGGCCAAGCCCAGCCCGGTACCCTCCCCGATCTCCTTGGTGGTGAAAAACGGCTCAAAGAGGCGTTCTTGGACCTTCTCCGTCATGCCCATGCCGGTGTCGGAGACAGCTATGCTGACCCATTCTCCGGTGGGGAGTGAGGCGCCACAGGGTCGGCGGCGGGCGCGGTCTTCATTGGCGAGGTCCTGGTCTATGGTGCATCTGGATAGAGAGACCTTCAGCTCGCCGCCGTCCGGCATAGCATCCCGAGCATTGAGCGCCAGGTTGGTTAGTGCTTGCTTCAGACGGCCGGGATCGGCGCGGACGCGCTGGGGCCCGGGCTCGGTCTCCATATTCAGCTCTATATCCTCAGGAATTGCGCGGCGGAGCACCTTGAGCGTCTCGCGGGTGAACGCCTTGAGGTCCAGGGCCCGGGGTTCAATCATGGCGTTGCTGCTGAAGTCTAGAATCTGCTGGACAAGGTCGGTGGCCCGGTGGGATTCGTCGATGATGACGTTCATGTTCTGGTCGAGGTCCTGAGGAAGGCCAGCGTGGCGCTTCGAGAGCTCAGCGTAAAGGATGATGGTGGTCAGGAGGTTCCGGAAATCGTGGGCCACCCCGGCGGCCAGCTGGCCGAGCGCGGCGAGTCGTTCTTGACGCCGCAGCTGCTCCTCCATCTCCTTTCGTTCGGTGATGTCACGGGCAACGCCTTGGATCTCGGGGGGTGCATTAGGTCGCTGAATGAGCCGCGGGTTGACCTCGATCCAGATGGGGGCGCCGTCCTTGCTGCGCGTGAGGAGCTCGTAGGGAGCGGAGTGCCGGTCCCCTGCCAGTTGGTCCTGGATCATCTGCTCGGCCTGCGGCACGTGGTCGGGATCTACCAGATCCCACACGGTCAGATTCGGCAGGTCGGCGACCTCGTAGCCGAAGACGCGGGCGCCGGCAGCGTTGGCTGAGGTGATGTTGCCGACCAGGTCGTGGCTGTAGATGATGTCCGTCGCGTTCTCAACGAGCTGCCGGTAGCGCTCCTCAGACGCGCGGAGGGCCTCCTCGGCGCCCTTCCGCTCGACGGCGTATCGTATGGATCGGGAGAGAAGCTCGCCGCTGACGTGTCCCTTGACAAGGTAGTCCTGGGCACCCTCCCGAACGGCCTTGACGGCGAGGTTGCGGTCGTCGAGCCCCGTGAGAACGATGATAGGTATGTCTGGTGCCTCAGCCTGCGTCCTGGAGAAGGTCTCGAAGCCGCGGCTGTCGGGCAGAGAGAGGTCGAGGAGCACCAGATCTAGCTTGTTCCCCCTCAAGCACTCAAGTCCTTGGGACAGTCTCGACGCTTGCTCCAGGGAGAGGGAGAGGTCCCGTCTCTGGCTGAGCATCTCGCGGATGAGGTTAGCGTCGGCCGGGTTGTCCTCGACAATCAGAGCCCTTAGATGTCTCTCCATCGTGTGATCCTTTGGTATCGTCTAGTACCCGGTAGCTCGATCCCGCACTGATTGAAGGCGTGCTCCGGGCAGAAGTAGATTCGGGACGGTGTGCTCATGGGTGTTGAGAGCCCGGCGATTCATCGGATTCCCTGTCGTTCATCTCCGCAATGGTGCCTGAGGATTCGTGCTCATCGACGTCCCCCGTAAGGTGCCCGTTGAAGAGGCGGGCAAGAATGGGCCAGACGCGAGACGCGAACTCCCACTTGGGCAAGAATGCGTCGGCACCGGCATCCGTGGCAGCCTTTCGGTAGTGCTCGTTGTCGTGGAACCCGAGGAGCACCACGCGGATGGCTGGACGGATGGTCTTTATTTGGCGAGTCAGGTCGAAGGCACTTGTCCGGGGCAAGCCCAGGTCCATGAGGATCAGGTCTGGCGCCAGCTCCTGACTCCGGTCGAGCGCATCTTGCGCCGATGAGCAGTGTCCGATGATCTCAATACTCCGGTTCATAGAAAGGAATCGCGCGGCCGAATTGACGAAGTGCGGGCTCCCGTCGACCAGCAATACACGTATAGGGCACATCGTCTCCTCCTGCTTGGTCCAGGGACGGCTCCTGTGCGGCGACAGAGGGGGATCGAGCCATGCCACGATGCCCGAATCGGCTTGGAATGGGATTGCCGCCGGCTCAGCCGAAGGCGCTGGTTGGCGCGTGGAGGGGGCGAACAGCTGCATTGCGACGCGTGAATACTGACAATGGGCCTTTACGGTCAGCCTAGTTACGCCGGTGTCCGAAGGGTGATGTTTCCTCGGATGTCCGGTGCAGACCTACGGGACGGTCGCAGACGATCTGGCGTCAGCCCCCAGCGCTGTCCGAACACGACGTGTACACCAAGTTGGGAGTTGGCAGTGGTCCACGATACGGTCAACAGGAGAGGTACTGACGGCCCCCGTCTCATACAGTATACAGTATGGCGGCGGTTGATGGAAGGGGGTGAATACCCCACTTGAAGGGGGAAGAAGACCCTGACGCCGCGGCGACGGCTAGACGTCGATTCTAACGAGGCCTACGTGGATGGCATAGCGGACGAGCCCGGCGATGTCGTGGATGCCAAGGCGGTTCATAAGTCTGGTGCGGTGACCTTCTACGGTCTTGACGCTGACGTCCAGCTCCTGTGCGATCTCCCGGTTGGTGTGGCCCTCGGCGATGAGCTGAAGGACCTCCCTTTGACGGGGCGTCAGAGTGTCGAACAAGCTCCCCTGTCCTCCGGTGCGCCGCACGTAGTCTGTCACCTGTTTGGAGACGGGCGGACTGAGGTACGTGTGATTCCCGCGGGCGGCTCGGATGGCCAGCGAAAGCTCAGCCGGGTCGGAATCCTTGAGTAGATAGCCGGCGGCGCCCGCGTTGAGGGCGCGCAGGATGTACTCCTCGTTGGCGTGCATCGAGAGGATGATGATGCGAACTTCGGGAAACCGGGCGCTGGCTTGCTCGACGGCCTCGAGCCCGTTGAGGCCAGGCATGGCGATATCCATCAAGACGACATCGGGACGATGCCTTTCGATGAGGCTTAGTGCATCGCGACCGTTATCGGCCTCGGCCACAACGTGGACATCGTGCATCTTCTCCAACATACTGCGGAAACCGGCACGGACGAGGACGTGGTCGTCGGCCAATAGACAGCGGATCCGGCTCACCCTCAGACTTCTTTCCTGGCTTCCGCCCCAGGATCCGGCGCCGAGAGGGGCAGTCTGGCCTGGATGGTGGTTCCCTTCCCAGGCGCGGATTCGATGGTCAGCTCGCCCCCAGCGAGGGCGGCCCGCTCCCGCATCCCGAGGAGGCCGATACTCTTGCCGCGACTTGCGAGGTCCATGGCCTCGGCTACGTCGAAGCCAACACCGTCATCTCCAATGGTCAGCTGAATGGCGTCGTCGATGGCTCGAACGGAGACCATGACGGCCTGGGCCCGTGCGTGACGAGTGACGTTGGTGAGTGCCTCCTGGACGATGCGGAAGCAGATGACCTCCAGGTCCCCGGGGAGTCGACGTTCCAGAGGCACGCCGTCAAACAGGACCGCGAAGGATGCCCGCTGAGCCTGGCGATCCAGGAACCAGCGGAGCGCGGGGATCAGTCCCAGATCGTCGAGGAGGGATGGACGGAGATCCAGCGAGAGGTTGCGAACCTGCTTGAGGGCCCCTTCCACAGCCTCTATGGCGCCGCTTAGGGCGTCGTCAGGCCTTTCTGTGGGTAAGCCCTGGGCCGTCTGGACGCTGAGCTTCACGGCGGTGAGGGCCTGGCCAATCTCGTCGTGGAGCTCATGGGCGATCCGGCGGCGTTCTGTCTCCTGGGCGTCCACAAGCCGCCGTGAGAGAGTCTCAAGCTGCTCCCTCTCCCCTTCGAGCTCGCCGCTCAGACGGGCGTTCTCCATCGCGATGGCGGCGTGGTTCGCGAAGAGCGTGAGCAGCTCGACGTCGTCGGGTCCGAACGCCGCGTCCTCGGCATCGTCAACCACCTGAAGGACTCCCTTGACGTGGCTCTCCCACAACATGGGGGCGCAGAGCACAGCCCCGGCAACTGGCGTCGGGTCACCCGAGTCAGTGTCGTGGAGCTGGACCTGCCGGTGGCTGACGATGAGCGGTTGACCGGTCTCAGCGACGATGCTTGCCGCGCCCTCCCCATGCGCGCAGCCCGCGGCTGGGCTCGCGTCGGACGCTCCATGGCTGACCCTGAGGTAGACCTCCCGTCGCTCGGGGTCCGCCACGTAGAGCCGGCCGCCGGGGGTACCCAAGAGCCGGGCGGCCCGACCGACGATGGTCTTGAGAAGCGTCTCCAGGTCCCGCTGCGCTGTGATATCCAGTACCGTCGCCTGGAGGGCGTCGAGCTCGGAGGCGCGCTTGCGAAGCGCCTCCTCAGCAGCCTTCCTCTCCGTGATGTCGATGGCGGACCCGATGTACCCGGCACACTGGCCCTCGGGGCCGAAGCGCGGGATTCCGGTGTCGAGTACCCAGCGGTACTCCCCATCTGCGCGTCGGAGACGGTACTCCATGCGGAATGGATCTCGTCTCTCAAAGGCCTCCAGGTACGTGGTCATACAGTGGTCCATGTCGTCGGGATGGACGCCCTCAGCCCAGCCGTTACCTGCCTCTTCCTCCATAGTCCGGCCGCGGAAGTCGAGCCACTGCTGGTTGAAGAAGTTGCAGAGACCATCGGTGCCGGACATCCAGAGGAGCACGGGTGAGGTGTCGGCCATGATCTGGAAACGGTTCTCGCTCTCGCGCAGTGCCTCCTCGACGTGCCGCCAGGCCGTGACGTCACGAACCGTGCCGAGCAGAGCTCGGGGTTGCGTGCTGTCGACGGTCTCAGTCTCGATGTGGGCCCGGATATGGCGGACGGCACCGTCGTCGTTACGCATGATGCGGTACTCCACCTGCTCTTGGCGCCCCTCCTTCCGGACCCGTTCAACCGCGCTCTGGAGGAGGTGCACGTCCTGGCTATGGACGACAGAGAGGAACTGATCCCACGTGAGCTCATGGCCGTCCCACCCGTGGAGGCTCGCCCAGCCATCGGAGACCACGACGCGCTCGAGGGGAAGGGTGCACGACCAGCTGCCCAGACCGGCCATGCTCTCCGCCCTGGAGAGCATAGATTCACGCTCGGTCAGTCTATTCTGCGTCTTAATGTAGGGTGTGATATCCGTGAGGACTGCGAAGTAGCCGCGCACGTCCCCGTTGTCCTCTGCGTCGGGCACCAGAATGCCGTCGATCTCGCGAGTTCCACCGAAACGGTAGTCGAAGCGTTCGTGATACCGGACCTGTTCTCCCTGCAGGACGCGCTCTACGTGGTGGCGCGCGCCGGCGAACGCATCCTCCCCGATGATCTCGGGGAGTCTCTTTCCCACGACCTCTGCCTCTGAGAGGCCGAAAGCCTCTTGATACCTGCGATTGACGAACCGATAGACAAGGTCCTTGTCCACGTAGGAGACGAACTGAGGCAGGTGGTCCACGATGGCCCGCAAACGCGTCTCGCTCTCAGAGATGGCGTGTCCGGGGGTCTCCTGGCAAGCAAGGAAAGCGCCGGCCCTGGCGATGGGCTGGTCGACAGCCGCGACCGGGGGTTCCTCATAGGGCTGCAGCTGCGTCTTACCGGCCCGCCGCGCCAGGGCCTGGTGGACGACACTCTCCACCGTGCTGGGATCGGCGACCTCCGTGATCAAACAGTCATCCGCTCCGCGGCGCATGGCCTGAAGCCCGCGCGCGGCGAGCTCCGAGGAGACCAGGGCGACGAGGGCAGTGCTTGGGTTGCGTCGGGCAATGATCTCCAGGGGCTCAAGGCTGTTCGGATCGAGAAGGGAGAGATCGAGGAAGAGCAGATCGAAGGAACTCCTCTCAAGGTGAGCCAGTCCGTCGTCGAGGCCAGCGACGCACTTGATGGCGCAATCAGATCCGATGGCGCGTGCCAGAGCTTGCTCCAAGCCCAGGCACGTCCCCTTGGGACCCCGGACGACCAGGATGTTGAGCTGTTCGGTAACGAGCATCGTGTGTCCACGTTGCGATGATGCGGAGGGCGGAACCGCTGGCTCGGTCTATCCCGTCACACAAGGGAAAACCTCTGGCGGAATGAACCGGCTTGCTTCCAACCCGCGGGCAGAGCTCAAAGGACCATAGTAAGGACTCCCCGTTGACTGCCACCGCGGGTCACAATAGCGATTATACCGAGGACGCACCAAGAGGTCAAAGCGTGAGGCGTAGGAATGACGCGGTGGAGCACACGCGGCCTTTCGGCAGTTGACGGAACGGAGGAGCGACGTCTATAAGCCCCTGGTGGTTCAGGCAAAGGTCTGAGGTGCTCGGAAGGGCCGCGATGACCATGAGCGCTGCAGGCATGCCGTCGGGGAGGACATCTTCCGTGGGATTCGATGCCCCGGTGCCATCCTCCCGGGAGATCCGCTGCGGGTCCTGAGCGGTACGGTAACGGCAGCAGGAGGGCAGAAGCTGGAAGGGTTCTCCTGCGTCATGCCCGGGCGGATTTGACCGCCGGTAGGGGCTGGTGTACCATTGGGCAATGGGCGAGTCTGCGCTCCCGTCCCCACGGGCATCCAGGCGTGAACGCTCCGAGCCCCGAAACTTCTGGAGCATAGCTGAGCGTATTTTCGGTCGGTCCCAGCCGGGGGAGCCAACGTGGGTCCGCCGACGCTGGATGACGAAGGACAGGTGTCCGGAGTCTATGGGCCAAGGCACTCACGGTCGGTGTGACCGGGTGGTCTAGCGCTCGTCCAGCCGGGCCGCGGGATTCCGGACTACGGCGAAGCGGACTGGGAGGCGAGAGCCCGTGTCGGCACATCGCGATTGGAGGCTACCAGCTATGTCAGACAGGCTCGGTTGCGAAGAGGTTCAGGATCTGATCGAGGCAGTCGCTGCTGCTGCGGTGACGGGGGAGAGCCTCGTGGAGCGTCGGGCCCTGGTGATGGCCCACATGCGGACGTGTCCACGTTGCCGGGCGTCGTATCTTTTCCTTCTCGATGCGCTGCAGCTTCAGAAGGAGGCGGAGGCGCGTTTGGCTGCCGCTGGCGATCCGATCCCGCTCAGGTTCAACTGCGTGGAAGAGGAAGGGTGGTGGCGCCGGCTGGGGGATCGGCACCCCGAGGTCTTTCCGCTAGGCTTTCAAATCTCCGGAGGTCACATCCGCGAGGCACTCCGGGCCTGGAAGATTGGTGGTTCGCGGGACGTGCCGCCGAAGGATGCGGGCGAAGGTGCCGTGTTTTTCTCCGAGTGGTTCGGCACGGACCGCGGGACGATGACGGCGCGGCTGACAGGGCGCCCACGGGTCTCAGATCCCGAACGGGTGGATCTGTACGCAACGCTCAGTAGCAAGGAGAGCCTTCCAGCGGGCCTGCACGTGTCTGTGCTTTGGGGGAGTGAGTTCCAGGCGGCTCCGTTGGACCCCGAGGGCACGGGGCGGCTAGAGGACTTCCGCCTTGAGGGCGCCCTGGAGGCTGAAGAAGAGGAGTTCGGGCCGGACCTGATCCTGACCTTTGGGATGGTGCGAGAGGACGCTACGCACGAAGCGTGACGGTCACCGTGAACCGGGCCCTCCGGGAGCGCTGGTGGGCTCGCTCAGGGGCGCGGGAGGCCCTTGCTCCGCGACCGAGAAGACGCGGCTCTCGCCGCCCCAGTTCAGCATCCACAGCAGACAGCGCGGACGAGCGCCGAGAAACTGGTCTCCGGCCGCCGCGTACCGGCGGACCTGGGTGAGGTACCCCTCCTCGTCGAGCAGTGTCTGGAAGTTGGTCTCCCCCGCCACGTAATCGGTCTTGAACTCCACGATGGTCCAGTGGGAACCGCTCCGGTAAAGGAGATCGACTTTGCCGGTGTCGACCTGACGACCCTCGCAGCGGCTGTAGGGCACTTCGTGTAGTCGATGATCTGCCCCGGCAATCTCATTGAAGAGGTGATGACGCTGGAAGCCCACGAGGAGACGGCGCACGCGGCGCTCTGTTCGGGCGACCTGGTCGTCACCAACCAGCCCGGCGGCGCGCGCGCGGGCCCGGATCCATAGCTTGAGGCCCGTATCGTCAGGGCCGTTCGGGAGCTGCCATTCGGCCAGCGCCTGGTGCGTCACCTCGCCGACGATCCAAGATGGGGGCCCAGCTCCCTCGCGGGCGGGGATGACAAGGGGGATGGGTCGCTTCAGATGCTCGGCGGCGGGTTCACCGGGACGCGCCTCCAACGGAGCCAGTAGGGGCGGGGGCAGGGGCACGGGCGGGTCGTCGGTCTCGGGTTCGGCCTGAGGGGCAAGCATGGTGTCAAGTTGGGCGTCGAAGGGGTATTCCGGCTCGTAGACGCAGCAAGCCGCGGACGCTTCGTCGACCCTGAGGGGCCACCGTCGGCAAGCCAATCCCGCGGCGTCGTAGGGGATGTCGACCTCGTGGAGACCGAGGGGCCGCCCCAGTTGAGCCAACCAACCGTTCAGCTTGTAGGGGGTGCCGTCCTTCTTGATCCCCCCCAGGGTCCCGCTGACGATGAGTTTTTCTCTGGCTCGGGTGGCGGCGACGTAGAGGAGTCGCTTCGACTCGGCAGCCTCCTGATCGTCCTGGCGCTCCTCGGCCAGCTGGTACAGGGCGGCCCTGCGATCGTCTTCACCACCTTTGACCGGGAGCAGGACACCGTGCAAGTCATCGATGAGAACCCCGTGTCGCCCAGGTCCGCCGGACCAACTCGCGTCGCCGAGCACGACCAGCGGGAACTCCAGCCCCTTGGCTTGATGGACGGTCATGATCTGCACCGCACCGCCCGCAACGGACCGGGCCTCGCCCTCCCGCGCACCGCTCTCGCGGAGACCATCCAGGTAGTCAAGAAAAGCACCAACGCTGACCAGCTCGCTGGCGTGAGCATCGGATAGGAGCTTGTCCACGTTGCGGACGGCTCGGTTCTCCCCCGCGCGAAGGAGGCTGGCCCGGTAATGGGTGGCGTCCAGGAAGACCTTGAGCAGGTTGGCCACGGACGTCCGGCCCGCCGCGCCGTGGAGTCGCGCGATGAGGTCCATGGCTTGGGCAGCACGCTCCTCGGAGGGGGCGCCGAGAGGTGTCTCGCCCCGAAGGAGGTGGCGCCATAACGGCTCGGAGGGTGTGGGCCGGCTGCGCACCAGGTGGTAGACGGCGACATCGGAGAGTCCCAGCGCCGGCGAACGGAGCAGGCCTACCAAGGCGACGTCGTCCGTGGGATCAGACACGGCGCGCAGTGCATTGAGGAGGTCGCGGATCTCCGGGCGGTCGTAGAAGCCGCGCCCGGCCACCGTGACGTAGGGAAGTCCGGCGTCGTCAAGGGCATTTTCGTAGGCGTCGAAGGAGGACGAGGAGCGGCAGAGAATGGCCGCGTCCCCGTAGTCGAGGCCCTCGGCCCCGCCACTGCCGGCAGGGGGTCGGCAAGGCTCGATGAGCTCCGCGAGACGGACGACGGCAGCGCCGGCGGCTCGATGGAGAGCCCCGTCCGCCTTGGATCCAACGGTGAGATGGAACTCGACGTAGGGCTCGCGCACGCCGGGCAGCGGGGCGTCCCGGTGGGCGCGCAGGGGCGCGAAGGGCTCGACCCACGGTCGGCTGGGGTCGCTGCTCTCGCCGAGAACCGGCCGTAGGAGTTCATTGAGGCTCTCGACGAGGGGGCGATGGGCGCGGTAGGAGGTGGCCAGGCGCCACGCCGCCCCGCCGTCCTCCACGATTCGATCGCGCTCGCGGCGAAAGACGGAGACGTCAGCGCCGCGGAAGCCGTAGATCGACTGCTTGGCGTCGCCGACGACGAAAAGATCGCCGGGTGCTTCGCCGTGTTCCACCTCGCCGCTGATCAGTCGGACGAAGTCGCGCTGCCGCTGATTGGTGTCCTGGAACTCATCGATGAGGATCGAATCGATCTCGGAGCGCCATCGGCGTCTCACAGTTGGATGGTTCTGGAGCAAGGCCACGGCGCCATGCTCGAGGTCGTCGAAGTCCACACCCCGGCTCTCCTTTTTGGCCGCTTCGTAACGGCGGCACGCATAGTCGAACACCATGCGTAGGGCAGGCATCGTCTCGGCCAGACGCTCGTCGATCGGGGTGAGCTCCAGGGAGAGGAGATCGGCCGCCCCCCGCCAGAGCGTCCTCAGGGTGCGGAGCGCCCCTTTGACGGCGTCCTTCTCCGACTTCCCGCCCGTCCAGGCTCTGTAGCTGCCGCCCACCAGGTTGATATCCGCCAGCCGCCCCAGGGCCGCGATTTGTTCTTGCGCTTGATCACCGGGAGCAACGGAGTGAGGAGCCAAGTATGTGCTCGCTTCACCCCGTGGAGGCAGGATCGACGCCTCCGCGAGGGCATCAAGGACGAGCTGCCGCTGGACGGCCGTGGCATCGTTCGGATCAGCGGGGTGCGCATGGCAGAGGGTCTCCACGGCCTCCAACCAGGCCTGGCTCGAGACGAGGGTTTCCAGGCGCCGCAGTCGCTCGGCTCGGAGGAGTTGCCGCCAATACGGGAGGGGGTCCTCTGGCAGCATGGAGAGAGCGGCGGTGACGTCCAGCTGCCGCTCAAGGAGGGAGGTGATGACCGATCGAAGAGCGTCCGGCGTCTCCAGGAGCGTGAAGAGGGGGAGGACGGCCGGGCTGTCGGCAGCCCAGGCGAGGGCGGCGTCGATGGACTGCTGCCGGAGGAGGGCGGCCTGGGCCTCATCCAGTACACGGAACCCGGGATCGGCGGATGCCTCAGCGGGATGCGCGCGCAGGATCTCGCCGCAGAGGCTGTGGATGGTGCCGATGCGGGCTGCGTCCAGGTCGGCGTAGATGGCCTGCCAGGCGCGTTGCTCCTCGGCGGGTAGGTCACGCTCCTCCAGATACCGCCGCACCTCAGCACGGACCCGATTGCGCATCTCCCGGGCCGCTTTCCGGGTGAAGGTGATGGCCACGATGCCGCGCAGCGGGCGACCCTCGGCCAACAGGGAAAGATAGCGGGCCACCAATGTGCGCGTCTTGCCCGTACCTGCTCCTGCCGTGACCACCACGTCAGAGCCTCGAGCGCGGACCGCGGGGAGCTGTTCCTCGTTGGGCGACAGCTGCGCGACGATGGGATGGAGCGACTCCGGCGACATGGTCATCCTCCGTATCGACGCTCGTAGTGCCAGCAGAAGCCAACGGCCGGGCAGTAGGGTGGACAGCCGCCCTTCGGTGGGTGCGGGGGGAAGCTCCCGCCGCGAGCCCCGCGGATGGCATCCCAGGCGTGGGCCACCGCCGTGCGAACGGCCTCCTCGAGGCCGAAGGATTCGAGCGTGAAGGGACTGGGTTCGGCGTGGCGGACGTGCCAGTAGAAGCCAGAGACGGGATCGCCCAGGTCCAGGGCCTCGCGCGCCGCCAGGGCATAGAGAGGGAGCTGGATCTTCTCGCCGGCTTGGAGGGCCGAATCCCGATAGCTTGATGGTCCGGCGGTCTTGTAGTCGATGATACGCAGCTTTCCCTCCGGATCTCGGTCCACCCGGTCGATGAGGCCGCGGAGCTGGAATCGGTCCCCGTCGACCGAACTACGGACGACCAGCGGGGGCCTGGAGCCCAGTCCGAAGGCCGCCTCGTACCATCCTGGCACAAAGCCGCCCCGCAGATCGTCGTCGTGGAGGGCCTCAAGGGACCGGCGCACATCCTCCACCAGCTCGCGCCGGGTCTGGGCCCACCAGGCGGTGCGGCGGAATCCCTGTTCCTCCGGCGCCCTGTCCAGCACTTCGTCCGCCGTGTCGGGCAATGCCTCAAGGAGCTGTGTGAGTTCGGTGGGATCGTCCACGGCCTGGTAGACCCGTTCGAGGATCTTGTGATAGATGTTCCCGCGATGGACCCAGTCGATTCCCTGGCGCGGCTCGTCCCACGGCTCCAGGGCGAGGATGCTGCCTACGAAGAAGAGGAAGGGGCAGGCGAGGTAGGCCTCAAGGCGGCTGGCGCTCCACACGTGGCGGCTGTCGAGCTCTCGCGAGAAATGGGCCGAGAGAGCGTGGAGGCCGCCGTCGAAGGGGGAGTCGGCGCGGCATTGGCGCATCGTCACCACCTGCGCACCGACCACGACTGCGGCGGCCGCTGCCGGCCTCTGCTCCTGGATCCAGCGCCACAGGGGGTCACTGGGGGCGCGCCGGGCAGCGCCCTGCATGAGCTCGGGCCAGGAGGCCGCCTCCTCGGGCGGCGGTGCCAGGGTGTTGGAGGAGGCCAAGGGCTCGACGTTGGTCAGTCGCCGGACCTCCTCCCAGAAAGGAGAGGCCTTCCACGGGGCACCATCGTCGGTCAGGCGGGGCCGTGTGAGCAAGAGTCTGTCCGAGGGGGCCGCGACGGCTTCGTAGAAGTATTCCGCCTCGGCGCTGTCGGTCGAGGGTCGGAGGGGGAGTCCGAGCGTCTTGCGGTCCGCGTCCCACACGAGGGGATCCTCGCTCTGAGGTGCAGGGAAGGCGCCCTCGGCGAGCCCCAGCACAGCCGCGGCTCGGAAGGGCACGCCCCGCGCGGCCACAAGATCGGCGACCAGGATGTCCCCGCCGTCCGCGCGCCGGGGCACGCGGTAGGTGGCGCTCTCCAGGGCTGTGACGAGATCTTCGAAGAATGCTGGGAAAGCGCTGGGTGGATCGTTGAGAGCCTCCTCTGCCCAGACCAGACCTCGCAGCAGGCGCTTGAAGGCGCGCAGCGCGGCCAGATCGCGCTCTGCGTTGGATGATGGAAGAAGGGTATCATCCGCGTGATCGTTCTCCCCCGGTCCCGGCCATGTGGCCGGCCACATGGCCGCGCATACGCGGCGTATCACGCCCAGGCTTATGTCGGGTTCAGCTGTCCCGGCCGCCCGGGGGTGGGCATTGGGGTCCGGACCGATGAGGGACTCCATCCAACGGACGAAGTGTCGAGCGCTGCGGCTGCCGCCCGGCGGCCGGAGGTGGAGCACGAAGCGATCGAACCGCTCGCGGAGCGCGGCCACACGGGGTGGGGAGAGGGCCGAGTCGGCGGAAAGAGCGTCCATGTCTCGAGAGGTGGTGCCAGCGGTGCCTGCATCTACTAGAGCTTCGAAGGCTTCCTCCCATTGGGACAGGCCGGCGATGACCCGTCCTCGACGGGCAACCCCGGCGAGCACGTCGACATCCCGATCTGTCGGGCTCGTCGGGGCGGCTGCATGCCTGGCCCCCTCAGCCTCCGGCGCTGATAGTCCCGCAGGTGCCGCGTGGGATGACCAATCGAAGTAGGGGGAGCGCCAGGCCTCGATGACCAGGCGCGGTGGCAGTGAGGGCTCATCTGCGTATCGGGCCCGAGCCGCTGGCCCAGCATCGACGGCTGCCCCGGCCGTCGCCCTCAGCGGGAGCGTGAGGCGGAGGAGGTCCATGAGCGCAGCCACGGCTGGGTTCTGGGCCAGCGGCCGCCCGGCGTAGATGTGAACCGGGATGCCGAATTCCGCCGCAACCTGAACGACGTACGGGCGGTATGCGTCCAGGTCCCGGGCGAGAAGGACGACATCGTCTGGCTCGATGGCGTCCTGTACAATGGCACGCTTCGCCCAGCGGAGGGCCGCCCGAACTTCAGTTGCCTGGCTGGGGGCCTCGATGAGCGTCACCGCATCGCTGGCGTGGGGCGAGCTAGCCTTGTGTGGGCCAGCCTGGAACAGGCCAGCCTCAAGCTGAGCGAGGGGCTCAGCCTTGCTTGTCTCCATCCTGGGTAGCGGCTCTGGCTCGACATTCAAGCGGCCCATCAGCTCACGGCAGGTGCGGGCGAACCGGCGGTGTGCCAGGGCGCGCGGCGGGCCGGAGAGGTCGCCCGTTAGGGTAATCACCAGCTCCCCCACCGTGTCAGCAAGGGCTGCCAGCACGTCGAGCTGTACCGGCGTGAAGTCATCGAAGCCATCTACGATGAGGAGCGACATCTCAACCGACGCCCGGATGTTATCCCGCTTGAGAGCCGCTAGTGCCAGCCAGCCGAGGCCTGCGGGATCCGACCACGATTCGCGCTGGAGGCGACTCTGGTAGGCGGCGTAGACGGAGGCCAGATCGTGGAGTCTGGGTTCGAATCCGTGAGCGACCACCGCGTCCGAGAAATCATCTGGATGCACGCGGCCGGCCTTCAACTCGTCGATTACGCTCTTCAAGGCTCGCGCAAATCCGGGGAGGCGGCTGACGGCGGCGTAGTGCTTAAGTCCGATCTCCCTGAGGACCGATCGAATGACGCGAAGCTGCACCCCTTCCGAGATCTCCGTGAGGCTGAGATCGGCGCCGCGAAGACAGGTTCGATAGAGTTCCTCAAAGGTAAGGACGTGGACCCCGAGGGCACCGCCGGAGTCCGCCAGCCGGCGCCGAAAGGCACCGGCCTGGAGCGCGCTGGCCACGAGCACGTGGGCCGGGGTGAGGGGGGCCGCGGCATGACGCCCCGCCCTCCTCACGGCGTAGGCCGTCTTTCCTGCACCGGACGGGGCCACGAATAGGCGTGGATGATGCGGCTTGCGACCTTTCGCTATCGGGTCATTCATGGTGGATAGGGAGCAGTCCGTCTGCTCAACGCGCTGGCCTCAGTCGTCGGAGCTGCGTGGCACGGACGCACGCGTCAGCATAGTGCAGCACAGACACACGGCTATTATACATCATTCTGGGCTTCTCGCGTCTGGCACCGCTGGCGGTTTCGCCCCCGGAGGTGCACTTGTCAGCCCCGGGGATTCGGCCTATGATTGACGACTGGGGAGCATCGGGGCGAGCCCCCCCGGCCCTGCACCCCGTAGCGCGCCAGGTTCAGAATCCCTGGGAGCGGGGGGGCGAACCGGGTTGCCGGACGGAAGGCGAAGACACGCCCAGGCTGCAGGCGATCCCATGCGTGTACCGGGTGTGGCTCGTGATCTTCCAGCAAGCTACTGAAGGTCCAGAGGAGACGTGTTCAGACCGAACAGCATCCGCGTACGACTCCTGATTAGCTTCGTCCTCCTGGCCGTGCTGCCTGTGGTGGCCGTGACGTTGGGCTCACTGGCCGTCGCGTACTACACGGGTCGACGTCAAGTGAGCGGCCGCCTGGCGTCGATCGCGGCACTGAAACAGTCATCCATTGAAGGCTGGATTCACGCCCTCGAGGAGGACCTGGTCGTCGCGTCCAACACGGACTGTGCCTTTGAGCGTATCTCCGTGGTCCTCTCTCTTGCCCGGGATCATAAGCACTACGGCTTCTACAACCGGGCGGTGCGGAAGCGGCTCCAGGGCGTGGTGGGTCAATCTCCGCATCTCGAGGCTGTCTTCCTTGTAGACCTGGAGGGGACGGTTGTCCTGTCGACGGTCCTTGACGATGAGGGTCAGAACCTCAGTGGTCAGGCTTTCTTCCAACAGGGTCTGGGCAGCCCGTCCGTGCAGATCCCCTTTTCGATCCAGGACGGCCCGACCACGGCGTCAGACCGCCGATGGGTCAGGTCGGTGATTGTCGCGATGCCCATTGTTGGGCAGCAGGGGAGGCCAGAGGGGGTCATCGCAGCTCGGGCGTACGTCGGCGGCCTGGAGAAGATTCTGGGTGAAGGGACGGGCCTGGGGAACACAGGAAAGGCCTACCTGGTCAACCGGAATCGGCAGGTCCTGACCGGCGCTGGATTCCCAACGGGACAGGGGAATGGCGAGTTCGTCAACCGCTCCTCGGTTTCGGCGCCGGGGATCGAGGAGGCATTGGGCGGGCGGTTGAATACGTCGGGTCTCTACCGGGATTACCGCGGGAAGCGTGTGTTGGGCACGTACCGCTGGTTGCCCGCGTGGGATCTTCTGTTGGTGGCTGAGCAGGACCTCAACGAGGGGCTCCTCGCGGTCCGGGGGATCATCATTGTGAACGTGGCGATCGGCCTGGCGACCCTGGCACTGGCGGTCGTTCTGGCGCTCTTCGTGACGAGGAGTATCGCGGATCCGTTGGGCGGCCTGGCTGCGACGGCCACCGAGATCGCGGCGGGCAACCTCGATGGTCGGGCCAGTACGACCCGTCGGGACGAGATTGGCACGCTCGCCCGGGCGTTCAACAGTATGACGGCCCAACTCCAGGACTCCATCACGAACCTTGAGAGGAGGGTTGCCGACCGGACCCGGGCGCTGCGGAGAGCGAATGAGACGCTGGAGCGGCGGGCACTACAGCTGGAGACCAGCGCACGGGTGAGCCGGGAGGTGACCTCGATCCTCGACATCGACGATCTGTTGACCGAGGTGGTCAAGTTGATCCGAGATGCATTTCACTACTACCACGTTCACATTTTCCTGCTCTCAAGGGACGGGACGGAGCTCGTCTTGAGGGCCAGCACCAGCCCGGCGGTCCCCGAGCACCGGCGCATACGCATCGCGGGAGGGAGCATCAACGGGAAGGCGGTGCGCGATGGGCAAGCAATCCTGGTGAATGACGTGAAGAACGACGCGTTCTATCTGGCGGACCAGTATCTTCCTGACATCAAGTCGGAGCTGGTGGCGCCGCTGCGGCTGGGCAACCAGGCCATCGGAAGCCTCGATGTACAGAGTGCTGAGAACGACGCGTTCACGGAGCAGGACCTGCTGGTGATTCAGAGCCTGGGCGACCAGATCGCAGTGGCCATCGAGAACGCACGACTCTACGATCGAAGCCAAGAGCTGGCCGTGCTTGAGGAGCGGACGCGGCTGGCCCGGGAACTGCACGACTCGGTGACTCAGTCGATGTACAGTGTGGTGCTCCTCACCGAGGGCTGGCGCCGCTCGATGCGGAAGGGCGAACGGGCGAACGTGGATGAGTACCTGGCCCGCATCGGCGACATCAACCAGCAGGCGCTGAAGGAGATGCGGCTACTTATCCACGAGCTGCGCCCGCCGGTCCTGGAGGAGGAAGGTCTGCTTGGTGCACTTCATCAGCGTCTGGATGCCGTGGAGAAGCGGGCGGGCATCAACGCTCGGCTGCTGGCCGACCAACTGGTGGAGCTGCCCCATCCCGTCGAGGACGGCCTCTATCGCATCGCGCAGGAGGCGCTGAACAATGCGCTGAAACACGCCGAGGCGGAAAGCGTCGTGGTGCGCATCACGACGACCAACGGCAGGCTGGTTCTTGAGGTGCAGGATGACGGCAAGGGCTTTGATGTCGACGCCGTAGACGCGGGGTGCGGGATGGGACTCTCGAACATGCGGCATCGAGCAACACAGCTCGGTGGCTCTATGGAGATTTGTTCGAAGCGAGGCGAAGGCACACTGGTCAGCGTGGAGGTCGCCGCAGACGGGATCTTGCGGCGGGCTTGGCCCACCCGGAGGGAGACAAGTGCGTGAATGAGGAGAAAGAGACCTTGAAGCCCGTAACCGTGCTGATTGCCGACGATCATGCCGTGGTGCGCGAGGGTCTGCGAACGCTGATTGGCAGCGAGGATGGTCTCCTGGTGATAGGAGAGGCGGAGGATGGTGCGGAGGCGGTCATCAAGGCGCGCAGCTTGAGGCCGGACGTGATCTTGATGGATCTCGTGATGCCGCGCAAGGATGGGATAGAGGCGATCCGCGAGATCACACGTGATCTCCCTGAGGCGCGGATCCTCGTTCTGACAAGTTTTGGAGAGAAGGACAAGGTTTTCCCGGCCATCAAGGCAGGTGCCCTGGGTTACCTCCTCAAGGACGCCACGCCGGCGCATCTGCTCCAGGCGATCTATGACGTCGATTCTGGCAAGGCGGCGCTCCAGCCCTCCATTGCTCTGAAGGTGATTGGAGAGATTCAGGAACCGGAGGATGCGTCGCCCTCGCCGCACGCCCTCACGCAGCGGGAGGTGACGGTGCTCAAGCTCGTGGCTCGAGGGTTGACCAACCAAGAGATCGCGGACGAGTTGATGATTAGCGAGTGGACCGTGCGGACGCACGTCAGCAATATTCTTGAGAAGCTCCACGTGGCAAACCGCACGCAGGCCACGCTCTACGCGCTCCGGGAGGGGATCGCCTCCCTTCATTAGGCGCTCGGTAGAAGAGCCGATCACCCCGTAGGACGTACCTTCCAGCTTCCAACCTCGGCTTTCATCACCCTAACCTTTGGGCGCGTCGCGCATGCTCAAGGGGCGACCCGGGCTGTGCTGCGGGACTATGTGGGTGGGCGCGAGGTTGACTGCGATGGGAACGGGCTCACGCAACTGCTAAAGCGGTCACTACGGCAGGGCAGGCGGGGCGGAAGGGTCATGGTGGCGGCGCTGGCCGCTGCGTCGGGCGTGTTGCGGGTGCTCACTCGGGTGGCTCCCCTCGTTCTTGGTCATCCCTCATACTTTTGTGGTAGTGCGGGTGGAGTGGAAATAGCACATTCTGACCGCGAAGAATCCCTCATTCTACCGTTGCCCCGCGGACGCAACTCCCTTACCATGGACGTCATAGCCCTGCCGGATCTGCCCAGCAATTTCCGACGCCGGAGCCGGGGCATGCTGTAGGCCGCCCAACACGCCGTTGGGGCGTGCCAGAGACCACTCCAAACTTCCTTCGTTCAGCAGGAGCACACAATTGATGGTCGACACCGATGGACTCCAGTTCTTGTCCGACGAAGCATTGGACAGGATCGAGGCGACGGCGTTTCGGCTTCTGGATGAGGTCGGAATCGCTCTGGACCATCCGGGAGCTCAGGAACGGCTCCTGGATCTCGGCTGCACTCTTCGGGGTGTCCGCACGCTCATACCGCGCGATGCTGTGAACTGGGCTTTGGAGAACGTCACCGCTCACAAGACGCTCTATTCGGTCGACGGCTCTCAGGCGTTCGACCTGGGGGAGCGAAAGCCCTGCTTCCATAACGGTGGAGGACCTCCGTTCGTCTACGATCTAGATCGTGGAGAACGGCGACCGGCGACGCTTGCGGATGTGGCCGATATGAGCAGGCTGCTGGATGCCCTTGACCAGGTAGACGTGGTGATACCGCTTTTCGGTCCACAGGACGTGCCCTCGGAGCTGCTCACGGTGGCCTCCACGGATGTGACGCTGCGGAACACGCGGAAGCCTGTCTCGTCGGCCGCCATCGACAAACCCGAGCAGGTGGACTACGTCGTGGAGATGGCTGCGGCTTGCTGTGGGGGAATGGGTGCCTACCGTGAGCGCCCGACGATGATGATCAGCGTCTCCCCCGTCAGCCCGCTGACGTTTGGGACGGATATCACGGCCGCAATCATGGCCATAGCGGAATCGGGGAGCCCTTTCTACCCGCTGCCAGCTCCCTCGCTTGGAGCCACAACCTGCATCACGATGGCCGGCGCACTGGCTCAGCAGCATGCCGAGGTACTCGCCAGTCTGCTGATCGCTGCAGCCGCGGCCCCCGGTGTTCTGGTCGGCTACAGCTCCCGAATCAACCCCCTGGACCTACGAACTGCCGTCTCATCCTGGGGCGGCCCCGAAGTCGGCATGAGTGGCGCCTGTGCGGCGCAACTTGCGCATCGCCTGGGGCTTCCGTGCGACTCGTACGGCCTTTCGACCAGCTCTTCGCTGATCGATGCTCAGTTTGCCTACGAGCGGCTCACGAATGCCATCGTGCCGCTCCTCGCCGGCGTGGATATCCTCTCTGGGGTGGGTACGACAGACAGTGGCATGGCAGGTGGCTTCGAGATCGCCGTGATCGACAACGAGATCATCAGCCTGGCGGAGCACGTCGCGAACGGATGCACGGTGAACGACGATACATTGGCCTTCGAGGTGCTCAGGGACGTGATCACGGGCGACGGCGTTTTCCTCAGCGAGGAGCACACGGTGAAGCACATGAGAGGCGGAGCCGTGTGGATGCCCGACGTCAGCGTTCGCTCGTCAGGTGGAGAGGCGGACGGGGGGCT
>Ga0180436_10001308_pt1 | contig 24471 bp, 23 predicted proteins | sample SS_ome_2_FD_132434 | JGI IMG/M metagenome (GOLD analysis project Ga0180436, IMG submission 132434) | Hypersaline lake sediment archaeal communities from the Salton Sea, California, USA - SS_3_S_2 metaG | ecosystem: Environmental > Aquatic > Non-marine Saline and Alkaline > Hypersaline >... | reverse complement strand
GTCGGGGAAAGTATCTTTGAACCGGCATGAGTGTGCGAATAATTCACTACAATATTTTCATAAGGCATACTGAACTTTTTTGCAGCATAACCCATGATTTCTTCATTCAGTTCATACATATAATGGCATAGGTCAAATGTAATGAACATCATGCTGGATCCATTGTTTTCCAAATACAATGTCTTTACGTAAAGATCATCATGGATACCCTCGAATTCACCTGTCCTTGAACCATAGCCGGACATGGTGGTCCTGATAGTAGGTGTAATAAGTTCCCTAGCTTGTGAAACAATCATTTCAAACCCCCTGGAATTGTTTGAATTCATTGTAACAGAAAAAGGATACTTATCAACTTGTTGACAGTAAAAATACTGTTGTGTATAATCATTTAGAGTCTGTAGGGGAGTAGTTCAACTGGCAGAGCAACGGTCTCCAAAACCGTAAGTTGCAGGTTCGAATCCTGTCTCCCCTGCCAAAAGCCTGTTTTGAAATCAAAACAGGCTTTTCTTCCAATTTCTGATATATGATTTTGTTATATGACTAAGATGAAGACGAGTCAAGCAGTTTGTTGAATTGTTCGGCAAATGCGCTTATTTCATTTTTGAATATATCACGGCTGTCAGATGTAATTCCTGCAGCTTTCTTAATGATCATTTTATAGAAAAAGTTCATTTTTGAAACCATATATGCTCCTCCGAAGCCTTTGCTTACAGAGGAATGGTCAATAAGCTTCTGGGGATAAACTGAATTCAGTTGTTCCCCGATATCCTTGTCCCTGTCCATATGGCATATGAAAAGTCCAAGAGGTTTGGAAAGCAGCAACTCCATATTATCCTCACAGTAAGCTGCCGTTGCCTTGTTCATTTTACCCATGTAGACCGGTCCGCCTACGATGACGGCATCATATACACGGGGATCAGGTTTACTCTTTTTTACATTAATGGCCTCAACACTGCAGCTCAGTTTTCCGGCCAGTTTCTTTGCACAGTCCCGGGTGGAACCATACTTGCTCGAATATGCTATCAATACTTTCATCGTGACCTCCGGAGTCAATTATAATACATTTTATCATGTTCCCCAAATAACTGCTGCAAGAATTGAGATTACAGCTGTACCATTGGTAATGAAGTGAAAAACAAGTCCTGAACTGCTGTTTTTGGTCTTATACACTGCATATGAGAGTCCTATGCAGACAGGAATCAAAATAAGCATATCCCAATATTTGTAGCTGTGGAACAGTGCCCATAAAAGACCATGGAATATCCATACGAATTTACCGCGATTTGCTATCTGTCTGGGATAAATGTAACCCCTCCACCACATTTCTTCACCGACAACATTTATTATCAAGGCAATCAGGGTTATGAGAAATACCGTCCAGTTTCCCTTAAGAGTACCAACGCAGCTTTCTATGAACGCCAGACCTGTGCTGCCCAGGGGATCGGCAGCTTCAGGGATTCCGGCCGGCAATGGTATATTGCCTGACTCAAGCAGTTTAAGATTTATGTAGTTGAATAGAATGAAAAAGACCATTTCTACTGCAAAAACAACAGCTAATACAAGCCAGTCTTTGCCCCGGATAGGGTGAAATCTGAATCTTTTCAGAATACCCTTTAAAGAAAATGATCTTATTTCCAGCATGTACCCGATAATAGCTGAGATACCCAAAAGAAAAAGGGGAATACCCAAAGACAATAAATATGCATAATATGGATTCAATCCCATTGTTTCAAACAAAGGAGTAACAAAGTAGAAGAAGACCACGAAGACTGCAGCCGGAATCAGAAAAACCAGAATTTCGGTCAGCGGGTGAAACTTCTTCAGACGGAATGCGTTTTTATCCATTATTATTCCTGTATGCAATGCATTCTATTTCAACAAGGACATCCTTTGGAAGACGTGCGACTTCCACTGTGGATCTTGCAGGAGGTTCAGATGTGAAATACTTACCGTAAACCTCATTCATCTTCGCAAAATCATTCATATCCTTAAGGAAAACAGTTGTCTTTACAACGTCGGTCAAGGTGAGACCGGTGCTTTCAAAAAGAGCCTGGAGATTATCCAATACAAGGTGTGTTTGTTCAGTAATATCGCCTGTGCTCAATGAATCTGTGGCGGGATCAATTGCTATCATTCCAGAAGTGAAGACCAAATCGTGGCATTTGACAGCCTGGGAATAAGGTCCGATTGCGTCGGGGGCTTTGTCGGTTTTGATAATTTCTTTCATAACTTTTCCTTGGATTATTTTAATAAAAGTATATAATCATTGAAACAGGCGTTCAAGACCATGACTGTTAAATTGCATGAACGATTTGCAAAGTGTGGTAAAATATCACAGTAAGTAAAAGAATCCAAATGAAGGAAGTTGATTTGGAATGGATATAAAAAAGATAGATGAAACAAGACAATTGATGTTTCCCGGTTCCATGTTTGAAGAAGAAATAAATGTAACAAGGGACGTTGGGCTTTGGAACAAACTTTCCCACCCTGCAATTTCAAAAACCTTTGAATGGGAAGCATGGGGACCCTACGGATTCATGGGGCTGCACAGGGACGAGGCAGAAAACAATTGGAAAATGTGGTATACATGCGCAGGGGTTGATGATGATATAAGCAAATATGTTTTCGGTATGGCACATTCCGAAGACGGACTTAACTGGACAAAAATAGACAAACCGCTCAAGCTGGAAGAAAATGCCCAACCGGGGTCGGTTGTTATAAAACCCGGCATGGAAAAAGAGGACTACAGGATATTTTCAATGCAATATGCCAGGCCCGGAAATGGCCTGCCGGGTAGGGTTCTTTTATCCAAATCAAAGAACGGAATAGATTTTGAACCCGTCAATACCGGTTATGAAAATTCATGGTTTGAAGGTCCCAGTGATGTCATAGCACTTATGTGGGATGAAATCAATTACTGCTTCAGGGCATATTTCAAGCAATGGCGTATCAGATATGATGCAGGCAGTGAATCATTTGATTATCTTTTCTCTTATCTCAGCAGATTTGAGCATGATGAACAAAACAAGAGATATCTTATTGCGGGAAATGTATTTCATCCTGAAAAGAAGCATGTTGAACTGGACCTTAGCTATGAAAACATGCAGGACATGAGTTTCGAAGGGCCGAACAAATATCCTCTTGGCAGCAGATTCTTCATGCATAGGGTTGTCTCCTCGGCTGTAAGCAATAATTTCTCTGATTGGGAATATTTGGGGCCTGCGCTGATTCCGAAAGAAGGAAAGACCGCAGATCAATTCTACGGCATGCATGTAATACAGTATCAGAATCAATATGTTGGATTTCCAATGCTATACAACGGTATTACAGGAGTCATGGAAACAGGGCTTGCATATTCGGAAGATGGGATCAATTTCAGCCTGCTGAGTGAAAAACCTTTGATTCACAGGAGCGAACCAGGTCATTTTGACAGTGGGATGGTTGCTGCTTTCGGAGATATACTCCAGGTTGATGACAGACTAAGCCTCTATTTCAGTGCAATCAGCAGAACCCATGACGCACCTGTAACCAAAGAGGATACCTTTTCCATAGGAAGGGCCTGGAACAGACTGGACGGTTTCTGCGGTGTCACGGGCGGGACGGTCATAACAAGACCAATTTATCTGGAAAACGGTAAGCTTCATATAAATGCCGAAGGTATAATCAATATAAAGATTGATGATATGGAAGGCTACACCCTAACTGATTTTGAATGGGGAGGCAACAGGATGGATCTGGCAATATGTCATCCTCAGCTTCAGCCGGGTATACCGTATAAAATAGAATTCACGGTAAAGGAAGGAGTTTTGTATTCTTTCTGGAGCGGTGAAACATGCACATCAAGACAGTAATCTGAATACATGATATGAATTTGGGCCGCTTTTATTGTTTGCGGTTCTTTTTTGCTCTATAATCTAATCTGATGCAGTGATTTGGAGGAGAAGTATGACAATTAAACCTATCAGGGAACCATGGAAAGGAACCATGACAACAAGAGAAAGATTCATAAAGCAGATGCATTATGAATCCTTTGACAGAACCGTTAACATGGAATTCGGTTACTGGGACGAGAACTTCACTCAATGGGACTTATTTGTTCAGAATAACGTCAGGACGCATGAGGATGGGCACAGGCTGTTCAATCTTGACTACATTGATGTACTGTCAGGGAATCTTTTCATCAGCCCTGCTTTCGAAGAAAAGGTAGTAAGTGAAACAGATGATAAGAAGATTATCATAAACGGGCACGGGCTCATGGCAGAAGTACCCAAGAATGACAGTTCCACAATTCCTCACTACATAAAATCTTCCATAGAAGTACCGGAAGACTGGAAAAAAATAAAGGAAGAGCGTTTCAGGAGGGATGATCCGGACAGGATTGTGGATATTGAGGCAATGAAAAAGAGATTTCCGGCTGACAGGGATTATCCCCTGGGGGTCAATACCGGTTCCATGATAGGAAGAATACGGGACATGCTCACTTTTGAGGGGTTGGCGTATGCCTGCTATGACTATCCTGACATGGTTGAGGATATGGTTGAAACCTCATGTCTGCTGGTTGAGGATTTCCTGGATCAGGTTCTTCCTCATTTCGAATTTGAGTATGCTGCAGGCTGGGAGGATATCTGTTTCAACCACGGACCCATAGTTTCACTGGATTTTTTCAAAAATGTCGTTGTACCGAGATATAAGAGGATAAACAAGAAACTGAAGAAATACGGAATAGATATATGGTATACGGACTGTGACGGTGACGTAAGACCTCTTTTGCCGTACTTTTTGGAAAGCGGAATCAACTGCATGTTCCCGTATGAAGTCAACTCGTGCACCCATCCCGGTGAATTGTTCAAGGAGTATGGGAAAGACCTGAGGCTTATGGGTGGTTTTGACAAAATGCAGCTTATCGCAGGCAAGGAAGCCATCAAGGCATATATGAAAACACTTGAACCCTTGGTTGCCAGGGGTGGATATATTCCTTTCTGTGACCACAGGTGTCCGCCTGATGTTGATCCTGATGACTACTTGTATTATCTGGATCTGAAGGAAAGAACCTTCGGACTGAAATAATTTTACTTTCAGTCTCTTTAGGTCAGCGGACGGAAATATGAATCGGTGATTTGATGTTCACGTATGCAGAAAATTATGAAAAGACAATGGAAAGGTTTGAGGCATTCTTTCATTGCGAAATTGTTGACAGACCTCCTGTAAACATAACTCTTTTGAAGGACAGGGGATATGAATTTCCTGTAAGGGAATATTCAAGCTACAGGGAAAAGTGGCTTGACATTGAGTATCGAACAGAGGAGCAGGCGTCAAGACTTGCCGCAATTGAATTTATCGGAGATGCACTTCCCATTGCGTGGCCCAACATGGGGCCGGAGATATTCAGTGCATGGTGCGGATGCGGTTACAATTATGGAGAAACCACCACATGGAGTGACCCATGCATAATGGACTGGGAAAATGATTGTGAAAAGGGCAGACTGGACAGAAATCATCCGCTGCTTCAAAAGACAATTGAATATACAGATTTGCTTATAGAGGTTTCGCAGGGTAGATTCATTGTCGGATTGACGGATTTCCATCCCGGAGGAGATCATATTGCAGCTCTTAGGGATCCCCAGGAACTCTGCTATGACATGATAGAGAATATTGATTATGTAAAGGAAAAGCTTGCCGAGTCTTATCCGGAGTATTTTGAAATATATGATCTTTTCTACAATAAGCTCAGAAATGCAGGGATGCCCATAACTTCGTGGACCCCCCTGGCTTCCAACGGTAAATACTATATTCCCAGCAATGATTTTTCATGTATGGTCTCAAAAGATACATTCGATGATATTTTTCTACCGGGAATAAAGGAGGAGTGTAGATTTCTTGACAGAAGCATTTATCACCTTGACGGGCCGGGAGCACTAAGACATCTGGACTCACTTCTTCAGATTAAGGAGCTGCATGCTGTTCAATGGGTTTGCGGTGCAGGTAATGAAGGATTTGAAAAGTGGATACCCGTATATAAAAAAATCCAGGATGCCGGAAAAGCTGCTCAGGTCATCATAAATATTTCAGAACTTGATATGGTATTTGAAAACCTCAGCCCTGAAGGCATATGGTTAAGCAGTATATCAGGAATAGATGATCGTGATACAGCATTGCAGGTAATCAAAAGGATTGAAAAATGGAAGTAAATGAAAAGAAAAAAGTTTATTGTGATTATGATGTAGCAGTTGTCGGTGGCGGAATATCCGGGTTATGTGCAGCCATAGCTTCGGCAAGGCACGGGGCAAGGACAGCCCTGGTTCAGAATCGTCCGGTTCTGGGAGGCAATGCATCAAGTGAAATACGTATGCATATATGCGGTGCTGCGGAATCCGGCGGCAGGGATAATGCCAGGGAAACAGGTATACTTGAAGAGATTCTGCTCGAAAACAGAAAAAGAAATCATTATGATGAATTTGAGATTTTTGATGTCATAATGTGGGAAAAGGCCCGTTTCCAGGACAATCTGGACCTGTATCTGAACACTCACATGTATGAAGTGGATACAATCGGAACAACAATAAAAGGGATTAGGTGTACACAGCTTACTTCGGAGACAGAGATATATATTGAAGCCGATTATTTCATAGACGCAACAGGGGACGGTACACTGGGTGCATATGCCAAAGCGGAATATATGACCGGGTCGGAATCCCGGGATACTTTCAATGAAAACATTGCACCTGAAAAACCTGACGACCATACAATGGGGAACACCATACTTTTCAAGGCCCGTGATACCGGAAAACCGGTTGAGTTCATCAAACCCTTCTGGGCATACACTGTAAATGAGGAAATGCTCAAAACCAGGAACCATTCCCAGATCAGCTACGGGTACTGGTGGATTGAACTTGGTGGAACGGATCTTGATATCATAAAAGACAATGAGAAGATCAAGGATGAGTTGATGAAATGGGCTTTCGGAATCTGGGATCATATAAAGAACGGTGGAGAGCATGGTGCTGAAAACTATGATCTGGTTTGGGTAGGTGCAATGCCCGGCAAAAGGGAGAGCAGAAGGCTGAAGGGACCATATGTACTGAAAGCACAGGACCTGTTGGAAGGAAAAGTGTTTGATGATGCAGTTGCATACGGCGGATGGCCCATGGATATGCATGTTCCGGGAGGGCTCAAAGCTCCGGTGGATGAACCTACTGAATATTTCTTTCTTGATGATATGTATTCCATACCATACAGATGTCTTTTTTCCGTAAATATAAATAATCTGTTCCTTGCAGGAAGGGCTGTGAGTGCATCAAAACTGGCATTCGGTTCCATCAGGGTAATGGGTACAACAGGAGTAATTGGTCAGGCAGCCGGCACTGCAGCAGCCAAGGCTGTGGAGAAGGGTATCAGCCCTTCGGATGTTCTTGGAGTGATGGATGAACTTCAGCTGGAATTGATGCGGGACGACTGCTATATACACGGTTTTAGATATATTGATGAGAGGGACAGGGTGTCAAAGGCCGCTATACTCTGTTCTTCTGAAAGACAACCCTGCACCAATGTTGCAAATGGATATACAAGAAATATCAAAGAGGATATCAACTACTGGGAGTCAGAAAGGCTTCTGGATGAGCAGTATATTGAATTTAGTTTTCAAAAATCGATACCCGTAAGAGAAATAAGGCTTCTGTTCGACTCCAATCTGACGAGGGAGATCCGTCCCTCCATGGCTTATGGTGCAACAAGGAATCAAACGAGGGGAGTCCCAAGGGAATTGGTACGTGATTACAGGATAGAACTTTTTTCAAAGACAAAAATTATTGATGTTAAGGAAATAGCGGGAAATTACCAACGCCTGAATGCACATGTCTTCAATGCTGATGCGGTTGATAAAATAAGAATTACAGTAACTGCAACCAATGGACTTTCAACCGTAAGGATATTCGATGTCAAGATTTACTAGACTTTTCCTCTGAGTATACTTAAGGCATTTGAGAAATCGGATGGATAAGGAGCTTCAAGTTCCAGTCTCTCATTGTTAAAGGGATTGATGAACGAAATGTACCTGCAGTGAAGTGCATGCCGGTCAATTAGATGCTTTGTGACTGCTTCATCCCCATATATCCCATCGCCGATCAGAGGGCAGCCTATGGCACTGCTGTGAAGTCTTATCTGATGGGTTCTACCGGTGACAAGCCTGTATTCGACAAGTGAGAAACCATCAAATGACTCAAGGAGCCTGTACAGGGTTTTGGATGGTTTGCCGTCTGTAGCTGTAATCCTGGAAATAATTGAATCTTCCGCCCTCTTTATGGGCAGGTCAATTGAACCTGATGAAGACGGCGGTTTGCCAAGACAAATACCATGGTAAAGCTTAAGGGTTTCGTCATCGGAAAAAGTACCGGCCAGTCTGGACATTACATGGGAATTCCTGGCAAACACAACGATGCCTGATGTGTTCCTGTCAAGTCTTCCTACGGGACGGGATGTCATGTCTATACCCTTTGAAAGATAGTAATGCCTAAGACCATTTGACAGAGTTCCTATGGTATATGGACCTGCAGGATGTACTGCCATACCGGCAGGTTTGTTCAATGCGATAATATAATCGTCCTCATGGACTATATCCAAAGGGATGTCCTGGGACGGTACATTGTCATTGATCTTATGTTCAATTATCCTTATTCCGACAATGTCTCCCGGAGAGACCCTGACATTGGTAAAAGTGGGAATTCCGTTTAGAAAAATATTGTCATTGCTCTTTAGTCTTTTTATCTGGGTACCGGAACAATGAAGCCTTTTCTTCAATATAGTAAGTATTTTTTCTCCTGCGTCGTTCTGCAGGACATCATAAAACAATTCCATGAATCCATTATATTTGCTGCCGGATGTGTGTCAAACATGAAGATAAATATTCAATATTTGTAATTGTTTGAGAATGTGGTAAAATCTAACCACAGATAGGGGAGTCAGCTGTTAGCATTTATATGAGGTGATATTTTGAAGTATATTCTGTATAACAGCCCGATCGGGATAATTACAATCAAACTAAAAAGGAGTGTCGTAAAGGGGATTGAGTTCGGCACTCATGTCGAAATTGGTGCACTGAATGATGATATTGTACTTGGAATGAAGGTTGTTGAAGAACTTGACGGCTATTTTTCCGGTATATCAAAATCAATTCAACTGGATTCAGAACCGGACGGAACGGAGTTTCAAAAGGCTGTTTGGAATAGACTGCTGCAGATACCCTACGGAGAGACGGCAACTTACAAGGAGATAGCCAGTGGTATAGGTAAGCCGGGTTCATACAGAGCTGTCGGTAATGCCTGCAGGAAAAATCCTATACCAATAATTATACCGTGCCATAGGGTAGTTGGTTCCGATGGCAAACTCACGGGTTACGCAGGCGGTCTAGAAGCCAAGGAAAAACTCCTGAAAATCGAAAAATCCAATTATTGAAATCTATTTTTACCTTTGACATTTAGAATTCCTTATTTTAGAATATCTTCATAGTAAACGTTTACTATAGGAGTGTTGATGAGCAAAAGGGCAACGATAACTGATGTAGCTGAGAAGGCAGGGGTGTCTGTCGCGACCGTATCAAGATTATTCGCAGAAAACGGATATCCCGTTAGTTCTGATACTGCCCGGAAAATAAGAAAAGCAGCCGATGAGCTTGACTATACACCTAACATCGTAGGGAGAATGCTCAAAACAAATACCAGCAGGGATATTGGTGTAATAATTCCCACAATTATGAATCCTTTCTATCCCGATGTTTTGCTGGGCATTGAGAAAACCGCTGCATCACGGGGTTATCAGATACTGCTTTGCAATTCTCTGAGGGATCAAGAAACAGAGAGCATGTATATTGAGTCTCTTTACCAAAAGCAGGTTAGAGGGATAATCATAGCAGGAACCCGGGAGAATCTTTCCATAGAAAAATTATCTGAAAGAGGAATGCATTTGGTCAATCTTGAACCGGGTTCCGAATGCATGAATTGTCTTGGGATTGAATTTGATTTCCGAAGGGCAGGGGTTATGATGGCAGAACATTTCTACAATCTGGGACACAGGAATATTACCTTTGTTTCATCACCCATGACAAAGAAAAGCAGGAGGGAAATCCTTGAAGGAATACGGACTGTTTACAAGGATGAACTTAATGTTATTTTAGATGAGAAGGAAACTGAGGATGAATCAGGTTCCTATGAGTATGAAATGGGAAAAAGGATGGCCTGCAGGATTCTGGAAAAAAGAAGTAATATTACAGGCATTATAGCCGTAAATGACATGGCAGGAGCCGGCATCATAAAGGTGTTGACGGAAGAAGGTATTGATATTCCCGGAGAAATATCGGTTGCAGGTTTTGACAATATTGCTTTGTCTTCCATGATCAGTCCCTCGCTTACAACCGTGGACCAGCCTGGTTTCAGGACCGGACAGGTTGCTGCGGAGATGATAATTGACATGATTGAAGGAAATGAGTTAATGGAATATGAACTGGAACCCAGGCTTATTGTCAGGGAGTCCACAGCAAAAACAGGAGGATAAAAAAATGAAAGACGGAAAAATTGATGTATTGGTAGTCGGCGGAGGAATGATAAGCCGTGAGGTAATACTGCCAACCGTATTCCAGGAGCAGAAATACGGCAGGATTGGGAACATATCCATAAGCTCGTTGACAGGAGATATCATACAGGAACTAAGGAAAATGTTTCCTGAATTCAAAGGCTATCCTGATCCCGACATACATGGTACTACGCAGAAATATCCGGATATGTACAAACAGGCCATTGCAGATCTTCCTGAAAACTCCGTAGTAATAGTTGCAACCCCGGATCACTTTCATACTCCGGTCATAAAGGCTGCAATAGAAGCCGGCAGGCATGTCATTGTTGAAAAACCCCTTTGCCTCAAGGTTGATGAAGCCAGGGATATAATTTCTGCAGCAGATGAAAAAGGAATTTATGTTCTGACTGATTACCACAAGAGACATGACCGCTCAATCAGGGCATGCAGGTATAAGTATAGAAAGGGTCTTCTGGGTGAGATGCTTCACGGACATGCCTGGATTGAGGAACCCAAATACATGGCTCTGGAAGTGTTCAGGGACTGGTGTGAAAAAAGTTCTCCTTTCGAATATATAGGTGTTCATTATGCAGATGCATATTATTTTATTACAGGCCTGAAGCCAAGGAGATTGGTCGCTTTCGGACAGAAAAAATACCTTCCTACCCAAGGTAAGGACGCCTATGATGCCGTTCAGGCAACCATTGAGTGGGAGGATGGCTCAGTTCAGTTCGTACAGACTTCCTGGGTAAATACTCCAAACAACAGTGCCATGACCAATCAGGGTATGATGATGCTGGGAACCATGGGTGAATATTGGGCTGACCATAAGGACAGGAATACACATTTTGCAACAGAAGGAGAAGGTTTTGACGAATACAACCCAAACTTCTTCAAACAATATGACAGCTTTGATTTTCCGGGAGAAAATGAAAATGTGGGCTATGGCTATGATTCAATAGTTCAGGGAATCAATGATGTCAAACGAATTGTAGCCGAGACATCAGATGCTGACGAACGCAGGGAGATGCTTACTGCCATGGAAGAAACAAGAGCATTGCCAAGACAGGCACTGATAGGTGTGGCAGTTAATAATGCTGTGAGGATGAGTGCTGATGCAGGAGGAAAATTCGTGGTCTTTGACGAAGACATGAATATAAGTTTTGAATAATGGAATTTCTGAATGCAATGCTTCCCATGGCCGTTTTTCTTGCTGCCGGGTACATAATGAAGAAGCTGGGTCTTGCCGGTGACAGTGCAAGAAACTTCATAAGCAAGTTTCTTTACTATTTTGCAATGCCCGGCCTTGCATTCAGAAGCGTAGCTTCCTTCAGTTTCAGTGAAAGTTTTGTACCGGAACTGGTGCTTCACAACCTTACGACGATGACTGCGGTTTTCCTGGTTTCAATTACCTTCATGTTCATGATCAGGGACAGGCGTAAGAGGGGAAGTGCCCATATGGCTGTATATCGGGGGAACCAGGCATACATCGGTATGTATGCAGCAAGAGGTATGTACGGTGAGCTGGCTCTTTCAAAATCAGCTGTTATAAACGGTTTTGAAAATCCTCTTGTAAACATACTTGCAGTAACCGGAATGGAGATTTTGAACGGGAACAGTCGGGAACATGGCTTTTTGAAGAAATTTGCAAAGGTTTTTCTGAATGTGCTCAGAAATCCTTTTGTAATTGCTGTTGTACTGGGAATGGTTGAATCGCTTGTAAATACAGGCGTGCTCGGAATTCATGCACTTGACAAGACATTGGAACTTGCAGGAAATACAGCTCTGCCGTTGGCTTTGGTATTGATCGGTACATCAATTACATTCACATATATGAAGGAAAACATGTCTTTGGTCTTGCTGCTCGGAACAATCAAGGTAATTGTCGTACCTGCAATTGCTTATCTTTCGGGGAGATTTATTTTCGGATTATCCGGTGCAGACCTGGGACTGGGAGTGGTTATGCTTGGTACACCGGTAGCTGTTTCTAGCTATGTATTTGCCCGGGAAATGGGTGCTGATGAAAAACTAATGGCATCGTGTATAGGAATTTCAACAATTCTGTCAATATTTACGCTGCCTTTGATAAACTATATAATAAGATGACGGAGGTTAATTATGGCAAAGAGTTTTAAACTTGAACCGGTTGATGTGAAAAAGGTGGAAACACCCAACAGAAGGATTTGTACGAAGATACCCGTACCTGAAAGTATTCCGGTTATAGAGAAATTAAGAAAATATGAACCCAGGTCCATGAGCGGCCAACCCCTTGTTGTATGGGACAAGGCCGAAGGTTTCAATGTATATGATAAATACGGGAACAAGTGGATTGATTTCAGCTCAGGTGTACTGGTTACAAATGCAGGACATTCGAATCCTGAGGTAAAACGGGCTGCCCTTTCCATGATTGAACACGGATTGATGCATAATTACTGCTTTCCCACTGAAATTAGGCAAAAGCTAACCGAAAAGCTTGTTGAAGTATCTCCTGAACCACTGAACAAGGTATTTCTGCTCACTACAGGTTCGGAAGCATGTGAATGTGCCATAAAACTTGCCAGGACCTATGGTCAGACAAAAGGGGGCAGTGAAAAGATAAAGATTGTTACATTCGAGGATGATTTCCATGGAAGGACCATGGGATCCCAGATGGCTGGAGGATCGCCTTCAGCCAAGGAGTGGATAGTAAATCTGGACCCTGATATGAACCAGGTCCCGTTCCCGAATGCATACAAGTATGAATGGGCTGATGAATCACGGGATGATTACAGCGATGATAAATGTTTCGATACATGGATGGGATATCTTGACGAGCAGGGGATTGAACCCGGCCAGATAGCTGCATTCATGCCTGAAACCTTCCAGGGAGGTTGGGCACAGTTCATGCCGGTAGGTTTTGTTAAGAAACTTAGGGAATTTTGTGACAGGAATGATATTCTTCTTGTATTTGATGAAGTTCAGGCAGGTTTCGGAAGGTCCGGTAAACTTTACAGTTTCCAGCATTATGATGTAGCTGCAGATCTTGTATGTCTTGGAAAAGGTGTATCAAGCTCCCTTCCTTTGTCAGGAGTAATCGGGAGACCCGAGGTCATGGACCTATACGGCCCCAATAAGATGACTTCTACACATACGGGAAATCCGGTATGCTGTGCTGCTGCATTGGCGAGTATAGAATATATTATTGAAAATGACCTGCCCGGAAGAAGTATGGAACTGGGAGCAGTGCTGGATGAAAGACTCTGTGAGCTGGTTGCCAAGTATCCTGAGTATATAGGAAACTGCAGAGGCAAAGGACTGGTAAAGGCGTTGGTCATAACAAAGAAAAACTCAAAGGAAATAGATCCGGATCTTGCACACGATATAGTGCGAATCTCCATTGAAAAGGGATTGCTTTTCTTTGCTCCGGTGGGGGCAGGCTCTACAATAAAGATATGTCCACCCCTTATAATTACTAAAGAAGCACTTCTTGAGGGACTGGATGTATTGGATGAAGCTATTTCAAAAGCAATAGGACTGGAGGGCTGAGTTTGTTCAATAAGGTCAGGAACATGAACATACTGTCAAAGTTTGATGTTATCCTTTTTGTGATGGTAGGAATACTGACGGCCTTCGGGTTCAGGATTCTTTCCAGTGCAACAGCTTCCATGAATACAGGAGCATCTATCATGAGGACCCAGATGATAAGCATTATCCTGGGAGTTGTCATCTGCATTGTCCTGGCCTTGGTTGATTATAAATATTTCAAATACATTGGTTATGCTTTTTATGGGTTTGCAATTCTTCTTCTGATTTATGTATTGTTCTTCGGGTACGGAAGGGATGTGCCCGGTTTGGGCTCCAACAGTTGGATTGATATAGGCGGGTTCATGTTCCAGCCTTCTGAACCAGCCAAGATAGCATATATGACTGCCGTTCCGGCAATACTTGTATTACTGAAGGAAGAATTCAGGATTACAACCTTCCTGGCTGCAGCTGCTGCAGCAATCGCACCTATTGTACTGATATTTCTACAGCCTGATTTCGGTACGGCTGCTGTTTTCCTTGCAGGTATCACGGCAGTTGTATTTGTTTACGGAATAAAATACAGATATGTACTGGGAGCTGCAGGGCTTACGGCAGTTGCGGTCCCTCTCATATATAAATATGTTCTTGAGGATTATCAAAGAGAACGAATCAAAACACTGCTTAATCCTGGGCAGGATCTTCAGGGAGCTGCCTTCCAGGTGGAAAGAGCAAGGATTGCCATTGGAAGCGGTAAATTTTCAGGAAGCGGTTTGTTCGAGGGTATACAAAGCCAGCAGAACGGTGCAATACCTGTAAAGGAATCCGACTTCATTTACTCGGTAATTGGTGAGGAACTTGGATTTCTGGGAGCTGTCTTTGTCATACTTATGATGGTCCTGATAATAGTTTGGTGTCTTAGGATTGCCATGAAGACAGAAGATTTATATGGCTCATATATGGTTACAGGACTCACATGTATGCTGGCATTCCACTTTATTGAGAATATCGGTATGAACATAGGCGTACTACCTGTTACAGGAATACCCCTTCCTTTCATAAGTGCCGGTGGAAGTGCCATGCTGATGTACTTTGCAGCCATTGGTCTTATTATGTCTGTGTCCGCAAGAAGCAGGGCCTCGGGCTGAAATCATTTTATTTCAAATGATACTTTACGCAAAAAGCAATATATATTGTGGTTTACTAGAATTTAGCACCTCTATTTTGTTGCATCCTATATCCTGTTTCGCTATAATTAGCCTTGATACATAAAAAAACTGCACACAAATGTGTTATTAAAATGGAGGCATGGCATGGTGGAAAAAATCAATGAACTTCGTTCAAGGAAAAGGGAACTTGAACTTGGCGGAGGACAGAAAAAGATTGAAGGCCAGCATTCCAAAGGTAAGATGACAGCCAGGGAAAGACTGGCAGCTCTGTTTGATGAAGGATCATTCGTTGAAACAAATTCCTTCGTCGAAACAAGGTGCATCGACTTTGGTATGCAGGACAAGAAGATGCCGGGAGACGGGGTCGTTACCGGATACGGTAGGATTGACGGTAGGTTGGTTTATGCTTCAGCACAGGATTTCACTGTAATCGGAGGTTCCCTGGGGGAAATGCATGCTAAGAAAATAACAAGGATGCTTGACGATGCGATGAAGATGGGGGCACCGGTAATAAGTATAAATGATTCAGGCGGAGCAAGGATTCATGAGGGAATAGATGCTCTTTCAGGTTTCGGGGATATATTCTTCCGAAATACCATGGCCTCGGGAGTCATACCTCAGATATCTGTCATCATGGGGCCTTGCGCAGGAGGTGCGGTTTATTCGCCGGCAATCACAGACTTTGTGCTTATGGTTGAGGAAACCAGCCAGCTGTTCATTACAGGACCTTCCGTAATAAAGGCTGTTACAGGAGAAGATGTTACCATGCAGGATCTTGGTGGAGCTAAGGTTCACAGTTCAAAAAGCGGTAATGCCCATCTCAGTTATAAGAACGAAGAGGCTTGCATATCAGGAATAAAGCAGTTGCTTTCATACCTGCCTGACAATAACCTTTCAGGAGCACCGAAGACAGACTGCAGTGATGATCCCGGCAGGGTTTCATCAAGGATTTATAAGATAATGCCTGAGTCCGTAAATGCTGCTTATGAGGTGAAGGATATCATAGCGGAAGTAGTGGATAATGGAGAGTTTCTCGAAGTGCAGCCTGAATATGCTAAGAATATTGTTATTGGATTTGCCAGGTTGAATGGAAGAAGTGTTGGAATAGTGGCAAACAATCCGGCACATCTGGCAGGTTCCCTTGATGTAAATTCATCAGACAAAGGGGCCAGGTTCATTAGATTCTGTGATTCATTCAACATTCCTCTTGTTACATTTACTGATGTACCGGGATATTTCCCCGGAGTGGAGCAGGAGTATAACGGAATAATACGGCACGGAGCAAAGCTGCTGTATGCTTTTTCAGAAGCTACTGTGCCAAAGATAAATGTAATAACCAGAAAAGCCTACGGTGGAGCATACATCGCAATGAACAGCAGGCATCTTGGGGCTGATGTGGTATATGCATGGCCGACAGCTGAAATTGCGGTTATGGGTGCAGAAGGCGCTGCCAATATAATATTCAGAAAAGATATTTCCGAAAGCGATGATCCCATAACATTCAGGTCAGAGAAAATAGAAGAGTACAGGAATAAGTTCTCAAATCCCTATGTTGCTGCATCAAAGGGTTATGTTGATGATGTGATAGATCCGGCGGCAACCAGGGCTTATGTGGCATCAGCACTTGAGATGCTTCAGTCCAAGAGGGAAGACAGACCTAAGAAGAAACACGGCAATATACCACTTTAGTCAGGAGGATGGATTAATGAATAAATATAAAGTAACTGTAAATGGCAAGGAATACGAAGTAGAAGTAGAGCAGATTGGCGGCGAACCGGTTGTAACGGCAGCAGCACCAAAGGCGGCAGCGCCTAAGGCAGCTGAAAGCAAGCCGTCTGCACCAAAAGTACAGGGTACCACGGGCAATGTTAAGATAAATGCCCCGATGCCGGGTACAATACTAGGTGTAAAGGTTTCCGTCGGTGACAAGGTTGAAAAGGGAGATACCCTTCTCATACTTGAAGCCATGAAGATGGAAAATGAAATTGCTGCTCCTGAGGCAGGGACTGTTTCATCAATCAACGTAGAAGCGGGTGCTTCCGTTGAATCCGGCCAGCTTCTTGCTTCAATGAGCTGACCAGGAGGAGAAATATGGGAAAGAAATTAAAAATTACCGATACAATCCTTAGGGATGCACATCAGTCGCTTATTGCAACGAGAATGACAACTGATGAGATGCTTCCCATAGTGGATAAACTTGACCAGGTGGGATATCATTCACTTGAAATGTGGGGAGGAGCAACTTTTGACTCATGCCTTAGGTTTCTCAATGAAGATCCCTGGGAAAGATTGAGGAAAATAAGGGCAAAGGCGAAGAATACAAAACTACAGATGCTTCTGAGAGGTCAGAATATCCTTGGCTACAAGCATTATCCTGATGATGTCGTAGAATATTTCGTGCAGAAATCCATATACAACGGAATTGATATACTCAGAATATTCGATGCTTTGAATGATCCCAGAAATCTTGAAGTAGCTATGAAAGCCACAAAGAAGGAAGGGGGACATGCACAGGGCACTATTTGCTATACAATAAGCCCGGTTCATGATACCGAGCAATACCTGAAGGATGCCAGGGGACTTGTGGAAGCAGGAGCTGACTCAATCTGTATAAAGGATATGGCAGGCCTGTTGCTTCCATACAGAGCATATGAGCTCGTAAAGGCAATCAAGGAAGAAGTCGATATTCCTGTTCAGCTTCATACCCATGCAACCAGTGGTACTGCCACAATGGTTTATCTTAAAGCCGTTGAAGCCGGTGTTGATGTAATTGACACTGCGATATCCCCGTTGTCCATGGGAACAGCCCAACCGGCAACTGAGCCTATGATCATGACTTTCCAGGGAACGGAATATGATACAGGATTGGATATTAATCTTGTAAACGAGATTGCTGATTATTTCAGACCCATCAGGGAAAAGTACATAGCAAACGGTCTCCTGAATCCCAAGGTCATGGGAGTAAACATAAAGACATTGTTGTACCAGGTTCCAGGTGGAATGTTGTCCAATCTTGTAAACCAGCTTAAGCAGGCAGGCAAGGAAGATAAATTCCAGGAAGTTCTGGAAGAAGTACCCAAGGTCAGGGAAGACTTCGGATTTCCGCCCCTTGTCACACCTTCAAGCCAGATAGTCGGAACACAGGCAGTTATGAATGTCATATCCGGCGAAAGATACAAAATGATTCCGAATGAGTCCAAGGATCTTGTCAGAGGCATGTACGGGCGTACTCCGGTTCCCATAAAGGAAGAAATGATAAGGAAGATAATCGGAGACGAAGAACCTATTACATGTAGACCTGCAGATACATTTGAACCCGGTCTTGATAAGTTCAGGGATGAAATGAAGGAATACATGGAACAGGAAGAGGATGTGCTGTCATATGCAGTATTCCCGAAGGTGGCCGTGAATTTCTTCGAACAGCGAAGAGCTGCAAAGTATAAGATAGACAAGGATATGGTCGACATGGAAGATGCCGTCCACCCAATATAAAATATTCTCCCCGGCTAACCACCGGGGATTTTTTTGGCAAATCATTCGACAAACCATCCCTGGGATGATTTGCTGATGGTTATGTTATATAATCTTCTTACTAAGATTCCGGAGGTGGAGATGCCAGCAAAGTTTGATGTTAGGAAAAGAATGATCAATTCAATGGACAGCCTGAGCAAAAGCAGAAAGCGGATTGCTCGTTTTGTATTGGATAATTTTGATACAGCACCGTTCATGACAGCAGCAAAACTTGCTGATGTTGTAAATACAAGCGAATCGACGGTTGTACGTTTCGCAGTGGAACTGGGCTTTGACGGTTATCCGGAAATGGCAAAAGCAATGCAGGAACAGGCCCTGCACAGTCTTACTGCTGCCCAAAGACTTAAGGTGGCCAATGAAACAATTGACAGGGATGATGTATTGAAAAGTGTTCTTAAGGCTGATATCAGCCGGATTAAGGAAACAATGGATGATATTGACAAGGGAACCTTTGAGAATTCAATAAACCAACTTATAAATGCAAACAAGATTTATATCCTGGGGGTCAGGAGTTCAGCAGCCCTTGCAATGTACCTTGGCTTTTACTTCAATTTGATTTTTGATAATGTCAAACTGATTAGTACTACAAGTGCAAGTGAAGTATTTGAGCAGATTCTCGGAATAGGGCAGGGGGATGTTATAGTGGGGATCAGTTTCCCAAGATATTCCAAAAGAACATCCAAGGCCATGGAATATGCAGGTAAAAAAGGTGCTTATGTAGTAGCCATATCAGATAGCGTAAATTCGCCTGTAGCAAAGTGGGCCGACAGTACACTTGTTGCCAAAAGTGCAATGACTTCCTTCGTTGATTCACTTTCTGCACCTCTCAGTGTCATAAATGCATTGATTGTGGCAGCAGGTCTGAAAAGAGAAGACAAGGTTCTTGGTACATTGAGAGAACTTGAAACCATATGGGATGAATACCAGGTCTATGAAAAAGAAGACCTTGGTCGCTGACAGGTGAAAATTTGCCGGACAAACCAATAAAATGCGAAATACTGATAATCGGCGGAGGTGCTGCAGGTATGATGGCAGCTTCTGCTGCTGCAGAAAAAGGTTCTGACTGCATTCTCCTGGAATCAGGAAACAGACTGGGCAATAAGATAAGAATAACCGGAAAAGGCCGGTGCAATATTACAAACGACTGTGATATTGAGAGTATTATGGATAATGTCCGAAGGAACCGAAACTTCCTATATTCGTCACTTTACACATTTACCAATCATGAGATAGTGGAGTATTTCGAGAAATTAGGAGTTAAGACAAAGATCGAGCGAGGAGGACGTGTCTTTCCTGTTTCCGACAAAGCTGATGATGTTGCTTTGGCCATGGAAAATGATATCAGATCCAGAGGTGTAAGGGTAATCAAAAACTCAAAAGCCGTTGATATACTTACTGATGGAAAAAGTGCAGTAGGTGCAGTTGATGCAAACGGCACAAGATTTTCAGCATCCAGGGTAATACTGGCTTGTGGAGGGGCTTCTTATCCTTCTACCGGAAGTGACGGAAACGGATATGACCTTGCAAAGAAGACGGGGCATGAAATTGTCAGTCCAAGGGGAGTACTTACAGGCCTGAACAGCACCACCCCATGGGTTGAAAAAGTAATGGGGCTTTCACTAAGAAATGTCAATCTTGGAATTTTTGAAAGCGGCTGTGAAATTTTTTCCATGCAGGGAGAAATGCTGTTTACTCATTACGGGATCTCCGGACCCATTGTACTTACTGCAAGTTCGGCTCTGTTTGACAGCAGATTCAGTGATGTCACAGCAGTTTTGGATCTAAAACCCGCTTTGGATTCGGAAAAACTTGATAGAAGACTGCAGCGGGATTTTACGGAGAATTCCAGGAAGGACTTCTCTAATTCCCTTGATAAGTTGCTTCCCAGGAAAATGATTCCGATAATTGTTGAATTATCAGGAATCGAAGCAACAAAAAAAGTCAACCAAATAACTGCCGGAGAGAGAAAAAAACTTGTGGAGCTCCTTAAGAATCTGGAGATTAAAATAACCGGTTCCCGGCCGATAAACGAAGCCATAGTAACAGCCGGCGGAGTGGCTGTGGAACAAATCAACCCCTCAACCATGGAATCCCGTATAATTGACAATCTGTATTTTTGCGGAGAAATGATGGACATTGATGCAAATACGGGAGGATACAACCTGACCCTGGCATTTTCAACAGGGCATCTTGCCGGTTCATGTGCAGCAGAGGGTTTGTGATGCTGTATATATCAGACCTCGACGGTACACTTCTGGACAGCAACGGTGAATTAACTGATTATTCTGTGGATACAATACGAAAATTCATTGATGAAGGCGGATTATTTACTATAGCTACAGCCAGGTCTGTCTTTACTGCAGAAAGATTCATCAGACAGCTTGGTATTTCATTACCGGTTATATTACGCAATGGGGCATTTATATATGAACCGGGTAATTTTGAGATTCTTCACAGCAATCTTCTGGGAGGGCATGAACTTGAGAATATAATGGAGTTCTTTCTTCATAGGGATCTGCATCCCATTTTGCATCATATAGAAAACGGTGAATTCAGGGTTGACTATACCGGGATATATAATTACGGGGAAGAACACTATTTTGACTCGAGGAAAAAAGAAGATGACCGCAGACTGAGGATAATTGATGGGTACGATGAAACACCGTGCAGTGATTGTATATCAATCTGTATAATTGATGATAACGATAAACTCCGTATTATACATGATGAACTTGATGAGGGTCCCGGTAATAATTTCATGATCCACAGATATATAGACACCTACTCAAACCATACATGGCTCGAGATAAGCCACAGGGAAGCGACAAAAGGGAATGCATGCAGGAATCTAATTGAGATCACCGAATCTAAATACTATACTGCCTTCGGAGACAATATAAATGACCTTGATATGCTGAAGAACGCCGAAAAGGCATATATACCTGAAAACTCCCATCTTGCTGCAGCAGGTTTTGATTTCGAACAAATAGCTTCAAATGATGAAGACGGTGTAGCTTCATTTATCTCCCGAAATTTATTATAAAAATTTTTTCAGAAAGTGTTGACACACATAATAAGGTAGTGTATTATGTTCACTATAGTACAACGCAAGGTAGTAAACAATAAATTATAACGGAGGTGCGATTGTGAATATACAATTCAAGAAAGGAGTACTGGAGTTGTGTGTATTGTCATTGCTTTATCACAGTGAGATGTACGGATACGAACTTACCAGCAAGCTTTCAGAGGCAATAAAGATATCAGACGGAACCATTTATCCTCTTCTGAGACGGCTTAAGAACGAAGGCTATGTAACCACATATCTTGCAGAGTCCAGTGAGGGACCACCTAGAAAGTATTACAAGCTAACGGAAACAGGAAGCAGCTACAAAGACAATCTCATAACGGAATGGATAGCTCTCAGCAGGGGAGTTGACAGGTTGATAGAAGGAGGAACTGATAATGAATAAGAAAGCATTTCTAAGTCAGTTGAAGCAGGGATTGAGGGGAATCCCGAAGGAAGATCTGGACGATATACTTTATGACTATGAAGAACATATTGATTCAGCTCTGGAAACAGGAAAAAGCGAAGAAGAAATAACAGCTGAACTGGGATCACCCAGAAAGATTGCCAAACAGCATAAAGCTGAATTTTATTTCACACAGGCAGATCAGAAGAAAACAACGGGAAGCGCATTCAAGGCAATTGTTGCAGGAATAGGGCTCAGTGTATTCAATATAATATTTGTTCTGCCGCTGATAGTTTGCCTTTATGCAGCATTACTGAGTGTTTTTCTGAGTTTTGTTGCAGTTGCTCTTTCAGGTTTGGTAGTAATAGTTGCAGGAATAATATTCCTTGGCTTCTTACCGGGACTTGCAGCTGTTTTAGTAGGCATAGGAATCATTTGCCTGGGTATTTTACTCTCCATGGGAATGGCTTGGCTTATAAAAATCGTTACACTTGGAATAGTAAGCTACGGTAAGGCAAATATTGGAATAGTAAAAAGATCGGAGGGAGTATAATGAATAATAAGGGAAAAGGACTAGTTACTGTTGTAATAATCCTTGCAGTGATTTGCGTAGTATTCCTGGTAGCAGGATTTTCACTTCTTGCCGCATGGGGCGGAGCAAGATTCTGGGAAGAAATTCCCAACAGGGTAAAGAACGTTGAGGATTTCTCAATTAACCAGACCCAGCAGCAGGAAATTGAAGGAATTAACAAATTTGAATTTTCATCCGTAAGTGCTGACATGGACATTATATTTACTGAAACGGATATTGTAACGGTTGAACTAAAGGGGACATATAGGAGCTCCAGAGGAACTGTTCAGCTGAAGAAGGAAAAAATCGGAAACACAGTAAGAATATATGTTGATTATCCGAAACTCAGCGGTATCTTCAATTGGAATGAGACGGACCTTACCATAACGATGCCAATGAACATGCAGGGTATAGAGTTGAAATTCAACACGGTGTCAGGTGATATAGTAATTCCTTCGGGTCTCGAGGCTTCGGAAGTAAGGGTTAATTCCACATCAGGGGATGTTGATGCGACCAATATAGAATGCGACGAGTTCCATTATGGAAATGTAAGCGGAAAACTGGATCTTACCGGTGAAGTCAGGGAAAGAATAAGGGTTGATACCGTTTCGGGAGATACTGATATAGATGTATCTGAGGAACTGGAATTGATATACATAAACAGTGTTTCAGGTGATGTAGATATATACCTTCGGAAGGATGCTGATTTCAGGTTTGACTATGACACGGTCTCAGGAGATTTTTCCAGCGATTTTGCTATCTATGAGAGCGGCGGCAAGAATGACAGGAATGGTTTTACGGATCAGGATGCTGAAATGGAGATAGAGGTTGATACGGTTTCCGGTGACCTTAGAATCAGGAATTGACATATAAACCCCATAGAAAAGGACGGTGAAAACGCCGTCCTTTTTCTTTTGGACTGAAAAAAACCACCCTGAGAGGATGGTTCTTATTAGCCAAAGCTTGTGAAATCAGTTGTACTCAGGGAAAAACTCACGATAGAAAGCGCGTATAGCTTCCACATGATACTTCTCATCCATGCCGAACATTATGGAAACCTTGGATGAACCCTGGTTTATCATCTTGACAGGGATATCAGATGTTTCAAGGGCCCTTGCCGCCCTGTGAAGTGTCTTGGGATTTCCAAGGCAATTTTCACCCACTATCATCACAAGGGCCTGGCCGTGTACAATTGTGATGTCATCCACATCCAGTTCTTTCTTAAGACGTTTGAAAACCCTGTTTTCCTTTTCGGGTGGTATGTAATGGGTTCTGATTACTATTGAAATATCATCTATTCCTGAAGGAGAATGTTCATATGGGATTCCTTCTTTTTCCAGAATCTGAAGCACTTTTCTTCCGAAACCAATTTCACGGTTCATGAGATACCTTCGAATGTATATGCTTGAGAAGCCACCTGAACCGGCAATGCCCGTTACCGGATTCCTGTTTTCAAAGTCAATGTTGGCATGTATGGTTGTTCCAGGTGAAGATGGATTGTTGGTATTCTTGATATTAACAGGGATATCCCTGTAATATACCGGGGTAAGGGCTTCTTCATGAAATACGGAAAAGCCTGCATAGGAAAGTTCCCGCATTTCCTTGTAAGTAAGGTCCTTTATTGGAGCAGGGTTCTCAACCAAGTTAGGGTTTACTGCAAATATGGAGT
>Ga0180436_10001307_pt1 | contig 24481 bp, 19 predicted proteins | sample SS_ome_2_FD_132434 | JGI IMG/M metagenome (GOLD analysis project Ga0180436, IMG submission 132434) | Hypersaline lake sediment archaeal communities from the Salton Sea, California, USA - SS_3_S_2 metaG | ecosystem: Environmental > Aquatic > Non-marine Saline and Alkaline > Hypersaline >... | reverse complement strand
GCTCGTCCCGGCTTCTTTATTCCACCGGGAGCTACCGATGCGGGCACCGCCGAGACGCGTGCCGCTGACGCTGGCATCCCCATCGCGTCTCGAGACGAGGGCCGGTCCATGGCAGATAACGAATACCGCGAAGGCAGCCTGGAAGCGCCGACGCGTCACCCCATCGAATGGAAGACCGCCGAGTTCTACGACGAGAATGCGCTGAACGCCGAACTCGAGCGCGTCTATGACATCTGCCATGGCTGTCGCCGCTGCGTCAGCCTGTGCAACGCCTTCCCGGTGCTGTTCGATCTCGTCGACGAGTCGGACACCATGGAGGTCGACGGCGTCGCCAAGTCCGATTACATGAAGGTCGTCGACCAGTGCTACCTGTGCGACCTCTGCTACATGACCAAGTGTCCCTACGTGCCGCCGCACGAGTGGAACGTCGATTTCCCGCACCTGATGCTGCGCGCCAAGGCCGTGCACTACAAGAAGCAGGGCGCTTCGCTGCGTGACCGGGTGCTCACCTCGACCGACGCGGTCGGCAAGCTGGCCTCGATCCCGGTCATCGCCGAAGTGGTCAACACGACCAACCAGGTCGGCGCGACGCGCAAACTGCTCGAATCGGCCATCGGCGTGCACGCCGAGGCGCCGTTGCCGAAGTTCCACAGCAATACCCTGCGCAAGCGCGTCGCCAAGCGCGCCGCGAAGCGCTTCGAACAACGCATCGGCCTGTTCGTGACCTGCTACGGCAACCGCAACGCGCCCGACGTGGTCGAGGACATGATCGCGGTATTCGAGCACAACGGCGTCGGCGTCGAGCTGATCCGCAACGAGCAATGCTGCGGCATGCCCAAGCTGGAGCTGGGCGATCTCGAGACGGTCGAGAAGCACAAGAACGCGAACATTCCCATGCTGCTCGAGCTGGCCGAGCAGGGGCTGCGCATCACCGCGCCGATCCCGAGCTGCGTGCTGATGTACCGCCAGGAACTGCCCCTGCTGTTCCCCGACGACGCCGACGTGAAAAAGGTCCAGGCGGCGATGGTCGACCCGTTCGAGTTCCTCATGGCGCGACACAAGGCCGGCCAGCTCGACACCACGTTCAAGCGCGGCCTGGGCAAGGTCGCCTACCACGTGCCGTGCCACCAGCGCGTGCAGAACATCGGCCTGAAGACCAAGGACATGCTCGAACTGGTGCCGGATACGGAGATCTTGCCCATCGAGCGATGCTCCGGGCACGATGGCACCTACGCGGTGAAAAAAGAGAACTACGAGTTCGCCAAGAAGATCTGCCGGCCGGTGGTCAAACGTATCACCGATGGCCAGGTCGACCACTACATCAGCGATTGCCCGATGGCGGGTGAGCTGATCGAGCACGGTGTCGGCGACGCGTCGCACGCGACCTCGGCCTTCACCCTACTCCGGCAAGCTTATGGAATCTGAATGCATCATGGCTGACAAACTGACCCGCGCGGACCTGCTCACGCTCGAGGCCTACCACGAGCGGCGTGCCGAGATGCGGCGCGACGTGATGGCGCACAAGGCCAACCGCAAGGTCTTCATCGGCGAGCACGCCGCGCTCTACTTCGAGGACCGCCTGACCATCCAGTACCAGATCCAGGAGATGCTGCGCGCCGAGCGCATCTTCCAGGCCGAGGCCATCCAGGAGGAACTCGACGCCTACAATCCGCTGATCCCCGACGGCGACAACCTCAAGGCGACGTTCATGGTCGAATACACCGACGTCGAGGAACGGCGCGTGGCGCTGGGCCAGCTGATCGGCATCGAGGACCGCGTGTGGTGCCGGGTCGGTGACGGCGAGCGGGTCTATGCCCTGGCCGACGAGGATCTCGAGCGCGCCAACGACGTCAAGACCTCGGCGGTGCATTTCCTGCGCTTCCAGCTCGACGCCGACCAGGTCGCCGCGCTCAAGGGCGGCGCCGCGCTGGCGATGGGCATCGATCACCCCAACTACACGTTCGCCGTCGACCCGCTGCCGCCGGCCACGCGCGACGCGCTGAGCGCCGACCTGGCCTGACCGGGCGCGCCGCCGCGCGTCCGTCAGGTCCGCGTCATGTTCGACGCGACCGGGCGTGCGGCAGGCGCTGCACGCGTGAGCGGTCAGGCCGGCGCGCAGGCTCGTGTCGTTCGACGAGCGCAGTCGAGGCCGGACGAATGAGCTGCGCGCAGCGCCGCCAGCGGCTAGCGCAGCGACCCGTTCAGCGTATCCTTTGGCATAATCTGCCCGGGCTCTTTCCAGCCATCGGGCATCACTCCCGCATGCCGGCGCTGCCGGGTACACTGCGCGCCTGCCTCCGACATCGCCGCCTGGGCGGTGACGCAGGCGCCGCGACGGCTCCGGCCGGAGTCTTTCCATACCAGCTTTGCGGCCCGCCACGGCCGACGGAACACGACCCTTGAGCGCAAGCTACGACGCCGCCGACATCGAGGTACTGACCGGACTCGAGCCGGTGCGCAAACGCCCCGGGATGTACACCGATACGTCCCGTCCCAACCATCTCGTGCAGGAAGTCGTCGACAACAGCGTCGACGAAGCGATCGCCGGTCACTGCTCGCTGATCGACGTCACCCTGCACGCCGACGGGTCCATCGCCGTCAGCGACAACGGCCGCGGCATGCCGGTCGACGAGCATCCCGGGGAGAAGATCTCCGGCGTCGAGGTGATCCTCACGCGCCTGCATGCCGGCGGCAAGTTCTCGTCGAAGAACTACAAGTATTCCGGCGGTCTGCACGGTGTCGGCGTGTCGGTGGTCAACGCGCTGTCGAAGCAGCTCGAGGTGCACGTCAAGCGCGCCGGTCAAGAGTACGCGATGTCCTTCGCCGGCGGCGAGACGCGCGAGCCGCTCACGGTGATCGGCACGGTCGGCGCGCGCAACACCGGCACCAGCATCCGCTTCCGTCCGGACGAGCGTTACTTCGATAGCATCAAGCTGTCGTTGGGGCGTCTCAAGCACCTGCTGCGGGCCAAGGCGGTGCTGTGCCCGGGCCTGCGCGTGCGCTTCCACGACGAGGCCTCCGGCGAGAAGCTCGAGTGGCAGTACGAGGAGGGGCTGAAGAGCTACCTGGTCGAGGCGATGGACGGCGCCGAGCTGATCCCGGCCGAGCCGTTCATGGGCGACATGGAAGGCGGTTCCGAGGCAGTGACCTGGGCCTTGCACTGGGTCGCCGACGAGGCCGAACTGGTCACCGAGAGCTACGTCAACCTGGTGCCGACGGCGCAGGGCGGTACCCATGTCGGCGGCCTGCGCCAGGGCCTGCTGGAGGCGATGCGCGAGTTCTGCGATAACCGCAACCTCCTGCCGCGCGGCGTCAAGCTGGCCGCGGAGGACGTCTTCGAGCGCTGTGCCTACGTCTTGTCGGTCAAGCTCGAGGAGCCGCAGTTCTCCGGGCAGACCAAGGAGCGGCTGTCTTCGCGCAGCTGCGCGGCATTCGTCTCGGGCGTGGTACGCGACGCCTTCAGCCTGTGGTTGCACCAGCACGTCGAATCCGGTGAACGCATTGCCGAGATCGCGATCAACCGCGCGCAGCGCCGCCTCAAGGCGGCCAAGGTCGTGCGCAAGCGCATCACCGGCAGCGGCCCGGCGCTGCCGGGCAAGCTTGCCGACTGCAGTGCACAGGACCTGGAACGCACCGAGCTGTTCCTGGTCGAGGGCGACTCGGCCGGCGGCTCGGCCAAGCAGGCGCGCGACCGCGAATACCAGGCCATCCTCCCGTTGCGCGGCAAGATCCTCAATACCTGGGAGGTCGAATCGGCCCAGGTACTGGCATCGAACGAGGTCCATGACATCTCCGTTGCGCTGGGCATCGATCCCGGCGTCAACGATCTCGCGAAGCTGCGCTACGGCAAGGTCTGCATCCTGGCCGATGCGGACTCCGACGGCCTGCACATCGCGACGCTGCTGTGCGCGCTGTTCGTGCGTCATTTCCGCGCGCTGGTCGAAGCCGGGCGCGTCTATGTCGCGATGCCGCCGCTGTACCGCATCGATGTCGGCAAGGATGTCTTCTACGCGCAGGACGACGACGAACGCATCGGCGTGCTCGATCGCATCGCGGCCGAGAAGATCCGCGGCAAGATCAACGTGCAGCGTTTCAAGGGCCTCGGCGAGATGAACCCCCTGCAGCTGCGCGAGACGACCATGGCGCCGGACACGCGGCGCTTGGTGCGCCTGGTAATCGACGACGACGGCCGCGAGACCGAGGCGCTGATGGACATGCTGCTGGCCAAGCGGCGCGCGAGCGATCGCCGCGGCTGGCTGGAACGCAAGGGTAACCTGGCGACGGTGAGCCTGGAGAACCGTACCGATGGCTGAAGACGACGATACCTTCGATCTCGACCAGATCCCGCTCGCCGAGTTCACCGAGCGCGCCTACCTCGACTACTCGATGTACGTCATCCTCGACCGCGCACTGCCGGCGCTGGGTGACGGACTGAAGCCCGTTCAGCGACGCATCATTTACGCCATGAGCGAACTCGGTCTCGATGCCGCGGCCAAGTTCAAGAAGTCCGCACGCACCGTCGGTGACGTCATCGGCAAGTTCCACCCGCACGGGGATTCGGCCTGTTACGAGGCCATGGTGCTGATGGCGCAGCCGTTCAGCTACCGATATCCGCTGGTCGACGGTCAGGGCAACTGGGGTTCGAGCGACGATCCGAAGTCCTTCGCCGCGATGCGTTACACCGAGGCCAAGCTGACGCCGTACGCGGACATCCTGCTGGCCGAACTCGGCCAGGGCACGGTCGAGTGGGTGCCCAATTTCGACGGCACGCTGGACGAGCCGGCGATGCTGCCGGCGCGCCTGCCCAACGTGCTGTTGAACGGCACCACCGGTATCGCGGTCGGCATGGCGACCGACATTCCGCCGCACAACCTGCGCGAAGTCGCCGAGGCTTGCATCTACCTGCTGGACAACCCGCGTGCCACGCTCGCCGAACTCACCGAATTGGTGCCCGCGCCCGACTTTCCCGGTGGCGGCGAGATCATCACGCCCGCCGAAGAGCTGCGGCAGATGTACGAGACCGGCAACGGCAGCGTGCGCCTGCGCGCGATCTACGAGCGCGAGGAGGGCAATATCATCGTCACCGCGCTGCCGTTCCAGAGTTCGGGCTCGAAGATCCTCGAGCAGATCGCGCAGCAGATGCAGGCCAAGAAGCTGCCCCTGGTCGAGGATCTGCGCGACGAATCCGACCACGAGACGCCGGTGCGCCTGGTCATCGTGCCGCGTTCGAACCGGGTCGACACCGAGCAGGTAATGCAGCACCTGTTCGCGACCACCGACCTCGAGCGCAACTACCGCATCAACCTCAACGTGATCGGCACCGATGGCCTGCCAGCGGTGAAGAACCTGCGCACGCTGCTCGGCGAGTGGCTCGACTTCCGCACCGACACGATACGCCGGCGCCTCGAATTCCGGCTCGAGAAGGTGCTCGCCCGCTTGCACGTCCTCGAAGGCTACCTCATCGCTTTCCTCAACATCGACGAGGTCATCCACATCATCCGTACCGAGGACAAGCCGCGGCCCGTGCTGATGGCGCGCTTCGGTATCACCGAGGTGCAGGCCGACGCCATCCTCGACCTGCGCCTGCGCCATCTCGCCCGCCTCGAGGAAATGCGCATCCGTGGCGAGCAGGACGAACTCGAGGCGGAGCGCAAGAAGATCGAGCAGACCCTGGGATCGCGGCGCCGCCTGCGCACCCTGGTTCGCGACGAGATCCGCGCCGACATGGAACGTTTCGGCGACGAACGGCGTTGTGCCCTGGTCGAGCGCGCCTCTGCGCAGGCCCTCTCGGAAACCGAGCTGGTGCCCTCCGAACCGGTCACCGTGGTGTTGTCGTCGAAGGGCTGGGTGCGTGCCGCCAAGGGGCACGAAGTCAATCCGCGCGAACTCAGTTTCCGCAGCGGCGACGCCTACCAGGCCGCGGCGCGTGGCCGCAGCAATCAGCACGCGCTGTTCTTCGATTCGACCGGACGCGTCTATACCGTGCCCGCGCATACCCTGCCGTCGGCACGCGGGCTCGGCGAACCGCTGGCCGGACGCCTCTCTCCGCCCGACGGCGCGACTTTCGCCGGTGTGGTCATGCAGGGCGCGAGTTCGCACGTGCTGCTCGCCAGCGATCACGGCTACGGGTTCGTCGCCGCGATCGGTGAGCTGACGACCAAGAACCGCTCCGGCAAACTCGTGTTGTCGCTGCCCGCCGGCGCGCGCATCCTGCCGCCGCTGCCGGTCAACGATCCGGAAGAAGACTGGGTCGCCTGCGTGTCGAGTACCGGCCACCTGCTGATCTTCCCGGTCGCCGAGCTGCCCGTGCTGGCACGCGGCAAGGGGCAGAAGATGCTGCAGATTCCGTCGGCGAAGCTCAAGGCGCGCGAAGAGGTCATGCAGGCCTTCACCGTACTGGGCCCGACCGACGACCTCCGCGTGTACGCCGGCAATCGGCATATCACGCTCAAGGAGAGCGACCAGGAACACTATATCGGCGAGCGCGCGCGTCGCGGGCTCAAGCTGCCGCGCGGCTTCCAGCGCGCCGAGCGCATGGAGCCGGCCGGCGGCGGTGCCGCCAGGTGACGCAGCGTGCGGCGCCAGCGCGAAAAAAAACGGGCCGGCGCTAGCACGCCGGCCCGTCGACAAGGAACGGACCAGGGAGGGTAAGACAGTACCGTTCAGGAAGGGTTAGCGTCCGCCCGCCCGGTTCCTTTAGCGACGGACGGATCGGGCTGGCCGGGCGCCTCGGCGCCGGCCGGCTTGCGCGCCTCGTCGCTGGCGCCGGCATGGCGCGTATCGACCACTTCGCCGAGCACCTCCGGCAACTCGATACCGGCCTGGCGGGCGAGTTCGTGTACCGGCGGCAGGGCGCCGATCAGGCCCTTGAGGAAGCCGGCGGTGCTGGCGCCGCCACCGCTGGCGTTGCCCGAATCCCACACCGTGATCTTGTCGATCTTGAGGTTCTGGATGGCCTTGACCTGTTCGGCGACGAGCCCGGGGAGCTGCTCGATGAGCAGCAGGGCGGGGACCAGGTCGGTGCGCTCGCCGCACACCTTCATGAGATGTTCGTAGCCGCTCGCCTTCGCTTCGAGGACCTTGCGGATGCCGTCGGCCTCGGCCTGGTAGCGCGCGAGCGTGGCGTCGGCCTCGCCGGCGGCGATGCGCCGCAGGCGTTCGGCCTCGGCATCGGCTTCGATTTCGATCTTCTGGCGTTCGACCGTCTGCTGCGCGATCTGGATCTTCTCCAGCCGCGCGATCTCCTCTTCCTTTTCTGCCCTGAGGACATCGCGCGCGGCCTCCGCCAGCGCCACCTCGCCGCGACGCCGGGCTTCGGCTTCGCGCTGCGAGAGGCCGGCGTTGTAGTCGGCGATCTTGGCCCGCGATTCGTTCTCGCCCTTGACTGCCGCCGCTTCGTACTCGGCGCTCTCCACGCGCTGGTGCGCCTCGGCCTTGGTTCGCCCGACCGCGGTCAGCGCGCCCTGTTCGGCCACCGCCACTTCCTGTTTGCGCAGCGATTCGGCTTCGCCGGCGACGCCGGCGGCCTCCAGTTCGGCGACGCTGATGCGCTGGTCACGCTCGGCCGACTTGATGCCGGTGACCGACTGCGCTTCCTGCTCGGCGACTTCGACGTCCATCTCGCGCTTGGCCGTGGCCGATCCGATCGCGCCCTGGCGATCGGCATGCGCGACTTCGACGCGGGCGGTATTGACCGCTTCGCTCGCGGCGCGCTGGCCGAGGGCCTCGATGTAGCCGGACTCGTCGGTGATGTCGCGGATGTTCACGTTGATCATCTCGAGCCCGATCTTGTTGAGCTCGAAATTGACGTTCTTGTTGACCAGGTCGAGGAACTTCTCGCGGTCCTGGTTGATCTCCTCGATCGACAGCGTGGCGATGACCAGGCGCATCTGGCCGAGGATGATGTCGCGTGCCTGGCCCGAAACCTGCTGCTCGTCGAGGCCGAGCAGGCGCTCGGCGGCGTTGTTCATGATCTCGGGGACGGTCGAGATACCGATGGTGAACGTCGAGGGTACGTTGACGCGGATGTTCTTCTTCGACAGCGCCTTGCTGAGCTCGATGTCGATGGTCATCGGCTCGAGCGACATGTAGGCGTAGCTCTGCAGCAGCGGAATGACGAACGTGCCGCCGCCGTGGATACAGCGCGCGGCGCGCTGACCGGCGATCTTGCCGTACACCACCAGCACCCGGTTCGATGGACAGCGCTTGTACTGCAGGACCAGGATGGCGAGAAAGAAGCTGAAGATGAGGACGACGGAGACGACCAGCATCAGGGGACCGGGAGAGACATCCATGAGGGCTTCCTAGTGGTTGGAACGGCGGGGAGCAGCGCCCGGTCGCGGCGCGCCGGGCAGGCACGCGGGGGGCGTCGGTGGCGGGCGGCGTGGCGGCGGCGATGCGGGTGCGCGCGCCATGCCGCGACGCTCAGGACTCGAGCGCACTGACGACGAGCGTGCCGTCGTCGCGCACCGACTCCACGCGCACGCTGGTGAACTGCGGCAGCTTGCCGCTGCTGCTGACGGCGTCGAGCACCTTGCGGCGCCCGGATACGTCGACTTCGACCTGTCCGCGGCCGGCGCCCCTGGGCGGCACCGTGAGGTAGACACGGGCGGTACGCCCGACCGCGGTGGCGAGGTCGTACTCGACGCTGCGTCCGAGACGTCGCGCGAACATCATCAGGCCCGAGGCGAGACTCATCATCGCGAAACCGAAGCCGGCCGATGCGGCGGCGGCAGCGAAACTCGACATCTGCCAGTCGACGCGGCACGCCAGGCCCATCCAGCCGGCACCCATGAAGAAGGCGAGAATGGAGAGCAGCGAGAAGAAATTGAACGAGGCGTCGGTGGCGACGTCATGCAGGCCGAGCTCACCACCCCCGTCGCCGCCGAGGAACAGCGCCAGCAGGAGCCGGAGCGCGAAGAAAGTCGTGCCGGCGATTGCCATCACCAGGTAGGCGACCACGTCGGTGCCGTACGCCAGTGCGGCGTTGAAGTCGAACAACAGGTCGAGCAAGGCGATCCCTCGGCAGGCGCCCCCCGGTGGCGCCCGGCCACGTTAGGTCAGTGCCCGCGGGGCGTCAAGAAACGGCGTCGTGCCGGCCCGCTGCGAACGGTAGCTTGGATGCCGCGCCGGCGACCTCGCGCACGAAGCGCGGCACGAGGTAGCCGGACAGGCGCGCGCGCAGCGCCGCTTCGAGCGCCGCGGCGCGCGGCTCGCTGACCTCGAAATGCGCGCTGCCGGCGACCCGGTCGAGCAGGTGCAGGTAGTAGGGCAGCACGCCGGCGTCGAACAGCGTCTCGGAAAGCGCCGCGAGGTTGTCGACGTCGTCGTTGACGCCGGCCAGCAGCACCGCCTGGTTGAGCAGCGTGAGACCGGCCGCGCGGCAGCGCGCGAGCGCCGCGCGCGTCGCCGCATCGATCTCCTGCGCGTGGTTGACGTGCACGACCAGGACCACCGCCTGCGGCTGGCTCGCGCACAGCTCGAGCAGGCGCGCGGTGACGCGGGCCGGCAGCACCACCGGCAGGCGCGTGTGCAGGCGTATGCGGCGCACGTGCGGGATGCGCGCGAGCTGCTCGAGCACGTCGCCCAGCGCCTCGTCGCCGAGTACCAGCGGGTCGCCGCCGCTCAGGATCACCTCGTCGATGTCGCGGTCCGCGGCGACGATCGCCAGGCCATCCAGCAGCGCGGAATGGCCGACGTGTTCGGCGTAGGGGTACTCGCGGCGGAAGCAGTAGCGGCAGTGGATGGCGCAGGCCCCGGTCAGCAGCAGCAGCGCACGCCCGGCGTACTTCTGCAGCAGGTTGCCGCGCGGCGGCAGATGCCGCTCGCCGACCGGGTCGGCGTCGAAGCCGGGCATCGCGCGGCCCTCGTCGAGGTGTGGCAGGACCTGGCGCAGCAGCGGGTCGTGCGGATCGCGCGGCCGGATGCGCGCCGCCCACTCGCGCGTGACGCGGAACGGGAAACGCGCCGCGGCGTCGGCATCGAACCCGACCGCGGCGGGTTCCAGCTCGAGTGATTCGAGCAGGGCAACGGGATCGCGCCAGGCGCGGGCGAGCGCGCTGCGCCAGGCCGGCCTATCCTCGACGGTGGGGCTTCGCGTTATCATTGGCGGCTGCAAATTGTTTCCAGGCACCGCGACACCGACCATGGCTACCTACAGCACCAATCAGTTCAAGCCCGGGCTCAAGCTCCTGTTCGACGGCGATCCTTACTCGATCGTCGAGAACGAGTTCGTCAAACCCGGCAAGGGGCAGGCCTTCAATCGTATCAAAATCCGTAATCTCAAGACCGGCCGGGTCATCGAGAAGACGCTGAAGTCGGGCGATTCGGTCGAGGCCGCCGATGTCGTCGACGTCGAGATGCAGTACGTCTACTCCGACGGCTCGGAGTGGTACTTCATGAACCCGCAGACCTTCGAGCAGATCGGCGCCAACGAAGCGGCCGTGGGAGACGCGGCGAAATGGATCAAGGGTCAGGAGATGTGCGAGGTGACGCTGTGGAACGACGTGCCGATCTCGGTCACGGCGCCCAATTTCGTCGTGCTCCGCATCACCGAGACCGATCCCGGGGTGCGCGGTGACACCGCGTCGGGCGGTACCAAGCCGGCGGTGATGGAGACCGGCGCGGTGGTCAAGGTGCCGCTGTTCATCGAACAGGGCGACCTGCTGCGCATCGATACGCGCAGCGGCGAGTACGTCTCGCGCGCCAAGGAAGAATGACTGGCGCGCTGCCGGCGGGTCGCTGAACGTGCCGGCACACCGCGCCGGTGCGCCGACACCACGCCGCGCTGCCATTGCGCGTCGCGCGGCGCTCGTCGCCCGCATCCGCGACTTCTTCGCCGAGCGCGACGTGCTCGAGGTCACGACGCCGCTGCTCGGCCGCTACGCGACGGCCGAGCCGACGCTCGACAATCTGGCGCTCGCGCGCCGCGCCGCGCCGCGCTACCTGCGGACGTCACCGGAGTCGGCGCTCAAGCGTCTCGTCGCCGCCGGCGCCGGTGACATCTACGAACTCGGCCCGGTGTTCCGCGCCAACGAACGCGGGCGTCGCCACCGCGAAGAGTTCGCCATGCTCGAGTGGTACCGCGTCGGCTTCGATCACCGACAGCTGATGGAGGAGGTGGCGCGCCTGGTGGTCCACTGCGGCTACCCACGCGCACCGCAGCCGCTCACCTACGCGGCGGCCTTCGACGCCGCGCTCGGGCTCGATCCGCACACCGCGCCGACCGCGGCGCTCGCCGCGCGTGCCCTCGAGCTGCCCCTGGCACTGGACAGCGCCGATCGCGGCGACCGCGCGCTGCTGCTCGATGCCTTGTTTGCGCACGCCGTCGAGCCCGAACTCGCGGCGCGCGGGGCGGTGCTGCTCTACGACTTCCCGCTCGTACTACGGGCGTATGCGCGCCTCTCGGAGGCGCAGCCGCCGCTGGCCGAGCGCTTCGAACTGGTCATCGACGGCCTCGAGATCGCCAACGGCTACCACGAGATCGTCGACGCCGACGAACAGGCCGCGTGCTTCGCGACCGAGAACGCCTTGCGCGCGCGGCGCGGCCTGGCCGCGGTACCGCCCGACGACGACTGGCTCGCCGCGGTCCGCGCGGGAATGCCGGCTTGCGCCGGTGTGGCGCTCGGTGTCGAACGCCTGCTGATGGCGACAGACGGCCTGGCGGACGTCGCCTCGGCCATGCCAGGCGACCCGTCCGGGGCAGCATGTAGGACCTCTAGTGGTTTCGAGGCGGCGCCTGATGTGTAGATTAAATCAGCAAGTTAGCTAAAATACCTTACAATATTTCTACATTCGGAACGGCCCCGGCGGGCCGGCACCGGCGCGCGGCGCGTGGCCCGCGGCGGCCGTCCCGTGTGCCCGTCGGTGGCGGCCCCCCGCAGGGCGTCGGAGCAGCGCCGTCGTTCGTGGTGGACGCCGGTGTCATGGATAATCTCGAACCCGGGTCCGGGCGACCCGCAGCGATCACGGAGTACGTTGCAGCGCGATGGGTGTCTACCGCGTCGACAAGTTGATGGCCGAGGCGCGCAAGCTCGCCGCCGAGTACCGCCGCGCGACCGGCAAGACCCTGGCCATCAGCGGCGAGATCGCGGTGTCCGACGCCATCACCCTGCTCGAGCTGGAGCCGGCCGAGGACGGCGCCGAGGGCTGGGATGCCGTGCGCCGCGGCGAGGGCGGCCCCGAACGCCTGCAGATCAAGGCGCGCATGCTGTTCGACGATACCTCGCGCCGCCCGCACCGGCTCGGCCAGTTGCGCGTCGACCGGCCGTGGGATGCCGTGTTACTGGTGCTGATGGACGAGAACTACGACGCCGTCGAGATGGTCGAGGCCGATCGTGCGGCAATCGAGGAGAGCCTCGCCGAGGCGACTCCGAACAAGCGCGGCACGATCTCCGTGGCGCGTTTTCGCAACATCGGCCGGCTCGTGTGGACACGCGAGGAAGGCCGACTGGCGCGCGGGTGAAGCGTACTGCCACGGGCAGCGCCCCGGCTGCGTCGGACACCGCGGACGTTGCGGCGCTGCTGGCCGATGACGGTCCCATCGCCGCGCGGCTCGACGGTTTCCGCGCGCGCGACCAGCAGCGCGAGATGGCCGTCGCGGTGGCCGGCGCGATGCGCGAGCGGGGCACCCTGGTGTGCGAGGCCGGCACCGGTACCGGCAAGACGCTGGCCTACCTGGTGCCGGCCTTCGCGAGCGGCCTGAAGACCATCATCTCGACCGCCACGCGCACGCTGCAGGACCAGCTCTACCATCGCGACCTGCCCCTGGTGCGCAGCGCGCTCGGCGGCGGTCGCGACGTCGCGCTGCTCAAGGGACGGCAGAACTACCTGTGCCTGCACCGCGCCGAGCGCGCCCTGGACAGTCCCGCGACCGACAGCGCGCGCCAGCCGCTGCTCGCCCACCTGCTGCGCTGGGGCGAACGATCGCGCACCGGGGATCTCGAGGAAGTGCCCGAGCTGGCCGATGATCCGGGCCTGCGCGCACAGGTCACGTCGACCACAGAGAATTGCCTCGGTGCCGAGTGCCCGCGCTACGAGGGCTGCTTCGTGGTCGCCGCGCGGCGCGCCGCGGTGGCCGCCGACATCGTCGTGGTCAACCATCATCTGCTGTTTGCCGACCTGGCGCTGCGCGAGACCGGCTTCGCCGAATTGCTGCCGAGCGCCGAGGCCATCATCGTCGACGAAGCGCACAAGATCCCGGGTATCGCTTCGCTGTTCTTCGGCCGCGCCCTGTCCGGCGCGCAGATCGGCGCGCTGTGTCACGACATTCGCGGCATCATCACGACCGATGCGTCCGACACGCCGGCACTGGGCCGCGCGCTGGCGCGATTCGATGACAGCCAGGGGCGTTTGCGCGATCGCCTGCAGCAGCTCGGGCGGCGCCCCGAATGGGCCGGGGTGCGCCGGCGCGCCGATGTCGACGCCCTCGTCGGCGATGCCACGCAGGCCTTCGAAGCACTCCTCGAAGGGCTGGAACTCGCAGCGGAGCGCAGCACGGACCTCGCCCATTGCCGCGATCGTGCGTTCGCGCTCAAGGACAAGTGGAACCTGTTCGAGGCCGGCGATGCCACGAGCCACGTGCGCTGGCTCGATACCAGCGTGCGCAACTACGTGCTGCACGAAACCCCGATCAGCGTTGCCGAACCGTTCGCCGCGCGCGTTGCCGCCTCGGAAGCGGCCTGGATCATGACGTCGGCCACGCTCGCCGTCGCCGGACGATTCGAGCACTTCACACGTGCGCTGGGTCTCGACGGCGCGCGCGAGCAACTGTGGTCGAGTCCTTTCGACTACCCGCGCCAGTCCCTGCTGTTCCTGCCGCCGATCACGGCCGAGCCACGCGAGGAACGTTTCGAACAGGAGCTGCTCGACGCCGCGCTGCCGGTGCTCGCGGCCAGCGGCGGGCGCGCCTTCTTTCTGTTCACCAGCTACCGCGCGCTCGACGCTATTGCCGCGCGGCTCGCGGCTTGCACCGATTACCCGCTGCTGGTGCAGGGCAGCGCGCCGCGCAGCGTGCTGCTCGAACGCTTCGGGCGCACCCCGCGCGCGGTGCTGCTGGGCACGGCGACGTTCTGGGAAGGGGTGGACGTGCGCGGTGATCAGCTCTCGTGCGTGATCATCGACAAGCTGCCTTTCGGTGTGCCCGATGACCCGGTCACGCGTGCCCGCGCCCGCGCCGCGCGCGAACAGGGCGAGGACCCGTTCGAAACCCTGCAATTACCCGAAGCGATCACCGCCCTCAAGCAGGGCGCCGGCCGCCTCATCCGCGACGTCACCGACCGCGGCGTACTGATGATTGGTGACAAGCGCCTGCGCACGCGCGGCTACGGCCGGGCTTTTCTCGCCTCCCTGCCGCCGATGCCGGTGACCGAGGAGCTGGCCGAGGTCGAGGCCTTCTTCGCCGCCGAGTGAGCGCGCGCCGCGGGCCTCAGGGCACGAATGGCCAGAACAGCGGGATGAGCACGACGCCGAGCACGCCGATCAGCACCGTCAGCGGGCCGCCCAGGCGCAGGTAGTCGCCGAAGCGGTAGCCGCCGGGGCCGTAGATCATCAGGTTGGTCGGATAGCCGATGGGGGTCGCGACCGACATCGAGGAGGCCAGCATCACGGCTACCGCCAGCGGCATCACGTCGATGCCGAGCTGGCGCGAAGCGGCCAGCGCGATCGGCAGCATCAGTACCGCGCCGGCCTTGGCCGTGACGAGGCCGGCGAGCAGCGAGGCGAGGACGAAGATCGCGCCCAGCACCGTGGTCGGCGAATCACCGAAGGTGCCGAGCAGCCAGGCTCCGAGCAGCGTCGCGAGGCCGCTGGTCTGCATCGCCTTGCCGAGGGCGAGCGCGCCCGCGATGACCAGCAGCACCTCCCAGTCGATCGCGCGGCGCGCGGCGAGCGGCCGGCAACAGCGCGTGGCGAGCATGCCGAAGGCGGCCAGCATGCTGGCCTGGATCATGCTCAGCATGCCGCTCGTGACGACCACGACGAGGCCGGCGAGGATGGCCAGCGCGAGCGGCGCGCGGCGGCGGTCGACCGGATCGGCCCCGTTCACCTGGCTGACCAGGTAGAAGTCGCGGCTGTTGCGCTGCTGCTCGAGGAAGCTCGGCCGCGCTTCGAGCAGCAGCACGTCGCCGGGCGCGAGCACCACGTCGCCGACCTTGCCGCGCAGGCGTTCGCCGTTGCGCGCGACGGCGATGATGGCGGCGTTGTAAATGGTGCGGAACTGGCCCTCGCGCACGCTCTTGCCGCTCAGTGGGCAGGTGTTGCTCACCACCGCCTCGATGAGCCGGCGGTTGGTGCGCGTCGCGTCGAGCTTGAAGACCTGGTCGGTGGCCGGGCGCAGGCCGCCGAAGCGCTGCAGGTCGACCACCGAGTCGACGATGCCGGCAAAGACCAGGTGGTCGCCGGCAGCCAGCCGCACGTTGCCCGAGACGGCCGGCAGGACGTCGCCGTTGCGGTCGATCTCGATCAGGAACAGGCCGGGCAGCCCGCGCAGGCCGGCCTCGTCGATGGTCTTGCCGACCATCTCGCTGTTCGGCTCGACTTCCATCTCGACGACATACTCGCGCGCGTTCTCGAGGTGCTCGAACACCGGCTTGCGCAGCGGCAGCAGGGTGTTGCTGGCGTAGACGACGAAAACCAGGCCGGCGATCGCGATCGGCAGCATCACCGGTGTGATCTCGAACATGCCGAGACCGGGGTGGCCGGTGTTTTCGATCAGCCAGCCGTTGATGATGAGGTTGGTGCTGGTGCCGATCAGCGTGCACGCGCCGCCGAGGATGGAAGCGAAGGACAGCGGCATCATCAGGCGGCTGACCGAGAGGCGGAAGCGGCGCGCCCAGTCGTCGGTCACCGGCATCAGGATGGCGACCAGCGGGGTGTTGTTGAAAAAGCCGCTCATCAGCGCGGTTGGCCAGACCAGGCGGTGCTGCGCCGAGCGTTCCGAGCGCGGTGCGCCGAGCAGGCGTTCGACGAGCAGCTGCATCGCGCCGGTCTCGCGTACCCCGGCGGCGACGACGAACAGCGCCGCGATCGTCACCACGCCTTCGTTGGCGAGCCCGCCGAAAGCCTGCGCCGCATCGAGCACACCGAGCGCGAGGCTGCCATCGGCCTGGCGGACAGGCGCGACCATGAGCAGCGTCACGCCGGTCCATATGACGATATCCGGTGCCCGTCCATAGCGCATCAGCATGGCGAGCACGAACACGAGGACGAGGGCGGTGACGAGGACGGGTGACATGGCTTCCGTGGCGTGCGGGGAGGGCGCCTGGCGCGCTGCGAGCGTAGGAGAATCGCGCCCCGCCGGCAAGCGCGGCGCGGCCCGTGCCGCACCCCGGGCGCGCGATCCGTGACGCTGTTGGCGCGGTGCAAGTTTCGCCCGCCGCTTCTATACTGCGCCTCCCGCGCCGCCGCCCACAGGATGAAAAGCATGCCGCCCGCCGACGTCGACGTCATGATCGAAAAGACCCGCGTGATGCTCGTCATGCAGGACGAGATGAACAGCCGGGTCGACGCCGACTGGCGCGAGCGCGAACGCGAGTGGTACCGCGCGATCTGGATCGAATGCGCCGAGTTGATGGATCACTACGGGGGCTGGAAGTGGTGGAAGCACACCACGCCCGATCTCGAGCAGGTCATGCTCGAGATCGTCGATATCTGGCATTTCGGCCTGAGCATGAGGCTCGAGCGGCACGACGACCTCCTGGTTGCCGCGCGCGAGATCGTCGCCGAGTGGCAGGCGCCGCCGGCGCGCTGTGAATTCCTCGTCGAGGTCGAGCGCCTGGCCGTGGCCGCGCTCGCTTCGCGCACCTTCGCGGTCGCTTCGGTGGCCAACCTGGTGGCGCTGTGCGGGCATGATCTCGACCATCTCTACCGCGCCTACGTGGCCAAGAACGTGCTCAACTTCTTCCGCCAGAACCACGGTTACCGCAGCGGCGAGTACGTCAAGACCTGGCACGGCCGCGAGGACAACGCGGTGCTCGCCGAGCTGCTGGGCCGGCTCGACAGCGACGATCCGCGCTTCCGCGACGCCGTCTACGACGCCCTCGAGGCCGCCTACGCCGGGGTCGTCGCGGAACGCTGAGGGGCGGTCAGGGCTGCGCTTCGAGCCAGCGCTCGGCGTCGAGCGCGGCCATGCAGCCGGCGCCGGCGGAGGTGATGGCCTGGCGGTAGACCGGGTCGCACACGTCGCCCGCGGCGAACACGCCCTCGACGCTGGTCGCGGTGGCATAGCCGTGGCCGTGGCCGCTGCCGGTGACGCGGATGTAGCCGCCGTCCATGTCGAGCTGGCCGGCGAACACCGCGGTATTCGGCTGGTGACCGATGGCGATGAAGGTGCCGTGTACGGCAAGCTCCTGGCGCGCGTCGCTGGCGACATCGCGCACGCGGATGCCGGTCACGCCGGCGTCGTCACCGAGCACCTCGTCGAGCACGTGGTTCCACAGGATCGAGACGTTGCCGCCGGTGGCTTTCTCGAGCAGGCGGTTGGCGAGGATCTTCTCGGCGCGGAAATTGTCGCGCCGATGCACCACGGTCACCTCGGACGCGATGTTGGACAGGTACAGCGCTTCTTCGACCGCGGTATTGCCGCCGCCGATCACGGCGACCGGCTTGCCGCGGTAGAAAAAACCGTCGCAGGTCGCGCAGGCGGAGACGCCGCGGCCCTTGTAGGCTTCCTCGGACGGCAGGCCGAGATACCTGGCCGAGGCGCCGGTCGCGATGATCAGCGCATCGCAGCTGTAGCTGCCGGCGTCGCCATGCAGCACGAACGGGCGCACGCCCAGCTCGACCCGGTTGATGGTGTCGTAGACGAGCGTCGTGCCGAAGCGTTCGGCGTGGCGCTTCATGCGTTCCATCAGCTCCGGACCCTGCACGCCGGCATCGTCGCCGGGCCAGTTGTCGACGTCGGTGGTGGTGGTCATCTGGCCGCCGACCTCGAGCCCCGTCACGAGCACGGGCTCGAGCGCGGCGCGCGCGGCGTAGACCGCTGCGGTATACCCGGCGGGACCGGAGCCGATGATGATGAGGCGGTGGTGCTGCGTCGTCATGGGCGCGAATCCTACCATGGCACCGGACGACTGCCAGCGTCCGCGCGCGGTGTCCCGGCACGCCCTGCGCGACCCTGGATCCGCGCCAGGCATTTCGAAGCGGGCGGGTGAACACGTATACTCGCACGCCCCACGCCGACACCCCACGGAACCCGCCCATGCCTGCGATACCGTCACAGATGCGGGCCGTCGAGGTCACCGCGCCCGGTGGCCCCGAGGTCCTCGCCGAAGTCAGCCTCGCGCCGCCTGCCGCGGGCGCCGAGGAAGTTCTGATCCGCGTGCTCGCCGCCGGCGTCAACCGGCCCGATTGCCTGCAGCGCGCCGGCCACTACCCGGTGCCGCCGGACGCGAGCCCGCTGCCGGGCCTGGAGGTCGCGGGCGAAGTGGTCGCCGCGGGCGAGGGCGTGACGCGCTGGCGAGCCGGCGACCGCGTCGTCGCGCTGACCCATGGCGGCGGCTATGCCGAATACTGCGTCGCCGATGCCGGCCATTGCCTGCCCTGGCCCGACGGGCTATCGGCGGTCGAAGCCGCGTCGTTGCCGGAGACCTGTTTCACGGTGCATTACAACCTCGTCGAACGTGGCCGCCTCGCCGCCGGCGAGCGCGTGCTGGTCCACGGCGGGTCGAGCGGTATCGGCACCACGGCCATCCAGGTCGCCCGCGCATTCGGCGCCGAAGTCGCCACCACCGCCGGCAGCGCGGCGAAGTGCGACTACTGCCGCGAACTCGGCGCCAACCACGCGCTCAACTACAAGGACGACGACTGGGAAGAAGCCTTGCGCGGTATCTACCCCGAGGGTGTCGACGTCGTGCTCGACATGGTCGGCGGCCCGTACGTGATGAAGAACGTGCGCTCGCTCGCCGCGGACGGACGCTACTGCATGATCGCCTTCCTCATGGGGCCCAAGGCCGAGGTCAATTTCGGCCACGTGCTGAGCCGGCGCCTGACCATCACCGGCTCGACCCTGCGGCCGCAGTCGGTCACGGCCAAGCGTGCCATCGCCGCGGCCGTGGAGCGCGATCTGTGGCCGCTGGTCGCCGCGGGCCGGCTGCGCACCCACATTCACGCTACATTTTCGCTCGCCGAGGCCGCTAGGGCCCATGAACTGATGGAGTCGAGCGCGCATCTGGGCAAGATCGTGCTCGACGTGGCACCGGCTTGATGCCGGTCATGGCCCCGGCGCGTAATCAGCCGGTGAATCGGGCATAATGCGGCCCGCCGCGGGGAGACCTCGTGGTGGTCCCGTCAACCATCATCCAGTCGAGAAATTCTTGCACGAGGAGGATCTGCGTGCGTTCCAGCTACCTCTTTACCAGTGAGTCGGTGTCGGAAGGGCATCCGGACAAAGTTTGTGATCGCATCTCCGATGCGGTCGTCGATGCCTATCTTGCCGCCGACCCGCTCTCGCGGGTGGCCTGCGAGACGCTCACCACGACCAACCGCATCGTCGTCGCCGGCGAAGTCCGCGGTCCGTCCTCGATCACGGCCGAGACGGTGGAGTCGCTCGCGCGCGATGCGGTGAAGGCGATCGGCTACGAGCAGGAAGGCTTCCACTGGGCCAAGGCCGAGTTCGAGTTCTACCTGCACAAGCAGTCGGTCGACATCGCCCAGGGCGTCGACAGCGCGGCCGACCAGGACAAGGACGAAGGTGCGGGTGACCAGGGCATCATGTTCGGCTACGCCTGCCGCGAGACCCCGGTGCTGATGCCGGCACCGATCTACTACTCGCACCGCATCCTGCAGGACATGGCGAGAGCGCGTCACAGCGGCGCGGCCGCCGGTCTCGGCCCGGACTCCAAGAGCCAGGTCACCCTGCGCTACGAGAACGGCAAGCCGGTCGGCGCGACTTCCGTGGTCGTCTCCACCCAGCACGCCGAGGAACTCAGCCAGCAGGAAGTGCGCGAACTGGTGCGACCCTACGTCGTCGCCGCGCTGCCCGATGGCTGGATGTGTCCCGAGGACGAGTTCTACGTCAACCCGACCGGCCGCTTCGTCATCGGCGGCCCCGACGGCGATGCCGGCCTGACCGGGCGCAAGATCATCGTCGACACCTATGGCGGAGCCGCGCCGCACGGCGGTGGCGCCTTCTCCGGCAAGGATCCGAGCAAGGTCGATCGCTCCGCGGCCTACGCCGCGCGCTACCTGGCGAAGAACGTGGTCGCCGCCGAACTGGCCGATCGCTGCACCATCCAGCTCGCCTACGCCATCGGCGTGGCCAAGCCGCTGTCGCTGTACGTCGATCTGCACGGTACCGGCCGTATCGACGAGAGCCGTCTGGAAGCCGCGCTGATGGATGCCATGAACCTGAGTCCGCGCGGTATCCGTGAGCATCTCGCCCTGAACCGCCCGATCTACGAGCGGACCTCGGCTTATGGCCATTTCGGGCGCGAGCCCGAGGCCGATGGCGGGTTCTCCTGGGAGCGGACCGATCTGGCCGACAAGCTGAAATCGGCGCTGGCCTGATCGAACGGGCGAGTCCGTACGTATGAGCTGGCGGCAGGACGGGGCAATGACGGACACTGCGTCAATGGTCGCCGGCACGCAGGCGGCGGGGACAGCGGCCGACGTGATGCCCCGCGCTGCCGCGACACCTGACAGCCAGGCCGGCGTTCGGCGCACGTCATCGTCTGCGCATCACAGCCCTGCAGGCCTTCGGGTCTGAGCCCCGCGTTACTCCTGGGGCCCGGCGAAACGAACCGCATCAACGAGGAATTCCAATGCTGCAAAAGACCAAAACGAGCCGCAAGCAGACGGCCAGGAAGGCGGCCGACTACGTCGTTGCCGACATCGGCCAGGCCGCTTACGGCCGCAAGGAAATCGAGCTTGCCGAGCAGGAGATGCCGGGCTTGCTGGCCATGCGCGAGGAGTATGGCAAGTCCAAGCCGCTCAAAGGTGCGCGCATCACGGGCTCCTTGCACATGACCATCCAGACCGCGGTGCTGATCGAGACGCTGCAGCAGCTCGGTGCCAAGGTGCGCTGGGCGAGCTGCAACATCTTCTCGACCCAGGACCATGCCGCCGCGGCCATCGCCAAGACCGGCACCCCGGTGTTCGCGGTCAAGGGCGAATCCATCGCCGATTACTGGGACTACACCGACCGCATCCTCGACTGGGGCAACGGTCAGGGCCCCAACATGATCCTCGACGACGGCGGCGACGCGACGCTGTTCGTCACGCTCGGTTACCAGGCCGAGGAGAATCCCAAGCTGCTCGACGCCAAGCCCGGCAGCGAGGAAGAGGCGATGCTGCTCGCCCAGCTCAAGAAGTCGCTCAAGCGCGACCCGCAACGCTTCCATCGCATCGCGCCCGAGATTCGCGGCGTGACCGAGGAAACCACCACGGGCGTGCATCGTCTCTACCAGATGATGGAGCGCGGTGAGTTGCTGTTCCCCGCCATGAACGTCAATGACTCGGTGACCAAGTCCAAGTTCGACAACCTCTACGGTTGCCGCCACTCGCTGGTGGATGCCATCAACCGCGCCACCGACATCATGATCTCGGGCAAGGTCGCGGTCGTGGCCGGCTACGGCGACGTCGGCAAGGGCTCGGCGCAGTCCCTGCGCGGCCAGGGCGCGCGCGTCATCATCACCGAGGTCGACCCGATCTGCGCGCTGCAGGCGGCGATGGAAGGCTACGAAGTGATGAGCATGGACGATGCCTGCCGTGAAGGCGATATTTTCGTCACCACGACCGGCTGCTGCGACGTGATCACCGAGCAGCACATGAAGCGCATGAAGGATCTCGCGGTGGTGTGCAACATCGGCCACTTCGATTCCGAGATCCAGGTCGACAAGATGCGCAAGTACAAGTGGACCGAGATCAAGCCGCAGGTGCACAAGATCACCATCTCCAATGGCCGCAGCATCCTCCTGCTCGCCGAGGGGCGCCTGGTGAACCTGGGCTGCGCGACCGGTCATCCGAGCTTCGTGATGTCGAACAGCTTCACCAACCAGACCATCGCCCAGGTCGAGATGTTCAACTACCCGGAGCGTTACCCGCTCGGCGTGCACGTGTTGCCGAAGCTGCTCGACGAGAAGGTCGCGCGGCTGCATCTCGGCAAGCTCGGCGTCAACCTCGACGTGCTCAACCGCAAGCAGGCCAAGTACCTCGGCATCCCGGTCGATGGTCCGTACAAGCCCGATCATTACCGTTACTGATGCGCGCGACGGGGGCCGCGTACGCGGCCCCCGTTCCGCTTCTGGCCCCTGGGCCGCAGCGAACGCGGTGCGGCCCACGTGAGAGTGCGCAACACGCACGAGCACTACGGGCTGGTCACCAAGCTGCTGCACTGGGTGACGGCCCTGCTCATCATCGGTCTCATCGCACTCGGCTGGTGGATGGTCGACCTGTCCTACTTCGATCGCTACTACCAGAGTTCGTTGTCCGCACACCGGGCGCTCGGCATGCTGGTCTTTGTGCTCGGCATCCTCACGCTCGCCTGGCGCGGCTTGTCGCCGTCACCGCAAGCCGTCGCGTCGCTCAAGCCGTGGGAACGCGTGCTCGGACACGCCATGCACCACCTGTTGTTCTTCATGGTGCTGGCGATCCCGCTCAGCGGATACTTGATTTCCACTTCCGCGGGACAAGCTATCGACGTGTTCGGCTGGTTCGAGATACCCGCCGTGGTCAAGGTCGGCAGCGGGCTGCGCGACATCGCGATCGACATCCACTTCTACCTCGCCTACGCCACGGCCATTCTCGTGTGCATGCACGCCGGAGCGGCGCTCAAGCATCAACTCATCGATCGCGACGGTACGCTCGCGCGCATGATCTGGAAGTAGGGCGGCCCGCGGGGCCGAATCGCCGCGCGATTCTTGTACAATGTTCAGTCCGGAAACTGTTGAGAAATCGGGGTCAGATCACGATTTCCCCGGTCACGACTTCCCGGCACCGGTTTGTTTTCCGCCCCCGATCACCATCGAACGCCGTGAGCCTGCAACTCTACAATTCTCTCACTCGACGTAAGGAAATCTTCACGCCGCTCGATCCTGCGCGCGTGACGATGTACGCCTGTGGCCCGACGGTGTACAACCCGCCGCACATCGGCAACGCGCGTGCCGCGGTCGTCTACGACGTGCTGTTCCGCGTGCTGCGGCGGCACTATGACAACGTCGTGTATGCGCGCAACATCACCGACGTCGATGACAAGATCAACGCCGCCGCGCAGGCCGCCGGTGTGCCGATCGGCGAGGTCACCGACCGCTACACCGCGGTCTACCATGACGACGTCGCGGCGCTCGGCGTACTCGCCCCGAGCGTCGAGCCACGCGCGACCGAGCACATCGCGGGCATCATCGCCATGATCGAGCGGCTCATCGCACGTGGCTGCGCGTACGCCGCCGAAGGCCACGTGCTGTTCAACGTGCCGGCGTTTCCGGAGTACGGGGAACTGTCGGGCCGCGCGCGCGAAGAGATGATCGCCGGCGCGCGCGTCGAGGTCGCGCCGTTCAAGCGCGATCCGGCCGATTTCGTTCTGTGGAAGCCCTCGGCACCGGAACTGCCGGGCTGGGACAGCCCGTGGGGACGCGGCCGCCCCGGCTGGCACATCGAATGCTCGGCGATGATCGAGCAGCACCTCGGCACCTCGATCGACATCCACGGCGGTGGCAACGACCTCAAGTTTCCGCATCACGAGAACGAGATCGCGCAGTCGCGCTGCGCGCATGACGGCGCGCCGCTGGCGCGTTACTGGGTACACAACGGCTTCGTCGAGATCGACAGCGAGAAGATGTCGAAGTCACTTGGCAACGTGCTGCTGGTGCGCGAGTTGCTCCGAGACCATCCGGGCGAAGCGATCCGCCTGGCCCTGCTGCGTACCAAGTATCGCGAACCACTCAACTGGAACGACGAGGTCGTCGCCCAGGCCAAGGCACAACTCGATCGTCTCTACGGCGCACTCGAGCGTCTCGCCGAGGTGCCGTTGCCGGCGGCAGCCGCACCCGGCGCCGCGTTCGCCGCGGCCATGGACGACGACCTCAACACGCCGCAGGCACTCGCGGTGCTGATGGAAGCCGCCGGCGCCGCCAATCGCGGCGGCGATACCGCCGAGCGTGCGCGCCTCAAGGGTGAACTCGTCGCCGGCGGCGCCGAACTCGGCATCCTGCAGCAGGACCCGGCGCAATGGTTCCGCCACGACGCCGGCGGCGCGATCGATCCGGCCGCGGTCGAGCGGCTCATTGCCGAGCGCAATGCGGCACGGGCCGCGCGCGACTGGGCGAGCGCCGATCGCATTCGCGACGATCTCGCTGCCATGGGCGTACAGATACAGGACGGTGCCAAGGGCACCCAGTGGCGCATCGAATGAGTGACGAGCCGGGCAAGCTGCAGCCTTCGGAAGAGATCCTGGCCGCCCAGCGCGACCTGGTCGAGACTTTCGAGTTGTTCGACGACTGGACCTATCGCTACCAGTACATCATCGATCTCGGTCGCGAGGCGCCGCCGT
>Ga0180436_10001304_pt1 | contig 24509 bp, 21 predicted proteins | sample SS_ome_2_FD_132434 | JGI IMG/M metagenome (GOLD analysis project Ga0180436, IMG submission 132434) | Hypersaline lake sediment archaeal communities from the Salton Sea, California, USA - SS_3_S_2 metaG | ecosystem: Environmental > Aquatic > Non-marine Saline and Alkaline > Hypersaline >... | reverse complement strand
GGGGTGCTTAAGTGCTCATTTTAAGCCTTACAATATCACTTGCTGTCATGTGATATAATTCCTCTCTTTTAATAGGTGACAATATCACCGAATACAATTAAGAAAAAACTGCCCTGTTGCCTCATAAATAAATCTAAAGGAAAGCTAATACGTTGCCTCATAAATAAATCTAAACCAAACCAATACACACAGGTAGCAAGATACAGAGGGTAAGATAGATATACTACCTGGTGATATACCCGTAAGCCGCTTCATTTATAATCGCTTCCTTTTGCTTCTTCTGCTTCAATGTATTAAGCTTCAGTAGCCTGTCCTGAAGTCTTGTTATCTTTCTCTTAAGATCTGCAGGGTTTAACCTGTCGTACCTGCGCCTCAGTTTTGCCTTTATCTTATCATCAATATCACTACTTTCAAGAACCCTCCTGTAAGGAGTCCTTGCCTTATCATATTTCTTTGTTACCCTGCTCCCGTCCCTTATCTTTGACACAAGCTTTACTACCGGCTGGAAGAAATTGACATAATCATCCAGGTATAAGTAGAGCTCATTTAAGACTTTAAGCTCCTCTTCGGTATCATGCCTTAAATATCCCACATTCCTTCTTACTATGGAATAGTTTTTCTGCTCAACAAAACATGAGTCATTTTTCCTGTAGGGCCTTGATCTGGTAAAGGTGATCTTATTCTTGTCGCAGTAGCGAAACATGATATTATTTATGAATTCAGACCCATTGTCAGAATCAATTCCCAAAACGTCAAAGGGGAACCTGGCTATAATTGCCTCCATTGCTTCAAACACATTTACCTGGGCCTTGTTCTTTGCTGCTGCCGTAGAGTCCCAGCAGGTGGCTATATCGACAAAATTAAGGCTCTGGGCAAAGTCTCCGGAAGGATTTCCCCCGTCATGGCCCACAAGGTCGCATTCGCAAAATCCCGGCTTTTTATCATCCCAGTCAGAAAAGGTCCTTATGGGTATGGATTTCTTAAGAAGCGTGCCGGGCTTGGTACCGGACCGGCCCTTACCCAGGCTCATCTTATCCTTTTCTTTCTTTAAGAGCCTGTCTATGGTGGAGGCGGATATGGCCTTTAGCTTATCTTCTATTTCAGGCGTTATATCTATCTCGCCGTGCTTTTTTAGCTTTCTTACAGCTTCAGCCATAAAAGGAGCCAGCCTTTTGCCGCAGATAAGGTCAAATATTGCCCATATTTTCTTTAAAGCCAAAAGCACATCATAGGTATATATCCTGGGTCTTCCTTTCTTCTTCTTCTTTTTCTCTTCTGCCACAAATTTAATTGTTTTTCCGCCTGCCCTTACATATCCTAAGACTTTCTGTTTTTTTATCTTAAGTATCCAGGATGCATAGGACCGGTTGTATCCGGTAGTGGCGCAGAACTCATCAAGCATAATGGTCTTTTTCTTCTTTGATGCCCTGTTATATCTTTTTTTGAGCTCCTTTGTAATTGCCTTTTTCTGCCTCATATCTAACATCTCCATTTCCCCCTATATCCAAAGAAACTTATTCTTTCTTTACAATACAGGGATATTTTCCCATAATTTCGTTTAGATTTTATTTATGAGGCAACGATACCGTTTCATTTAGATTATTAATAAAGCAATTCGACTGCTTGACAGATATTGATGTCACTATTATACTGTTAGTTAATATCTCTAAGTAATTAATATAATTCAAAAATATGACTGAGCCTTTTAAATTATTAAAAACAGCAAGTGCCGAATTGCAAAGCAAGATAAACACATCAATTATCTTTAACTATATTAATTCTAATGCTCCAATTTCCAGAAAGTTAATTTCAGAAGATTTAAAAATTAGCAAGCCATCAGTATCGAGAATTGTTGAAAGACTTATAAAAAATAATTATGTCATAGAAACTGAAAAGATAAAAACAAAAAGTGGTAAAAGACCTACTCTTCTAGAAATTAATGATAAAAATGGATATGTCATAGGAATAGATTTAGGAAAAGAAAAGTTAAAAATTTCTTTAACAAATTTAAATGGCAAGATAATAGAAAAATACAGAAGTTTTAAAATTTCAAATAATAAGAATATTGACAAAAAGTTAATTATAGAAATTAGAAATATCTTAAATAAGAGGAATCAAAAAAATAATTTAAAAAAGAACATATTAAAAGCTATTTGCGTAGGTGTTCCTGCAAATATTAGTTTAGAGACCGGGAAAATAATCAATGCTCCTCTTTATGGAAATTGGAAAGATATAAATTTAAAGGAAATTCTTGTAAAAGAATTTAAAGTACCAGTATTTATTGAGAACGATGTTAATCTCTCAGCTTTAGGGGAAAAACATTATGGTAAGGGAAGAAAATTCAAAGATTTTGTGTTTATGGAAATAAGTAATGGTATTGGCTCAGGAATAATTCTTGATAACGATCTATTTAGGGGTTCATATGGTTCAGCTGGAGAAATAGGATTTACTCTTATAATTCCTGAAAATATAAGTTTTATCATGAAAAATAAAGGATTCCTGGAGGAATTTGCCTCAGTGGAAAGTATTGGTAAAGGAGCAATAAGAAAAATAAAAGAGGGCCACAAAACTTTAATTACTGATATGGTAGGGGAGGGAATTAAAAAGATTAAACCTTCTGTAGTATGCCAGGCAGCAATAAGAGGGGACAGTTTAGCAAATACTATTATAACTAATATGGTTGTTCTTATATCTATAAGTATAATAAATTTAGTGTTGATTCTAAATCCACAAATGATAGTCATCGGAGGAGATATCTCTAATTTGCCTGAAGTTGATAACCTGTTCATAAAACCCATCATAGAGAATATCAAAAGTTCAATACCTTTTAAAATACCTAAAATTGATAGGTCTACTCTTGGTGATGATGCTGGTATAGTGGGAGCTTCTTTTCATGCAATAGAATCTTTAATAAAAAGTGAGTTTCCTTATAAGGTTGAAGAAGGAGTTACTTCTTAAGAATTATATATTTTATAGTATAGCGTAAGAAAGATTTTGTTATGGGAGGTGGTGCTATATATTAAAAAATAGGAAGAATAATTGTTATGAAAGGAGGAGATATGCGATAAAAAAGAGATTTGTTTAATTATGAGTTTATGACCTATGCTCAAACACCAAACAAATCTCAAAAGTAATTTTAGTAAAAACTACTGAATAAGTAAACAAATTAAAGGAGTGTTAAAAATGAAAAAGTCATTATTGTGGCTAGTAATAGTTCTGCTAAGTGTATCAATAGTAACAGTTTTTTCACTTGCAGGATGTAAGACAGAGAAAGAAGAAACAGTTCAAACTGAAGAGGTAACGGCAGAGGAAGTTGCACCAGACGAGGAAGAGGTTGAGAATGCTGAGGTAGTTCCTACTGAAGAATTGTCTGAAATGGAAAAAGCTATCGAAGACGGGAAGAAATATGCTGGTTCAACAATAAACGTAATGGTAAGCGGAGATGTGGCCCTGAGTACATTGGAAGGTATCTCACAGGATTTTGAGGATGCAACAGGGGTAAATGTAGAGCTAAGTATAGTTGGTTGGGATGTATTGTTGCAACAAGTTCCAATATCGCTAACCTCAGGTGCAAGTGAATGGGATGTTGTAGATTTATGGGAACCCTGGATTGATACTTTTGGTTCTACTGACGCACTTGTTGATTTAAGAGATTATATGTCGGTAGAATTAGAATTAATTGCTCCACAAATTAGAGATTTAGTAGCAATAGGTGATTATGTACCAGGATTTGTACTTATGCCAAGTTGGGAGATAATGTTTTATAACAAAGATTTGGTTGAAGCAGTAGGACTAGATCCAGAAGATCCGCCAGAAACAATGGATGAATTTTATGAGTGGGTTAAAGAATTGAGTTTGGATACAGATAATGACGGATCAATTGATCGATACGCTTTGATTATGGATTTTACAGTTGATTGGGGTTATATTGCATATCAGCATTTCCATAAAGCTTTTAATGGAATTCCATTTGAAATTGTTGATGGAAAGACGAATGTGACATTTGATACACCAGAGATGGAAGAGGCAATTAATTATTTAAAAAAATTATATGATGAGGGCTATATGGCACCTGGAGTCTTAACTGAATTCCAGTGGGATGTAACCAGTATGTATAGTAATGAAGAAATACCTCTTCTACAAATGTGGGATATGTATTCTGCATATTTAGATGAGGCAGTTGTTGATAAAACTGGATTCTTTGCATTCCCTGGTAAAGAAAAGGGAACATATGCTGGAACTGCAGGTCATGAAATTTTAGGAATTCCTTCCTCTTCTTCTAATATAGAAGCAGCTAAAGCATATATTAAATATGCTTGCTCTTATGAAAACACAAAGATGAGAGCATTGGTAGACGGAGCGTCTCCTCTTTATGAAGAGGATTGGGAAAATCCCGAGATTATCTCTGCAATGCCCTGGTTGGTTGAAGTTGAAAAGGCAAAGGCTTTTGAAACTCCGCGTGTATTCCCAGTAGAAAATTGTAATGAGTTATTGATCTATACAATGAGTAAAATTCATGAAGTTCTTCTTGGGACAATTACCACTGAAGAGTGTCTAGAAGATATTCAGGCTTATGCTGATACATTTGAAACATTAGATACTGCATTAGGGAAATACAGTATTTATATGAAATAAAAAGGATCTATTGATCAATAAAGTTCGGTAGTAACCTATCAAATGGTAGCTACCGAACTTTATACAAAGCCTTAAAGGGAAATGTTTTATTCCGCCAGAAATACTACATGCGTAAGCTTGTAGATGGAGGCGGCTCGCTGAAAGCGGGCAGGCAAAGCCTGAAGCAGTAAATCCTATGGGCTTACGCCCATAGGATTTTATTAAAAACAAATATTGTAGTGAGATTTATTAAAAAATGGAATCAAAATTAAAGCGTTTTATAAATGTAGAGGCAAGTGAAAAAAAATTAGCTATTTTTTTAATTTTACCTACAGCGATAGCTGTATTTGGCATATTGGTTTATCCATTAGTTTATTCTTTTATACTGAGTTTTACAGACGCAAGCTTGATAGTGTCGGATTTAAATTTTGTTGGATTCAAAAATTATTTAAAAGCTTTTCAAGACCCTGCTTTGCGCTATTCTTTTTTGATAACTATAGAATATGTTGTAATGACTGTTTTTACTAAATTATTATTGGGAATAGCAATATCGCTAGCAGTAAAAGAGAAATTTATAGGGAGAGGTTTAGTACGAGCAACGATGATAATTCCATGGGCTGTTCCATTTGTAGTAAGTGGTACAATTTGGCGTTGGATGTTAAACCCAAATGTAGGAGTTATTAATGTAATATTGAAAAAAATAGGCATCATCGATACAAACATAGGCTGGCTTTCTAATAGATTTTTTGCTCTTCCTTCAGTTGTATTAGCTGATGTATGGCAAGGTACGCCATTCTTTATAATTATTATATTGGCAGGCCTACAAACAATTCCTGAGGGTCTATACGAAGCTGCAGTTGTGGATGGAGCTGGTAGTTTAAGAAAATTTATTCATATCACTTTACCTATGATAAAATTTCCAATTTTTATAGTAACAATATTAGGGACGGTTTTTGCTCTTAATCAGTTTGATTTGTTTTATATTATGACAAGAGGAGGCCCGGCTAATTATACAAGAGTTGCCACACTTTATGATTGGCAAACCGTTTTTAAGTCTTTTAATACTAGCTATGCTTCTGCAATTTCATATTTAATATTGGGCCTGACAATAGTAATTACAATTATATATACACGAATATTAGCGAAAGGTGAGAAGTAGTTGAAAAAGGGATTAGGGGTAAGATTAAAAAGAATATTTTTATATTTTTTTGTGACATTATCTATGATATTTTTTTTATTTCCTATTTATTGGATTGTAATAACCAGCATTCAGAAGAAAGAAAGTTTGTTTGTAAGAGGTCTGAATTTTATCCCAAGAGAAATAACAATGATAAACTACATAGATTTGTTCACAAAAGGCAAGTTTAATGTAATGGGAGCTTTATTCAACAGTCTTAGGGTTGCATCAGTAACTGCAATAATTTGTATTTTATTGGGAGTTCTAGCTGCTTATTCTTTTGCGAGGTTAAAATTTAAAGGCTCAGGCAAAATATTTTATTTATTGATCTTTACGGAAATGCTGCCTCCTATATCATTCTTGATCCCTTTCTATCTAATATTTAGTAAGATTAATCTACTAAATACGTGGTATGGTCTAGTTATAGGATATACTGCTTGGTTATTGCCTATTATAACGTGGATTTTATATGGTTATTTTAAATCAATTCCTCGTGATTTAGAGGATGCTGCTAGAGCTGATGGGTGTTCAAGAATAGGAGCTTTGTTTAGAATTGTTTTGCCTGTGTCTACTCCAGGGATTGTTGCTTCAGGAATAGTATGCTTTATGTTTAGTATGGGAGAATTTTTATTTTCACTAACAATATCAACAAGCCAAAAGGCCCATACATTACCAGTTGAACTTACAGTCTTTCTTTCAAAGTATGGGGTAGAATATGGCAAAATTACTGCAACTGCAGTAATAACTCTAATAATTCCAATTATTCTTGTGCTATTTTTTCAGAGATATTTAATTGAAGGACTTACTAAAGGTGCTGTGAAGGAATAGGAAGTTTGTTAAATGAAAAGTAGTGTTTTAACTAGGAGCCTGTCCGAGAATATAAATTAAATGAATATAAGCTTAAAAACATATAAAAGTAATTAAACAAATATGCTATAATAATTAATACAAATAATGAAAAATTATTATAGGAAAGAGGAAATGCCGATACCATTTAAAAAAGATCCACAGGAATATAGGGAGAGAAAGCTTCTGGCAGAAAACGTATTTGACCTTCTGCCCCAGGATAATGACTGCTTCATATATGAAGATATATTCTCTCAGATAGATACAGGTACATTGGAAAAAAAATACAGCATGTCCGGACAGAATGCATATCATCCAAGACTGATAACAGCCATACTTATCTATGCCTATAGCCAGGGGATATTCAGTTCCAGAAAAATAGAGGCCAGGTGCAGAAAAGACCTCTCCTTTATGTATATATCCCACTTAAACTGCCCCAACTTCAGGGTGCTTTCAGACTTCAGGAAAGATAACTGGCAGTTCTTCAAAGACTGCTTTGTTAAAAGCGTTGCCATAGCCAAGAGCCTGGGAATGGTATCTTTAGGCCATGTAAGCCTTGACGGCTCCAAATTTCATGCCAATACCTCAAAATACAAGGCGGCAAGCTATAAAAGGCTAAATGAGAACTACAAAAAGCTGGAATGTGAAATAGAGGACCTGCTTAAAAAGGCAGCTGATGTCGACAGAGACGAAGACAGGATCTACCATAATGGCACAGGGTATAGTGTCCCTGAGGATATCAAGATAAAAAAGGACAGGCTTGCCAAAATAAAGAGGGCAAAAGAAGCACTGGAAGATAGAGAGAAGGTAAAAGGCAAAAAAAAAATAAAGGAATCTTCCCAGATAAGCTATGCCGATACCGGGGCAAAGCTCATGAAGACAAGGGGAAATTTTGAGTACTGCTACAATGGTCAGATAAGTGTTGATTCAAAGGATCAGATAATAGTTAGCCAGCACCTTTCGGTAAATGAAAATGATAAAAACGAGCTAAATCCCGCACTTGGTCAGATAAAAGACAATACAGGATCCCTTCCCTCTGTCATGACCCTTGATAAAGGATACGGAACCCCGGATAATATAGAGACACTTGATAAGGAAGGTATTGACGGATACATAGCAGCAGGCAGGGGCGAAAAACAAAAGAAAGCCGATGGATCCAGCAGGATAGGCACCTGCCATTTTTCATATAATAGACAAAGAGATATATTTACCTGTCCCTGTGGACATACTCTTAAATTTAAATCAAAGAATAAAAAAAGGATCTACAAATCAGATGGTAATGTCTGCACCGGATGCAGCTACCTAAAATGCATTGCCAGGAAAAAGAAAGCTGCCACATTGTATCTTGATGATAAGGCAGTTGTACTGCACTGTATGACAGTCAAGATGGAAAGCAAGACCTCGAAAAGGATATATGCAAAAAGAAAGATTATTGTGGAACCGGTATTCGGCCAGATAAAGACAGGGGGTTTCAGGCGGTTTAGCTTAAGGGGCCATGATAAGGCAGGTGGTGAATTTTCCCTTGTATGTGCGGTCTCAAACTTTAAAAAGATAGTTAAAAGGATAAAGGATATTAAGAGTGCTCCCCAAAAGGAACAGATTTCAGCAGTTATGGGATAGTATATAGTTAATACAGGCTTGTGTCAGAATAAAAAGCGGAAATATTTTAGATTATTAATAAAAATGGATGAAATTAGTAAAAAATGCTTGTTCTCACTGATCTTAATTGATTATTGTCGGACAAGCTCCTAGACATTAGTAGTAATTAAGAAAATCAAACATTTCTAGTGTTTAATTGAAAAAAATTGGCAGAATATAGAGATTATCAATAAATATATATATTTTTATCTTGATTTTCCAAAAATATTTGATTGAAGGACCTCACAAAGGGGCGGCAAAGGAATAGACCCTATTCTTATCAGATTTGGTATTTTACTCAAATTATTCTCTGCCTCGTAAAGGTAATTTTTTAAAGATGAAAATTCGTTTAGAGAAAGGTGGTTATTATAAATTCAAAAGAAAGGTTAGTGAAAGTATTAAATAATGAGACTCCAGATCAAATTCCATGGTCCAGTTTAGTGAATAAATACTTTTTAGCTTCACTAGAAAAAAAATATGGGAAGATTGATCCTTTGGATTTTTTATTAGAAATAGGGGCAGATGCGATACCCTGGATTTCTTTTAAAACAAAAAGTAAAAATGTCGAGGTTACCACATATATAAATGGAAAGAAAGTAAAGGAAGTTAATAATAATTGGTTTGGAGAGATCTTTGATTATATAGAACTTGATAGCTTCCGTGGTTCGAATAATTGTGTAATTGATAAAGAGTATATTGGGTTTGGTGGAATATTAACAAGTAGTTATATTTATAAAGCAGAAGCTGATACAGTTTTTTTAAAAGATTTTATGATAAAAGGAATTAAAGATTATAAAATTTTTAAGAAAATGATAATGGATCTGGAATATCTAGACATACATAATGATTATAAAAATGCTCTAGAAAAAATTAATGGGAAAGGCCTACCCTTTATTGGGCTTCCTGGTAGCCCTATGATCGAATTGATGGAGTTTTTTATGGGTGCTGAAAGATTTTTATATAGTTTAACTGACAATAAACGGGAAATAGAAGACCTATTAGATGCAATGCGTGCGAAGTATATAAAATGTTATAAATTTTATTCAAATTTAGAATGTGAAGCTATTATTTCCATAGAAGATGCAGGAGCAATATTTTATTCACCTCAAATGTTTAACCACTATATAAAACCAGTACTTTCTGATTATCGGGATATTATTAAAAGTTCTGGAAAAATTCATATAATTCATTCATGTGGGCATTTAAAAAATATTATTCCAATGTTAAAAGAAATTGAACCAGATTGCCTTGAATCTGTTTCTCCTCCACCAATCGGGTCGATTGAAATAGATGAAATACAAAAACAGTTACCCGGTATCTGCATTATGGGTGGAATTCCAGCTCATGTTTTTAGGTATTCTCTAGCCGATTTTAAAGAATATATTAAATCCTTGATTTTAAAGGTAAAGGGAAAAGGTAATTTTATATTAAGTAGTGGTGATTCTACTCCAGCAGATGCGAAAATAGAAAATCTAAAAGCTATCCCTGATTTAATAAGAAAATATGGGAAATATTAAATACAAATGGAGAAATAAAATGTCAAATAAAAACATATTAATTAGGGCAATAGAAAGAAAAAAAGTAGATAAAGTACCTATGATGTATAGGTCTGAACTAGCGATAAATGAAAAGTTGATCAAATACTTTGGGCTAAAAGGCATAGATAGCGACTGGGAAATCCTTATAGAAATGTTAGGAGCTGACAATTTTTCTGACGGAGAAACATTAAGTGCTTTTTTTAACTATTTCCCAAAATACATAGGTCCAGAATTCGATGCAATGTATGAAGCAAACCATTTCTTCATCTGGGGAATTAAACCAGTAGAGATGAAAATAGGTGACTCAACAGAAATAATACTTCATAAGAACCCGCCACTTGAATGTTTGGATGATATATCAGATGTAAGAAATTATAATTTTCCTAAAATGGAATGGTTTGATTTTGACACATATAAAGTAATCTCAGATGCAGATTGGAAAGATTTTAAAGACCAGCCAGAGATTAAAGCCGAAGAGCTACAAAGGTCCGATAAATATTTTTTAAATACATTTATCTTAAACTCCTTGTTTATGACATCTATCTTTATGAGGGGATTTGAAAAAATGCTTATGGATCTACTAACTAATCAAAAATATGCAGAAGCATTAATTGGCCGGATTGCACAATATATGATTGATTTTCACAATAAAAACTTAAATTCTATCGGAGACAAACTGGACCTTTACGGAATATGGGATGATTTTGCAACACAGGAAGAGTTAATGATCTCAGCAGAAGTCTGGCGGAAATTTTATAAACCATGGGACAAAAAAATAATTGAAATTGCCAGGAAAAAGAATTTATTTGTTTCTTTTCATGTCTGTGGCAATTGTAAAGAAATAATACCTGATTTAATAGAGATGGGTGTAGATATTTTAGATCCAGTACAGGTGAGTGCAAAGGACATGGACCTAAAAGGCCTAAAGAAGGAATTCGGCAAAGATATTTGTTTCCATGGTGGTGTTGATGCACAAAAACTACTGGTAAATGGTACCCCTGAAAAAATCAGGGAAGAAGTAGCAGAGGCAAAGAAAATCTTTGATGGTGATGGAGGTATTATTCTTGGACCATCTCATTATATTACTTCTGATACACCTATCGAGAATATATTGGCAATATATAAATGATGCAATATATTAAAAATATAATATGCCAGAAAAAATAGAAATCTGAAAAAAATATTCATAAATAGATTCTAAGCAAAGATTATTACGGATGTTATAGAAAGGGAGAATTAGTGCAAAGGGAAATAGTGAAAAGTGCAATTAATTTTAATAATCCCCCAAGATTACCAAAACGATTTACTGAGCCAAAATATAGTGACTTTAATGATATTACAGTATTGGATGACAGAGGATTAAATCTTTTAGGGAAAGAGGAATACACAAAGGATGAATGGGGTTGTCTCTGGCAAACCGAACTTTATGGCAGTATGGGTAATGTGGTTAATAGATTATTAGATAACTGGGAAAAATTATCCAGCTTTAAGACCCCCGATCCAGATGATTCTCTAAGATATAAAAAATTTGATGATGAACTTAAAAAAACAAAGAATAAATATGTATTGGTCTTTAATCATTTTCTACTTTTTGAAAGGATGCGGTTCTTAATAGGATTTAAGGAACTGTTAGAAAGTTTTTATTTAAATCCCAAGGAAGTAGAGAAACTTGCAGATATCATAGTTGATTTTCAGGTACAAGTAATCAGAAACCTTTCAAAAAGATATAAAGGGTATCTTGATGGGATGTGGACTACTGATGATTGGGGAACCCAGACAGCATTATTTATCAGTAAAGAAATGTGGGACAACATTTTTAAACCCAGATACAAAATAATTGTTCAAGAATTAAAGGAAGCAGGTATGGATTTATGGTTTCATAGTTGTGGGAAAATAAACAACATAATTGGTGACCTAATAGAAATCGGTGTAAAAGTTATAAACACTTATCAACCGAATTGCTTAGGTATCGAAGAAATAGGTAAAAAGTATAAAGACAAGATATGTTTTGAAACAACTATTGATATACAAGGTACTATTTTAAAAGGAGGAGATTATATTAGGAATGAGGCATATGCTATTGTAAAGAATTGGTCAAGTAAAAGGGGAGGCCTTGTTATTACAGATTTTGCAGATGACATAGGTTATAGAGGTTATCAAGAGGTAAAAGATCCTATCAAATTAAATAAATTAATCTACAGGTATTTTAATGAGGCTTATGAAGAAATCTATTAAGTCTTATCTTGTTATTTTATAAGGAATCACAAAGAGATTCAAAATATACAATTTAGATAGTGATGGGAGAGTTGTATCTAATAATTATAAAGATCAAATTCTGTTTTTTCAAGATCTGAAAATAAAAAATGAGATCTGCTTTAGTAAAAGACTTAACCAGTCGTTATATGAAACAAATCTCTCTATTATTTTATCACATCTAATTATATGTATTAAGTACTATTCAGAGGAATTAATTATTATTAAAAAGGAGACAAATATTATGAAATTTGAAAAAATGCAGATACTGAACCGGGAAGAAATAAAAAGAATTGATAAGGCATCAATCGATATATTAGAGAATATTGGATTTTATGTTCCACACGAGGAGATGCTAAGTATAGCCCATGATAATGGCGCCAATGTTGATTTTAAACAAAAAGTAGTAAAAGTCAGTGAAGCAGTGGTTCGAAAATGTATAGAGACTGCTGGTAAAAAATTTACTGTATTTGGTATAGATAAAAATAAAAATGCCCGCTTTGGCTATGGAGACCAGAATTTTCTATCTTCATCTTCACAGTATATCTGGATTGATCTAATTAGTGGAAAGAGATTTAACCCAAAACTTGATAATATTCGTGATGCTATTATTGTAGCGGATAATCTTTCAAATATTAATATTGTAGGACAGATGGGAGTTCCCTCAGATGTCGATGTAAAGCATAAAGACATAATATGTTTTTTGGAACAATTAAAATATACAGGCAAACCCCCTTATGTATTCGTTAATAATGGTAGGAGCGCAAAGACAATAATCAAGATGTGTGAGGCGATAAGAGGTAGTAAAGAAGAACTTGTAAAGTATCCTTTTATGGAAACTTTTGTCGAGCCAATATCACCATTAAGGTATCTAAGGGAATCCATTGAAGCATTAATAGAATTTGCCAGTTACGGAATGCCGATTGGAATTGGACCAATGGCTATGACATCCAGTACCGCACCCTGTACAATTGCAGGAACACTTACTGTAGAAAATACCGATATTTTAAGTGCTGTTGTACTCTCCCAATTTATCAATCCTGGAACACCCATAAATTACTGGGGAACCTGTCATATAATGGACCTATCTACTACAAGCATTTCTTTTGGCTCTCCAGAACAAGCCTTATTGGGCATAGCTTTAAACCAGCTTGGTGACTATTATGGTTTCCCTGTTGGAACTAATACTGGGCTATCAGATGCCATACTTCCTGATTCCCAGAGTGGAGTAGAAAGAGGAATTACAGCTACATTGACAGCATTGGCAGGTTCTTCGATTTTTGGTCATGTAGGGATTTGCGGTCCGGACCAGGGATTTAGCATTGATGAAATGATAATTGAAGATGAAATGATCGGCTATATAAGGAGAGTTCTTAAAGGATTTGAAGTCAATGATGAAACCATTGCCCTGGATACAATTAAAAAAGTTGGAAGAAACGGCAATTTCTTAGTAGAAGATCATACACTAAAATATTTCAAAAAAGATATCTGGTTTCCAACAATTTACAATAGATTTGGCTATGACAATTGGGTAAAACAGCAGGAGAAGACTCTACTGGAAAAATCCCGGAAGAAAATGAAAGCAATACTGGACAAGGAACCTAAAGTATATTTAAGCAAAGAACAGGAAAAGGACCTTAAAAATATTGCCGGGGAATATTTAAAAGAGCTCTAATTAATAAAAGAGGTTAAATAATAATAAATGAAAACAAATACCATTACAGAGGAAAAAGCTAATATCAAATATAGGAATATAGACCGGGATGAAATCCTAAATAACAAATACCTAAGGACTTCTATAGTAGAAGACAAGATTGATATCTACAATGATATTGCTAGGGTAATGGCAAAAAAGCTTGTAGAAAATAATAAAAAAGGTATAAAAACCTCCTTTATACTGCCCGTAGGACCTAGGGGGCAATACAAGAGATTTGCACATATCTGCAATACCGAAAGAATTAGTTGCAGAGACCTTATTACCATTAATATGGATGAATTTCTAGACGATAGAGATAATCTAATTCCAAAGGACCACCCCTTAAGTTTTAGGGGTTTTATGGATAGAAACCTTTTTAGCCTATTAGACGATAAACTAAAGCTAAAGCATTCAAATATCTTCTTTCCCGATCCTAAAAACATCACCCTTTTAGGAGATTTAATAGAAGATATGGGGGGAGCTGATATTTGTTTTGGAGGAATCGGTATAAATGGTCATCTGGCTTTTAATGAACCGATTTGCGAAAGTAAAATTGGCAGTAATGAGTTTATGGGACTAAAAACTAGAATACTTGATGTAGCAAAAGAAACCATTATAATGAGTAGTTTAAAGTGTGGGGGAAATATAGACCTGATCCCTAAAAGATGTATTACCCTTGGTATGGCAGAAATCTTTAAGTCAAAAAAACTTAAGTTTTATCTTGAACACGGCTGGCAGCATACTGTCCTTATCAGATCGATTTTTGAAGATCCCAAGCCTTCTTTTCCAGCCACACTTATAAAGGTACATAAAAATAGCAGTATTACTATTTCTAAAAATGTTTTAAGCATAAATTATGATAAATATAGATATTGAATTTTGACAGGAGGATTTCCAAATGAATTCCAAGCAAAGGGTTTTAAAAACAATAAATTTTCAAAAACCGGATAGAGTACCCATTGCTCTATACGAAAATCTAGTTGCATCTAAAATGATAGATAAACCATTTGGAGAAATATTTTTAAATGGAGAACTTCTTGCTCTCTCCAGAATAACTGCGTATGAAGAATTTGGTTATGATATTATTGATGTCGAGACAGGAATAGCAACAGAGGCAGAAGCGTGTGGTTGTCTGGTAGAGTATCCAGATAATGCTGCCCCCTGGATTAAAAAACCAGTTTTAGACCATTTAAAGGATGTCTCAAAGTTAAAAGTACCTAATCCTTATAAATCAAAATCGATGTACGCAAATATAGAAGCTGTAAATATTTTATCTAAAAAATTTGGGAAAGAAGTATTTATTATTGGGGAAGCAGATCAGGGTCCCTTTAGTCTTGCTGGAGAGTTAAGAGGTATGGAAAGATTTTTTATGGACTTGGCTTTTCCAGGAAACGAAGAGCATATTCATAGATTATTGGAATATACAACCAAAGTAGTTATTTCCTATGCCAGAACCCTAAGTCAGGCTGGAGCTGATGCAATATGTATAGGAGAATCCCCTTCGGGACCTAGCTTAATCTCCCCAGAACAATACAAAATTTTTGCTCAGCCTTACCAGAAAAAAATAATTGAAAAATTAAACAGAGAAGAAATACTTGTGGCCAATCATATTTGCGGATGTGTTGATAAAATAATAGATTCTTATATTGATACAGGTGCAGATATAATTGAAATTGATGAAAAGACAGATCTAAGATTAGCCAAAGATAAATCTAGAAATAAAACTACTATTTTTGGAGCGGTCGCTCCTGCTATCTTGACATTCGGAAGTAAAAGTGAAATTGAAGAGAAAGTTAAGGAGAATCTGGAAATCTGCATGCCAGATTATGGTTATATATTATCTCCAGGTTGTGTAATTGGTGCCAATACCCCGATTAAAAACATTAAAGAATTCATTAGTCTTGGAAAAAATTATGGCAAATATTAATTATTATTAATTCTTAATAATGTTTTTAAATTAGCCTTCTAGAAAAAGGTATAAGTAGGAGTAACTCGATCTTTTAGATTTTTATAATTAAAAAAATGTTTAGAAATATTCTAATAGAAAGGAACAAATGGCTTTAGTTTTAGGGTTAGACGGCGGAGCTACCAAAACCACTGCAATGGTTTTAGATACTAGTACTAAGGAGATTATTGAATCGGTATCAGGTTCAAGCAATTATTTAGATGCTGGGAAAGAAGTAGCAAAAAAAAATATTAATAAATTAATCCTTAGTGTAATAGAGAAATTAAAGGAAAGTAGATGCTCTGAGAAAATATTCTTTGAAAGTTCTTGTTTCGGATTTTCAGGTTGTGATCAGGAAAATGATATCAATTTATATAAAAAAATCATTTTCAACAGTAAGCTAAGTAATTATATAAATCAAAATAAAGCAATAATCTGTAATGATTCAAAAATAGGCTTAGCTGCAGGAAGTGATAATAAAAACAGGGTAATGGTTATATGTGGAACAGGGTCAAACTGTTATGGGATCAATGAATTAGGTGAGGAAGCAAGAGTTAATGGCTGGGATTATATATTGGGAGATGAAGGAAGTGCTTATTCCGTTGCCATAAAAGCTCTAAGAGCCATTATGAGGGCTTTTGATGGCAGGGGGGACAAAACAATATTATCTGATATAGTTTTGAAGAATTTAGGTCTTTCATCTGAACTCGAACTTGTTAATTGGGTATATAAAGATAAAATTTCTAAAAATGATATTGCTATGGTCGCTTCTTTTGTTTGTAACACTGCTAATATCGGAGATCAAGTGAGTGTAAAGATTCTTAAAGAGGAATGTAATGAAGCAGCACTAACTGTATCTACTGCTGTTGATATATTAATGCTTAACGACAAAGACTTTGATCTTGTTCTAGTAGGTAGTTTATTCAAGTGTAAAAAACATTTTCATAATATCCTGGTAAATTTGTTAGAGAGTAAGTTTAAAAAAATTAATATTAAAAACCTGGTAAAAAAACCAGCAAAAGGTGCAATAAAATTGGCACTGGAAAATCTAAATAGTAAATAAAATACAAAAGGAGAGAAGAAATGAAAGTAGGTTTTTATGGTCATGTAAGACAGTACCATAATGTAAAAGATGAGATAGATAAAAACATCCAGGAAGTATTAGAAAGTGGAAGCTATGTAATGGGACCAATGCTATCTAAGCTTGAAAAGGAGCTGGCAGAATATGCCGGAACCAAATATGCAATAGGTGTTGGTAATGGAACAGACGCCATATGGCTATCACTAATGGCTTTGGAAATAGGAAAAGGTGATGAGGTAATTACTCCAGCCAATACTTTCTTTGCAACAGCAGAGGCCATATGGATAACAGGAGCTAAAGTGGTACTTGTAGACTGCGACCCTAAAACTAAGTGTGTTGACCCCAATGCTGTAGAGGCTGCCATAACCAAAGACACAAAGGCAATAATACCTGTACACCTCTATGGCCATACAGCAAACATGAAGGCAATAAAAGACATTGCAGATAGAAATAACTTACTGCTCATAGAAGACAACGCTCAGTCAATAGATGGACATGGCAATGGATTTAGACAGGTTGAGCTATCCGATGCTATGACAATATCTTTTATCATACAGAAAAACCTTGGATGTTTTGGAGACGGTGGAGCGGTAGTTACAAACAATGAGACTATAGACAGTGAAGTAAGAAGACTTAGAAACCACGGATCACTTAAGAGAAATGTCCATAGCTTCGGTTTTAACAGCCGGCTCGATGATCTGCAGGCAGGAGTTATTTCTGCTAAGTTAAAACATATAACAGAGTGGACAGATATGAGAAGAGCCTGGGCAAAGAAATATGTAGAAGGACTCTCCTCCTGTACCTCAATAGAACTTCCTTACGAGGCACCAGGTGTAAGGCATGTATACCACCTGTATGTAGTAGAGACAAAAGATGCATCAAAAAGAGATGACCTACTAAACTACCTGCAGGGGCAGGGCATAGATGCCAAGACCCATTATTCGATACCCATACACCTACAGCCCGGATACCCGTGGGGTAAAGATGCAGAAGTTAAGGGAGAGCTTACAAATGTGGAGAAAAACGCAGCAAGCTGCGTGTCTCTTCCCATGTATCCAGAGCTAACTGATGAGGAAGTAGATTATGTAATAGAAAAAGTAAGACAGTGGGACAAGGATAATTCCTAGGAAGTGACATAAGTATGAGTAAATATAAAGTAATGGTAGTAGGTCTGGGTAAAAGAGGTTGTCATCATGTTACCCATTTTAAGGTCCATCCAGATTTTAATGTAACTGCAGTATGTGATATAAGACATGAAGCGATAGATACTATTGCCAAAGACCTGGATAACCCCATAACTGGAACTGATGCCAGGGAAGTAGCCCTTAAAGCAAAACCGGATGTGTTCTGCTTCTGTACCTTGCCCGATATACGACTATCTATGATTGAGATTGCTATAGAGTCCGGTGCAAAACTAATTGCCTTTGAAAAACCCGTGGCCCTTACCACAAAGGAAGGATTTAAGATAAAAAAAGCTATAGACGACTCAGGTATTAAAGCAGTCCTTAGCTATCAGCACCGCTACGGCTCCCACTACCAGAAGGTAAAGAAAATAATAGATTCTGGAGCCATAGGAGACATCCATACCATCTATGCCACCGCAGTAGGCTGGCCTGCCCATATGGCAGAACACATGCTTCATTATACAAGGTGGTTTGCAGGTGACCCTAGACCTGAGTGGGTAATGGCAAATGTGGCTGGAAAATGTAAGTTAACTTCTCCTGACAAACACTACTCCCCTGACTACCTGGGAGCCTTTGTTCAATTTGAGGGTGGTATTAGGGGAATCTATGAAGTTGGAGGAGGAGCTCCCAATGTACCCCAGGTATCTAAATGGTTTCATAAGAACCGCATTGGAGCTATGGGAAGTAATGGTTATGCTGAAGTTTATACTGGAGGAGGATATAAGGTGGTAACTAAAGATGGGATAGTAGAAGGTCTTGGATTTATGGACTACGACCAGGATATGCCAGGATATATTGCCGACATAGCGAAATGGTTAAATGATGGTATAGAACACCCATGCAGCTTTTCCAATGCTTATACAAACTTTGAGACCTGGCAAGCCATGTATCACAGTTATCTTAATGGGGGACAGATACCATTGCCCCTTAAAGATGCAGTTGATGAGATTGCTGAATTACAGAAAAAGATGCCGAATAAAAAGCTGATTGCAGCATTTGATGAAAGCAATAAAGAGTATGAATGTTAGTGAGTAAAAAATATAACCAAATACGAACCTCCTGTATGGGTTTAGAAAAAATATGTGATAAAAACCCTCTATCGCATTTTATAAACCCCCTATTTCCCAAATACTAAGCCCGTACAAGTTTAAAATTTAGATTATTTAAATAAGAGAATATATATTGATAGGACTAAGAATCAAGGAGGAAACCTAAGTGAACATAACCTATACTCATAACCGTAACTTTGGCTGCAGGTTCCTGGAAGTAATCTACAAGGGCCACAGGACAATATTTTTAGAAAATGAAAAGATAAGAGTAGGAATATTGGTGGATAGAGGTACAGATATTTTTGAATTTCTCTATAAACCAAAAGATATAGATTTTATGTGGAGATCATATCTGGGAATAAAAGATAGCAGGTTTTTCCCGGCAAGCGGTCCCGAAAATGGTAATATTTTAGATTTTTATCACGGAGGCTGGCAGGAACTCTTTCCCAATGCAGGTACTGCCGGAATATACAAAGGAGCCAAGTATCCGTTTCACGGTGAACTCTATTCTTGTCCTTGGGATTATACAATTTTGAAAGATAGCCCTGAAGAGGTTGAGATCAAGTTCTTTACAAGAACCTACAGGACCTATTACCTTGTAGAGAAAATCTTAAGGGTCAGGACCGGAAAACCTATATTATATATTGAAGAGACTATTACCAATGAGAGCAGGGAAGAGCAGGATTTTATGTGGGGTCACCATCCGACTTTTGGCCCTCCTTTTTTATCTGAAGACTGCATAATAGATTTACCTGAGTGCAGCATACTAACAGATGAGGAAAACATCTCTCCGGATACAGGAAGACTGGCTATTGGACACCGCTCCAGGTGGCCAATGACTCTGGGCAGGGATGGCAAAGAAATAGATATTTCGAAGATCCCATCCATTGAGACAGGTACTCATGACGTAGCTTATATCTACGATTTAAAAGATGGGTGGTATGGAATAACTAATAGAAAACAAAAAGTCGGTTTTGGACTGAAATGGGATAAAGATATATTTAAATATCTATGGTACTGGCAGCCCTTTGGTGGATTCAATAATTATCCGTTCTATAGCACTACTTACAATATTGGGTTGGAACCACAAAGCTCTTATCCTCAGGGGATTGAAAATGCAATAAAGAGTAAAACTAGTTTAAAATTGAAACCTGGTAAAAAAATATCTTCTAGAATAAAAGCAATGGCATATGAAAGTAAAAATGGAATAAAGAATATAAATAGTGATGGGAGAATTGTATTAAAAGAATGATAAAGTAATAGATTTAAAAAGGAGAGTCACAAACTAAGGTAAGATACAAGGAAATTAATGGAACTGGTTGAGTTATACTGATATCAAAAGATTATAAAAAGGGCAAGAATGAAAGAAAAAAATTTTTAGCTTACTTTCTATTTCAAATAATAAAAGAGATTAAAAGATTGCTAAAATAAATAATTAAGATCATAAAAATAATACCTATTGTTGCTTGGTTTGGGTGATCATTACCAAGATTGAAATATTGAGTTGATAATGAAAAGGATTTTATCTATTGTGCGCAAGCATTGTAGATAAAACTCGTTGGACTATGCCGCGTAAGAGAGAGTTAAAGAATGAAGTCTTCCTCTATGTAAAAAGTATTGAGACTGTTGGAGTCAGAAACATACCTGAGAGAAGATCCAGAATAGAAACATTAAATACTGACCAGCAACAAGTTAGTAGAAACTTGATGGAATATTCTGCTTCAAAACAGATATGGGATGTAGTATTAGAAGCAGCAGGGCAGGAGGGCGTGATCTTATCACTACTCTTTGATATATAGTAAATAGAACTGTCTATGTCTTTGTAATTCAAGTAAATATTCATGATGTATCAATAAGTTCAGGTTGACTTAACTGGCTGTCAACCCAGGTTGAAAACCTGGGGATAAGACGGTCAAGGGTCATGGTTCCAGTCCTGCACCGCGGACATTTCAAGATATCTTTCCCAGTTACCTCAAGCATTATCTCCTGCATGCTTTGTTCTTTACCATCATCATTACTTGGACTTATTCCCAGAAGTCTTTTAGCACATGATATGTTTTCCTTGCGGTTACGGTTGGCCAGGAATCCAAAATGTCTGATCCTGGTATAGGAGCTGGGAAGTACATGGAGAAGAAACCTCCTTATGAATTCATCAGCAGAAAGGATCATATCCTTCTTTACGTTTCCGTCTTTCCGGTCACGGTAGGAAAAAGTGACCATTCCACCCGAAACATGCCTTTTATGCAGGTGGAAATATATATAATAGAGAGAAGGGAATTCCGGAACAGTTTATATGCCATGCAGTAAGCAGAGACTTTATAAACTGGGAAAGAATACCGGAACACTCTTTCCATGCTAACGAAGACATTTATGAAAAACATGACTTTAGAGATCCATTTATATTCTGGAATGATAAAGAAAAACAATATTGTATGTTGGTTTCTTCTAGGATAAGGGAAGGGCCTTCTACTAGGAGAGGATGTATTGCTCTTTATAGATCAAAGGATTTAAAAAATTGGAAACTAGATAAACCATTTTTTAAACCTAACCTATATTATATCCTGGAAGTTCCTGATCTGTTCACCATAGGAGAATGGTCTTACCTTTTATTTTCTGAAAATAATGGACTATTGACCCATTATCGTATGAGTAAATCCCTTTATGGACCATGGATGAGTCCTGCAGATGATACTTTTGATACAACCTCATACTATGCAGCCAAGACGGCTTCAGACGGTAATAAAAGATATCTTTTTGGCTGGGTGCCAAGGAAAACAGGGAAAAATGACTATAACAATTGGGAGTGGGGCGGTAATTTATTAATTCATGAAATATTTCAGAATAATGATGGTACTCTTTCAGTAAAAGCTCCTAATACCATAGATAATTACTTTAGTAAAGAAATTAATTCAACCTTAGTACAAGTTACCGGAAATTGGGAAATAAAGAAAAGTCAGATTTCAGCAAATTCTGCTGAAGGTTTTTCATTTGCAATATCAGAGGAAAAGATGCCTCCCTGCTGTAAAATATCTACAAATATAAGATTTGAAAGAAGTGTCAAGGACCTTGGTATAATGATTAGGGTGAGTGATGATTATGAGAATGCATATTATATAAAGCTTGAACCTAAAAAAAATAGAATTGTCTTTGATATGATCCCGAAGAAAACCTTATATCCCAGGGATAAAAATACTTTTATAACAGACCACTCATTTATTCCAGGACATGAGAGATTTATTGAGCTTAGACCAGGAAAAAATTATAATCTAAAAGTTTTCATAGAAGATAATGTATGTGTAACTTACCTAGACAATAAGGTAGCCCTTACTTCTAGAATATATAATCTTAAAAATGGAAGATGGGGTTTATTTTTAAATGAAGGAAAAGCATCATTCTATAAATCAACAATTCAAATTTAATTTTTTTAAGGTGTGGGAAGTGCTCTCAGAATAACTTTTAAATGTCCTACAATGGTGTTCAATGCTTTTTAAATTGTATAAAAGACAGGAAGAGAAGAGACCGGTTTTATGGCTACTAAACTGATGGAGAAAGACAAGAAGTATTCTATAAGATATTCTAAAATAGATTTAAAATCTATAGCAAATTCTCAAAGATTTTTACCTAGATCATGTATAGCTCCTGATGGTATTGGAATTAATGAAGATTTTATAAATTATGCCCAACCTTTAATCGGAGATGATTGGCCTTATTCACCTATTGAAAATGGTCTTCAAAGATTTACCAGGTTGGACAATATAATAATTGAAAAAAATGGAGGGCTTATCGTAATACCATAAAACCCATAGTTCTCTTAGTAATATGACTCCAGGTGACTTTGCCAGGACTCTGCTAGAAGGGCCAAATACGCCGTAAAACTAACATTTTGTCTGGATCAGTTTTCGGGGAGAAGGTCAAAATAGTTCACTTTTAATTCTTAAATGACAAATCAATAAATCAATAAATTTTTCTTGACAAGTAAGGAAATCCAGATATAATAATTAGTTAGTTAGGCTAATAAATAAATACACCATAGGTTCAAAATGAAATCTTTAAAGTTGTGGAAAACTGCAAGCTCAGAAATGCAATATAAAATAAATACCTCTATTATCTATAATTATCTTTTGGAAAATGAACCAATTTCTCGAGCAACAATATCAAAAAACTTAGGAATCAGTGCTCCTGTAGTTTCAAATATAATAAAAAAGTTAATAGAAAAAAATTTTGTAATTGAAACTGTTAAGGGTGAGCCTAATAATAAAAAGAGTGGTAAGAAACCAATTTTATTGGAAATAAATGATAAAAAAAGTAATGTACTGGGAATAGACCTGGGAAAGTCAAAGTTTAAAATTGCTTTGTCTGATAGCAAGGGGAATATTATTTCAAAAAGAACGACTTTCAAAATCAAAGATGATAAAGATATTACAAAAAAAATTTTAAATGAGATTAAAGATATAACACGAAGTCATAAGAATTTAGATATGGTATGTGTAGCTATACCGGCAGCGGTAAATCCGGAAGAAGGCAGGATAATAGGTGGTGTTATTTATAAGGAATGGGAAAAAATTAATTTTAAAAAAATACTTGAAGAAAGCTTAAAAATTCCGGTAATGATTGAAAATGATGTAAATTTATCTGCATTGGCAGAAAAATATTATGGTAAGGGCAAGAATATTACAGATATGATTTTTTTAGAGATCAGTAGTGGAATTGGAACTGGAATAATAATAGATAATAATTTATTTAAGGGGTTTAAAGGTCTTTCAGGTGAAATAGGTTTTAGTGTCCTTGATGTTAATAAACTAAAAATAAAGTATAAGGAAAAAGGCTTTCTAGAAGAATATGCATCAGTTGATGCTTTACAATATCAAGCTCAAAAGAAAATAACTGATGGGAAAAATTCCATTATTCTAGACATGGTGAAGGGAGATATTAAAAAGATTGATTCATCTATAGTCTGTAAAGCAGCGCTACAAGGTGATAGTCTTGCAAATAATATTGTAAGCTACATGGCCGATTTGTTATCAATTACAATTATAAACATGGTCTTATTTATGGACACTCAACTTGTCGTATTGGGTGGGGATATTTGTATCTTACCTGGAATTGAAGATTTATTCTTAAAGCCAATAAAAAATAATGTAGAGAATATAGTGCCATATGAAATTCCAAAGATAGAAGTTTCTGGACTTGGTAGTGATGCAGGAGTGGTTGGAGCCTCCCTTTATGCAATTCAGTCATTAGTGATGAATGAATTTCCATTTAAAATTGGTAAGTTTTAATTCCAAGTCGGGTGAATAAATTTTAAGAGATTTCCTTAGTAAGGTGGAAAAAATTTTATTTTATAAATTGCAAAGAGATAGATAGGAGAAATGTGGAATTATCAATAGTAAGAGATGGACAAGGGTTCTATATTATGGAAGGGGAAGAGTGTACGCAGGTTTATTTTAAAACGAATAAGATTATTTTTAGTATAAGCACTTTACTTCCT
>Ga0180436_10001301_pt1 | contig 24534 bp, 17 predicted proteins | sample SS_ome_2_FD_132434 | JGI IMG/M metagenome (GOLD analysis project Ga0180436, IMG submission 132434) | Hypersaline lake sediment archaeal communities from the Salton Sea, California, USA - SS_3_S_2 metaG | ecosystem: Environmental > Aquatic > Non-marine Saline and Alkaline > Hypersaline >... | reverse complement strand
TCGTGCTCGCCAACCGCGTGCTCGAAGATCCACGCATCGAGGGGCTCCTCACCAAGCGCCTGTGCGCGCATCCGAGCGTAGCTACGATCACCCCCGGCGATGGTGTCCTCGAAGGCGTAGGCGTCGACGCCCAGCGTGCGGCCTTCATAGGCGCCGCCAGGGAAGCGCTCGGGGAAGAACTCGGTGACGTGACGATCGTTGGCTGAGGGGTAGGCCGCGTAGGCCTTGAACAGTGACCAGGAAACGGGATTGTCACTGATGAAAGCGTCCGGTGGGGTCTCACGCAGCTTCTCCCGGACGACGGGCCACAGGTCCTGGCCCTGCCGGCGTAGATCGTGGATGAAGGTCAGGTGGTTGAGCCCGGCATAGCGCGTGGTCGATTCCTCGACGGGCGCACCCACAAGGCCCATGAGCTGGCGACTTACGTCATGGGTACCGTGGCAGAGCCCGACCACGGGGACGCCGGTAGCCCTGCGGACAGCCCAGCAGTTGGCGGTCATCGGGTTGCTGTAGTTGAAGAACCAGGCGTTGGGGCAGAGGTCACCCACGTCGCGGGCGATCGCCACCAGCGCCGGGATCATGCGCATCGCGCGGGAGATGCCGCCGGGCATGGCGGTGTCGCCGACGGGCTGGTAGACGCCGTACGTGCGCGGGATGAAGACGTCGGCCTCCCAGGCGCGGCGTCCGCCGACACCGATGGTCGAGACGACGATATCAGCGCCGGGGAGGAGATCACGGCGATCCTCGGAGGCGGTGATCGCGATGTCGGCGCCGGTCGCGGCGACCGGCGCGGTCGCATGGACCATGCGGCGGCAGAGGCCGTCGGCTGTCTCCAGGGCCTCGGGGTCGGTATCGCACAGCGCCAGGTCCCAGGGGCCGAGCTCGGTGTCGCGGATCATGTCGGCGACCAACCCCTTGGTGAAGACGGCGCTGCCGGCGCCGATGAGGACGATCTTCGTGCGTGTTTGAGTGGTCATGGTTTCAGTTTACCACCGTTCGGGAATGTCCGCCGAGAGCTCGTCCAGGGCGCACGCATCTCACCGAGAAGTTCGAGGCTGTATCACCCCAATCGGAGAGGGCATACACCATCGGGGCAGGTCTCGCTGAGCCTCGACTGCGCCGCGGAAGCAAGGTCCGGTACGACGTAGATTCAGTGCTCAAGTGGCGCGCCTTGCCGCCGGCCGGGCTAGACAGCCCGACCTACAGGTCAGCCGTGGCGACGGACAGGCCAACGGCCCGGTGCAAGCTGAGGTGCCGGGTCGGCGGAGCAGACGGCGAGAGTGCGCAGGGGCGGGCAGGCTCGCGGAGGGACTGCGCGCGCATGCGGGCGAGACGCCCGCGGTCCACAGAAGACAGGCCGGCGTAGCTGAAGCGCAGCAGAGTGCTGAGCGGTAGTCCAGCAGGGTCGAGGATGGGGTGGCTCGCGCCGGCGGTCCCAGGAACGGGGGTTAGTCGGGGGAGACGCCCTGAGCGCGGAGGGTAGCCTGGATCTGGCTGACCTCCACCTCACGCGGTGTCACACCGCACTCGACGCAGTAGGCTGAGGCCACGCCGACCGCCTGGCCCATCAGGACGCAGATGGGCATCACGCGGAAGTTGGAGTGAGCCTTGTGCGTCCCAGAGATATCCCGGCCCGCCAGATAGAGATTGTCCACACCCTTCGGCACGAAGCAGCCGTACGGGATCGTGTAGTGACGTGCCTGGCTGAAGTGCTTCTGAGCTCCAGTCTCGTCCAGTCCGGCACCGGTCAAGTTGTGGACGTCAAAGTTGAAGTGGACCTTGGGAACAACCCAGTCATCGAAGACTCTGGCCGCCAGGATGTCATCCTCGGTGATGGCGTATTCGCCCTCGAAGTGACGCGTCTCGCGGACGCCAATCACGGGAGCAGCGCTGATGACAAAGCAGTCCTCGAAGCCGGCAACGTAGGTGCGCAGGAAGGTGACGATCTCAGGAATCTGACGACGACACTCGAGGTCAGCTTTGGTGAGATCTTCGGCCTTGGTACCGTCCACGTCGATGACGTTGGTCATGTTGCAGGTGACCACCCCGGGCAGCGTGGAGCGATAGATCAGCAGGTGTCCCGCCGGATGGGGTAGGTGGGCCCTGGCCAGCGATTGGATGTCACCCTCGGGCGTGTCGTAGGTATCCTCGAAGCCACCCACCCAGCGCACGACGCGGTCGGCATCGACGCCGCCGACCTTGAACATCAACGTCATGGGCTGCATCTTGCCGTCACTGCGTCGTCCCTTAGTGAACGGCACACCGGCCTTAGCAGCGATGTCACCATCACCGGTGGCGTCCACGACGATATGGGCCAGGATGGCCTCACGGCCCGACTTGGACTCGGTGATGATGCCGCGGATGACGCCGTCCTCGACGATAACGTCGCCGGCGAAGGTGTAGAGCTGGTACCGCACGCCGGCCTCGCGGAGCATCTCCAGCAGCGCCAGCTTGAGCTTCTCGGGGTTGATGAGATGCGGGTCCTCGGCGTCCTGTGCACGGCGGAGTATCTCACCATAGATACCGATGTGCTCGGTCTTGCCGGTCCAATGGCTCATCAATCCACTGGTGGCGACGCCGCCGACCGCGCCCGACTGCTCGATGAGGAGGGTACGCGCCCCCTCGCGGGCCGCAGCCAACGCGGCCCCCACCCCGGCGGGGCCGGCCCCGACCACGAGCACATCGACCTCGTGCTTGACGGGGATGGTTCGTGACGGTTCGGTATATGTCTTCAAAGTCAGTCTCCGTGCGTCTAGCGTCGCCAGTGATGGGTGATGAGCGCTAGGCGTGGACCTCGACGCAGTCCGCGTCGGCCATGACTTTGCGGAGGGCGGTGACGGCGACGTTCATGAGGTCGGGGCCTGTGTGGCCGGTGCTGTGGCCGGCGACCTTCAGATGGGGCTCGAGAGCCACGATGCCCTGGTAACGGGTCTCCTTGAGCTTGGTGAGGAGCAGGGGCAGTTGGCCGTCGCCCTCGCCGGCGGGAACGACGTGGCCATCGCCGAGAACAGCATCCTTGATGTGCACATAGCCGATCAGGTCGCCAACCATAGGCCAGCCGCGTGCGACGACGCGGTCCTCACCGACCTGGATGAAGTTGGCGGAGTCCCACAGGAAGCGCAGTGCAGGGCTGTCAACCGCCTTGAGTACAGTCTCGCAGCGGGCCAGCGTGTCGGTGACGATGCCCTTCTCGTTCTCCAACAGGAGTGTATACCCCTCCTGCGCCGCCATCTCAGTGAGCTTGGACAGGCGTTCGATGGAGACATCAACCCATTCGTCGTACCCGGCGTTGGTGCTGGTATCGGGCGGGTAGAAGGAGAACAGACGGACATTGCGGCAGCCGACGACGTCGCCGACATGGAAGATCTTGCGCAGGTTTCCCATCTCGGTCTCGATGGGATCGAGGATGGGCGACTTGCCGATGGGGCTGCCGAGACAGGTGATGTCGGTATGGTAGGATTGGCAGACCTTGACGACCTGCGCCAGCATATCGTCATCCATATGCAGGACGTTGGTGCCATAGGCACCGCGTAGATCCAGGCATCCGACCTCAAGGGAGGTGAGGACTTCGAGCTGTTCCTCGAGGTCCGGGGAAATCTCATCGCCGAAAGCGCTAATGCGGAAGGTTGCGGTCATGGGATACGCTCCGTTCTTGGAATTTATGGGGTGAGGCCAGGGTCTTGGATCTTGGGGCTGGAGGAGACGTATTTGGCGTGCAACTCCTCCAGGTTGATGCGTCGCGTGAGGTCGTCGACGATGCGGACGTTGACTTCGACGATGTCCGCCTCACGCATGCCCACAAGGGCAACGTCGACCAGGGGATTGGAGAGCACAAACTGGAGCAGGGCGGGCGTGTAGTCGAAGGTGTTGGCGGGGTTGGCCCACTGTATCCAGCGCTGGAGGAGGCCCGAGGTGACGGTGCGCATGGTGACGATGCCCATGCCCTGAGCCTCGGCCTCAAACATCGCGCCGAAGGGACGCGTCCACTCGGCGGGGTGCTGGTAGAGCAGATTGTAGCAGAGCTGCATCACATCGAAACGTCCCGACTCGATGAAGCGGTAGACGGCGGGGTTGTTGTCCTCGGTGGTGAAACCCAGGAAACGGATCAGGCCCTCGTCGCGCAGCGCCTCCATCTGAGCGACCATCCCCTCAGGGGCCAGCAGCGCATCAGCCATCGCGCAGCTGTAGCTGGAGCCGTGTATCTGCAGGAGGTCGATGTGGTCACGCCGAAGACGGTGCAGACTGGCCTCGACGCTCGCGCGCAGATCAGTCTCGGTCGGGCCAACCTTGGTGGCGACGAAGATGTCGTCGCCGGCGCCGGAGAGCACGTCGCCATAGATGGCCTCACTTGCACCATCGCCATAGCCGGGCGCGGTATCGAAGTAGGTGACGCCAAGTTCCAGCGCGCGCTCCAGGGCAGCGATGACGGTCCGCCGCTGTTCGTCGTCCGCCGGGCTATAGGCATCGAGGTAGTTGGTCAGCCCAGCCGGCGCGCCGCCGAAGCCCAGACGACTGACGGTGATACCGGTACGGCCCAACAGTGTCGTTTCCATCGTCTTCCCTCAGTTCCCGTCCTCAAAGACGAGGACATCGTAGTCCACGAGACTCGGCACGGTGACCTGCCATCCCTTGTAAGTGGCAACGACCGGGAGGCGCTGCCCATCGGAGAGCAAGAAGGCGCACGGCGGCACAGAACCCGGCAGGGACGGCACAGCTACAGCAACGTCGCACAGGGGGATGAGCTAGCTGAAGAAGCGTTCGCCCCCGGTCAGGTTGATGAGGTGGACCATACGCCGACCCGGCTGCACTCGAAGCGAGGCCTGCAACGTGGGCGGCCCCTGTATGGCCACAGGCAGGTCGCCGTGTGCAGCCCAGCGCACGGCGTTGGCGATGAGGCACTTCAGGTCCGGATAGGGCATGGTCCAGGCCAGCGAGCCAATCCCTCCGGCGAAGTAGAGCGTGCGTCCGCCGCCAGGACGCTCCCTGACGACCAGCAGCGGATCCTCTGACGCGGGCACCTCGGGATAAGAGAAGCCCTCGGGGAACACGATGAAGGGAGCCGACAGCGTCAGCGGCACATCGGCATCCCCAGCCGCTGCCACCTCACAGATCGGACCGCCCATCGGCAGGACACATGCTCCCGTGAGGCCATCGAGCACGCCGTGGGCACTGGCAACCTGCATGTAGACCTGGCTGTAGCCGGCTTTGCAGCCCTCGACGTCGCAGGCCATCGACGACCTCGTGGGGCCGGTGATGCGCACGCCCAGAAGGTCGCCGAGAAGGGGTTGCTCGCGGCGCAGACCCTCGCGGTCATAGAGCGAGGTCTCCAGTGTGGCGATCAGGCTGCCCCCACGTGCAGCGAAGGCCTCGATGGCGGCAGCCTCATCCTCCCCCAGGCAGGCGAGGTTGGGCAGGACCAGGACGCGATATCGGCTGAGTGTAGCCTCATCCAGGACGCGCGTAGAGATGATGTCGAACGGGATATGCGCCTCGTGCAGGGCTTGTTCGAACCCGCGTATCTCGCGCACGTAGCGCTTCTCAGGATCGTCCTGCCCGTAGTAGATCAGGCTTTCGAGTGAGTAGACCAGGGCCACGTTGGCGCCGGAGCTGTCCCCAGCGTAGTAGTCCTGGTTCGCGTCTAGGAAGCCGTAGAGATCGCGGACCACATCAAAGCCGCGCGGATCCTCGTGGACAGCGGGCGGGCCGCCCGAGAGGTTGACCATCGGGTCCGCGCCGTTGGCCGCGATCTGCGCCAGGTAGACCTTCTGCTCGACGGGCGCCATCGCACTGCGTCGCCAGGGCCAGGCGAGGAAGTAGGAGGCCACGACCCAGATGGGCCTGTCGGAGACCGATGTCATGAAGCGTGCCGTCTCAGCGGGCCAGCTCAAGTACTGCCAGGACGCCTCGCCCGTCGCCTCGTCATAGCGCGCCCGCGTCTGAACCTCCACCTGCACAGCATCCTCGACGGAGGCCTGATTCTCGATATCCAGTGAGGCGCCAACGGTCCACCCAGGATCGCCAAAGCAGACGCTGTTGCCCATGAAGGGCATATTTGGGTCAATCTCGTGGACAACGTCGCCCAGGGCGTGGACGCGCCGGCGGGCCTGATCCAGACGCCATGCAGTGTAGAACCGCCACACGGGATCGGACCAGTCTGAGACCTGGGGGAGATCGTGGCCAGTGTGCTGATGGAAGCCGGCCCGACAGTTGGGACAGTAGCAGATACTATGAGAGAATCCGAAGCTCCCACCGCCGAACTTGACACAATCCAGATCATAGCGATCCAGAATCTCCGCGACGATCTCGCGGACGTAGTCGTTCTGGTAGCCGCCCATCGGGCACGCCGCGTAGAGTCCGGGCAGCCGTGGTACAGGGGTGCCGTCGCGGTCTTGCGCACACCAGTCGGGATGGTCCAGGGCGCCCTGTTCGGGAATCTGGCCCAGATCGATCATCCCCAGGGTCTTGATGCCGGCAGCGTGCGCCGCCTCGACAATCTCGCCGGCAAGGTCACGCCCGCCGAGATAGGGACTCTCGCGCTGGTAGGCCAGCCTCGTCGGGTAGGTGGTGACATAGCCGCCGACGAAGAAACTGAAGAAGGTCACGTGCATCGAGACCAGGTCGTCGACGAAGCGCTGCACGTCGAAACCGGCGCAGTCGACATCGCGGATCGTGACGTGGAAGCCCCGGTTCCGTCGCCGGAGCCAGTCGTTGCGGTCAGTCTCGGTCATTCGGCCAGCATCCTCTCCAGACGGACTGTCAGATTGGTCGCGATCTCCTCCATCCCGGACGGCGCCGGGTGGAGCACGTCCGCGCAGAGACCGGTCAGATCGCGCAACAGGTCGCGACCGTCGATGTGAACCAGTCGCGGGAGCGCCAGTTCGGCCACTATCTCGCGCACCACGGCGCGGTAGGCGTGGTTGCGCTCTGCCTCCGGATCAAGGTCCATGTGGAACGGGAAGAGATCGATGCACGCGATCCATTTGTCCGGATGCGCGCGGGCGATTGTGCCGACAAAGGTGCGCACACGCTCGGCGAAGCCGGCAGTGTCCAGCCACGAGATCATGTTGATCCCCAGCTCCAAGGTAGCGAAGTCCCAGTCATCGCGTGCGGCGATGTAGTCGGCGAGCTCGGGCTCACAGTGGGCACCGCCTCCGAAGCCGAGGTTGATCAGATCCACGCCCAGCCTGCGGGCGATGCGCATCGCGTAAGTGCCCGATGGCGCGAGACCATTGTTTCCGTGGGTGATCGACGAGCCGTAGGCGAGATAGCGTCGGGGCGGCACCTGGTGGGCCCGGGGCGGGGCAAGGTCCCCCGTGACGCCGCAGATGTAGACGGCGGGACGCCAAGGGAGCACCACGCGGAAGAGGTCAGAGTCGAAGGGGGGCGACTGTCGCTCCGCGGCGCGGGCCACCAACTCGTCGAGCAGGGGACGCGCGACCACGATCTCGGTCGGCGTGGTCTCCACCACGTGCCAGCCGATCAGGAAAGAGCCGCAGAAGACTTCGGCAATGGCAGGACGCTCCGCCATCGCCAGCGTGATGCGCGCCTCGTCCTCCACGAGGTTGAAGCGCAGCTCGCAGCCCGCCCCTTGGAGTGAGCAGACCTGCGCACGCTCGTTGAGCCTCGTGCGCAGGTCAAGCGGTACGCGAGATATGCCGACCCACCCGGTGTCAGCCTGCGGCACCAGCTCGGCGATATTGTGCAGCCCTATCTCGTGTGGCAGCAACGGCTCAGCCTGACCCGGTCAGAGCTAGGGACACGGGAACTGGACCTTTGCCACCGCGGCAGGGTCCTCGCCCTCCGCGAGCGGATGGAGTCGCAGGCAGTAGCGATAGCCGGCGGCGGTGAGTTGGTACTTCGGGAGGGTGCCCGGGCCACATGCGGCGCTGCCGATACCACACTGGGCCAAATCCAGATTGAGCGTGATCTCACGCGTGCGGTGGAGCTCGTACGTGTGATCGGCATCGGCCAGGTCCTGGGCCGTGTAGTGGTGGGCGCTGACCTCGAGCAAGGGCATGCCCACCGCGAGCAGGCCGGTGCCGGCTTTGGCGGTCATCGCCACCCAGCGGACATCGGTCTTGTTGCCACACTCGGTAGGCATGATGTAGGGCACGAACTCAGCATCCACGGTGCTGCGATACACGCCGACCGCCCCACCCTCCTTGCGATCTACGTAGCTCTCCTGTGGCCCGCGTCCGTACCAGGTGAAGGTCTCATCGGCACCGGGTAGTGTCACGTTGACACCGACGCGGGCCAACGGCGGCACCTCAGGCCCCACATCTACAGCGTGTTCGAGGACGATGTCGCCGCTGCCGTAGACCACGTAGGTGTAGCGCGTGGTGACACCGGGCACCGAGGTCTCCATAGCGACCTGCACCCGTATGGCGCTAGATGACACGCGCTTGGCATCGACCGAGACAGCCTGCTCGGTCATCGTGTCGAGCCCTGCGGCCTGCCAGGCTTGGGCGAACTGACGGGCGTCGTTGTCAGTCGGCGCGCGCCAGAGATTCGTGGTGGGCCCGCCCAGGATCACCGGCTTGCCATCTACCCGCCATGACCGCAGCTGTCCGGTGGCCCTATCGAAGCCAACGGTCATTGCGCTGCCACGGATGACGATCTCGTCCTCGTCCTTCTCGACCATCAGGGTGGGCATCGAGGCGGGATCAACCTGGTCGGGCGGCGCGGTGACGGGCAACTGGAACTGCGCCCACGAGACCTCGTGGTCCTTGGGCATCATGGGTTCAGGCTCGGCCAACGCGAACGAAAGCTTGCACCAGACCTCGGTGCCGGGCAGCGCGTCGGGCAATTCATAGCCCACCGTCACCTCTTCGGAGGCCCCCGGCGCCGTTGACAACGGCGCCAGCTCGCCCGAGGCCAGCGTGACGCCGTCGGCGATCACCGACCAGGTGGCGACCAATCCGCTCAGATCGGTGTGTGCGTAGCGGTTGGTGATGCGCACGGTGCCAGCCGCCAAGTCGACAGGTTCCACCAACACAGGTTCCAGCACCTTCTTGTACTCCCAGAGAGAAGGATGCGGGGTCCGGTCGGGCCAGATGAGCCCATTGAGGCAGAAGTTGCTGTCGTGGGGCTCGTCGCCGTAATCACCGCCGTAGGCATACCACAGCTCGCCATCGGCAGTCTTGCGGGCCAGGCCCTGATCGACCCAGTCCCAGACAAACCCACCCACTGCACGGGGGTAGGTCCGCACGATATCCCAGTACTCCTTGAAGGCGCCGGGGCTGTTTCCCATCGCGTGCGCATACTCGCACATGACCACGGGACGCGTCTCCTTCTCATCCGCCGCATGCTCCGTCAGGGACTCGAGCGTGGGGTACATGAGCGAGATCATGTCCAGCGCCGCATCATCGTAGCCGGGATGGTAGTGGACGAAGCGCGTGGGGTCGTTCTCGTGGATCCATTGAGCGCACGCGACGAAGTTGGGACCATAGCCGGCCTCATTTCCCAGCGACCATCCGATGATGCTGGGGTGGTTCTTGTCGCGGGCGACCATGCGGGTCACACGATCCAGGAAGGCCTCTTTCCAGGTATCCAGCTTCGCAGGCACGTCCCAGACGCCGTGGGATTCTATGTTGGCCTCGTCGAACACGTAGATGCCGTACTCGTCGCAGAGCTCGTACCAGACCGGATGATCGGGGTAGTGGCACGTCCGTACGGCATTAATGTTGAAACGCTTCATCAGGCCGATGTCGGCCATCATCGTGGCCAACGTGACCGTGTGGCCCGTCTCCGGCTCGTGCTCGTGGCGGTTGACGCCCTGGATGAGCACCGGCGCACCGTTCACCTTGATCTCGCCGCCCTCCCATTCGATCTTGCGGAAACCGATACGGGCACGCTCCACCTGTACAACCTTGCCCGATCCATCGCGGAGTACCACAAGAAGTGTGTACAGATTGGGGTGCTCAGCCGACCACTTGGCGGGATCCTCGACACGTGTCGTGAGAGCGACTGCGCCTGTCCCACCGGCGACGACGTCCCCTTCCACGCTACCTGAGGTCGAGACCACGCTGTTGCCCGCGGCATCATAGAGCTGTGCTTCGACCTCCAACCCACCCACGTCGACGCCTCCCTGGTTTCTCAGGTCCACGGTGACGTTGAGATCAGCATCACAGTAGTCCGCGTCGAGCTCGGTCACGACGGTGACATCCCAGATGTGGACGTCAGGGACGGACCACAGGATGACATCACGGTAGATACCGCTGAGGCGCCAGAAATCCTGATCCTCCAGATAGGCACCATCCGTCCAGCGATAGACCTCAAGGGCCAGCTCATTCACACCGGCCTTGACGTAGGCCGTGACATCAAACTCCGCAGGCATCCGGCTGCCCTGACTGTAGCCGACGGGCTCGCCGTTGATCCAGAGATGGAAGCCAGAGTCGACGCCCTCGAAGCGTAGGAAGGTACTGCGCCCCTTCCACTCAGCAGGCACCTCGAAGATGGTGCGGTAGCACCCGGTGGGGTTGCTGTCGCGCGGCACGGTCAAGGGGAACTCGTGCGCCGCCTCCGGCAGCGCCATCTCGGCGATATTGCGCCGCTCCTGAGCGTGCATCTGAGCGAGGGCTGGTCCGAAGCGCTCGTCGATGGGGAACGGATACTGCACGTTGGTGTACATCGGCTGCCCGAGACCCTGCGTCTGCCAGTTGCCGGGGACCACGATGTTCGACCAACCGAAGCCGTCATATTCGGGGGAGAAGAAGTCCTCGGGCACCGATGCAGGGCTTGGAAAGAGCCTAAAGGCCCAGGTCCCGTTCAACGAGACAGCCGCGGCGGCGTCCCGGTCACCGGCCAGGGCGGACTCGACATCCGGAAACGGCACCAGCGATCCGTGTCGCGGCAGTCGATTCCGGCTGATGACATCGGGGTTGTCCCAATCCGGCCGTGGTTGTTCCATGATCGTCTCCTCTTCTGACGTGGTCATTGCGGCTCACCGAAGTTCTCAAGCAGCTCGAGCATCACACCGAGCTGGGGACCGCTGTCCACATAGCTGTACATCCCGCCTGTATAGTGCCCCTGCTGGATCGTGGGTATCCCGTTGCCATCCAGGAAGGCCGTCACACCTTCAGTGTCCTTGATCTGGAAGGCGATATGGTGCACGCCTTCTCCCTTCTCCGCCAGCACCTCATGCCAGACACTGTCCTCACCCACTGGCTCGATAAGTTCGATATCGACCTGCCCCATGTGAAAGAAGGCAAGCTTGGCGCGCGCGGTCGTCGGCGATCCCCGATACACACCCTTGGCGCTCTCAGGAGGCGCCGTCAGATTCACCTCGGGCTTGGGCAAGCCGAAGATCCTGCTATAGGCCTCGATGGCCCTGTCGATGTCCTTCACTACTACTGCGATCTGCGTCACTACGTTTGTGCCCATGCTGCTTGTCGTCATGTGTCCGTCTCCAGTCTTGTGAGGATGAAAGGGACTAAGACCAGGGAGATCTGGAGGAAGGGAAGACATCCTTACAAGACCTTGAATCTTGAGTCTTCTGTCTCGCCTGGTCCCTTGGCTCTTGGTCCCTCTGTGTGATCTTCGTTGGTGCCTTCTCCCCTATGCCTTGGTACCTGGCGCTACATAGCGCCCTTCACGCTCCAGCACATCGAGAATGAGGTGATAGCGCTCCAACTGCATGCCTGTGTAGACACAGTTGCTGGTGGAGAAGATGTACCGCCCACCAGGCATACCGTGCTCCAGTGCGTAACGCGCGGACGCCACCACCTCCTCGTCGGTGCCCGTGTCCATCAAGCCGCAGTTGACATTGCCAATGAGCGTTGTGGCATCGCCGCAGATGCGCTTGACCTCGGCGATGTCCACGCCGCCCTGCGGATCCAGGGAGTGGAGCGCGTGGGGGTTCGTCTGGATGAGCTGGTCCAAGATCGGCATGATGTTGCCGTCGGTGTGCTTGATCGTGTAGAAGCCCAAGTCCCGGTAGCCCCTTGTCAGCCGTTCGAGATAGGGCGTGATGAACTCCGCAAACTTGGAGGGTCGGAGAAAGGGGCCGGTGTTGAAACAGTAGTCCGAACAGAGCGCAAGGCCGTCCAGTCCACCATGCTTAGCCACGCGCTCGGCGGCCGCCAGAGCTGCATCCACGCGCGCCACGGCCTCACGCTTGAGTCCCTGGGGATCGTCGACGGTGCGATACGAGAACTTGGCCATTCCCTCGCCGTCGGGGATGCCGAAGGTGGCGTCCCCATGGACCATCAGGAAGTAACGGTCACCGGTTTTCTCACGCACCAGGTCGATCAGACGTACGACCTCTTCCTCACTCCCCGGGTTCGGGTGGAGAAAGATGGCATCGTGACCGTAGCGCTCGGCCGTGTCGATGAAGAGATCGGCCATGTCCTCGCGGTGGAGACGCTTCTCCAGCTCGGACATCTGCCCCCATTGGTGATAGCTGCGATGGCTCGGGTGGACCTTGCCGAATACCTCCATCGTGAGAAAGAAGACCAGCTCGAAATGCGGCACGCGACCGACCAACGGCCGTCCATCGAGTGCGGCGATGAACCGCTCGCGAGGCGTGCCGCCGACCAGGGGCTCCAGCCCGTGCGCAGGGGACACGTCAGGCCTCATTGCGCAGAATTGCGTCGATCGCGCGCAGTTCCGCGCTTTCGAATGTGAGGTTGTCCGCCGCGGCAACACAGTCCTCGATCTGCTCGACGCGGCTCGCCCCGATAAGCGCAGAGGCCACTGCGTCGTGACGGAGCACCCAGGAGATCGCCATCTGAGGCATCGTCTGTCCTCGCCCCTCGGCGATGACCTTCAGCTTGCGGACCTTGGCCAGCTTCTCGTCGGTGATGTGTGATGGCCGTAGGAACCCCGACGGTCTCGCAGCGCGGGAGCCCTCGGGGATGTGACCGTCCAGATACTTCCCGGTGAGGAGGCCCTGGGCGAGCGGGGAGAAGCAGATGGCCCCCATGCCCGTCTCCTCAAGCGCGTCCAGCAGGCCGTCCTCAACCCAGCGGTTGAGCATACTGTAGGATGCCTGGTGGATCAGACACGGCGTGCCCAGGTCGGCGAGTATCTCGGCTGCACGTCGCGTTTGCTCGGGCTGGTAGTTGGAGATGCCCGCGTAGAGCGCGCGCCCGCTGCGCACGACGGCGTCGAGCGAGCCCATCGTCTCCTCCAGCGGGGTCTCCGGATCGTATCGATGACTGTAGAAGATGTCCACGTAATCCAGGCCCATGCGCTCGAGGCTCTGGTCCAGGCTGGCGATCATGTACTTGCGGGAACCCCACTCGCCATATGGGCCTGGCCACATGTGGTACCCGGCCTTGGTGGAGATGATCAACTCGTCGCGGTAGGGCGCCAAGTCCCGCGCCATCACACGGCCAAAGGTCTCCTCGGCCGATCCGGGGGGCGGGCCGTAGTTGTTGGCCAGGTCGAAGTGCGTGATACCAAGGTCGAAAGCTCGACACAGCATCGCGCGCGCATTCCCCAGGGTATCCACGCCGCCGAAATTGTGCCACAAGCCCAACGAGACTGCCGGGAGCTTGAGGCCACTCCGCCCAACGCGGTTGTAGACTGCACCTTCGTAGCGCTTCTCATTCGCCAGGTACATAGTTTACCTATCCCTCCACATTAGCCTACGTGCGACCGCAGGAACTCAACGATCGCCGGATATGCCACTTGCTTGTTCCTGAGTTTGACGATGCCGTGACCCTCGTCATCGAAGATTAGCAGTCGGACAGGGACCCCACGAGCCTCCAAAGCAGCGACCAACTGCTCGGCCTCAGAGACGGGCACGCGAGGGTCGTTCCTGCCGTGGATCACGATGAGGGGCGCCGTGACGGCGTCCAGATGATTGATCGGCGCGATGGACTCCAGGAAGTCACGGTCGTGCTCCAGACTGCCGTACTCCGCCGCGCGATGGGCGCGACGGTAGTCGCTGGTGTTCTCGAGGAATGTGGCCAGGTTGCTGATACCGACGATGTCGACGGCAGCGGCCCATAGCTCCGGGTACGTGGTTATGGCCGACAGCACCATGAAGCCGCCATAGCTGCCGCCGTATACCACGAGCCGGTCGGCATCGATCTCCGGCTGGGACCCCAGCCATCGCGCCGCGTGGGCAAGGTCGGCCACGGAATCCATCCGCTTGCGAACGTCGTCGAGGTGGCTGTAGGCCTTGCCGTAGCCCGTGGAGCCACGGACGTTGGGCACCAGCACAGCATAGCCGTGCTGCAGCAGGTACTGGATGAGAAAACGGAAGTCCGCTCGAGACTGGCCCTCCGGGCCACCGTGGACGATGATGATCCCGGCCCGAGGGTCAGCGTGGTCGCCACCGGGTAGGTAGTACCAGGCGGGTATCTGACGTGGCTCGCCGTCAGCGTCGACATCGAAGGTGGGGAAGCGGATCAGCTCCGGTGCCACGAAGCTGGACTCAGGCACGCCACCGTGGGAAGACTGCGTGACCGGTTGCACGTCGTCTCGGTCGACATCCCAGAGCATCACATCACTTGTGTGGACCGTGATGGCGAACGCACATGCCAGGCCGTCGCCATCGGGCGTGAAGACGAGCCGGCCATCGGAAACCACACCGGCAGCGCCTGAAAAGTCGGGCATCGAGCGCGTGTGCCAAGTGCCAAGGTCGAGCACGAAAACCCGGTCGGCGCCATCCACATTCACCGTGTAGGCCAGCCGATTCGCAGACCGGGATACCGCCAGCGCGCCACAGTCCCACGCCGGGTCGACCAGGTTGTCCATCACTCCGGTCGCCAAGTCGAACTTGGCCACATAGAGGTAGTCCGAGCCCAGATCCGTGATCAGGAAGAGCCCGAGGCCATCGCCGGTGTAGGCGACGCTGGAAAAGCGGACGGGCTCATCACACGACACCAGCTCCCGGGCCTGCCCCGTCGCGAGATCGATCTCCAACAGCGTGTTGCTGAAGGAGCTGGCTGTGCGTGCCAACGTGACGCGCCGGTGGTCCGGCGAGATCGCCACAGACCGCAGGTAACCGCGAACATCATTCTGCCAGGCCATCACGACGGGTCCCGGCACCATGCCGTCCATCTCCTGGACGTAGAGATCGAAGACGGCGGGATCGCGCCGGTTGGCAGCGAAGACAATCTGACGACCGTCATCACGCCACGCGCCGAAGAGATGCATGGCATCCTCGTAGCCCTCTGAGAGCGCCACGACCTGACCACGGTCCGCGTCCAGCAGGTAGAGCTGGTGGTTCTCCGTGCCGCCGGCGTCCTCGATGTATAGCAGGCGACCGTCATCGGACGCAGGCGAATAGGCAATCTCACTCACCCGGTCCGTCCCGAAGGTGAGTTGGTCGGGCCACGGCACCGTGGCACAGGCATCGTCGAGAGGGACCCTCCACACCTGCGGCGTGCCTGTCACGTTGGTGAGGAAGGCCAGGGCCTTGCCGTCGGACCGGATGGTCGGTGCGTATGCCTGGCGTATGTTGAGATAGCGATCTATCGACCAGGCCATATCACTCCTCCGCTACACAACCCGGAGCATCTTGACGTCCCAGGGCCCAAAACCCGGGGACCAGGGGAAAGGCTTTGGGCCCTCAAGAGAGCTGCACCCAGTCGTTGGGATCGTGGAGCTGATCGAACCGTCTGCGGAGCTCGAGCACCGGCGCGTCGGCAATGGGCAATGCCGCGTTGACCCAGTCGATGTTGGCCTGCATGTGTTTCGGGTTCTGCGTACCCACGATGAAGGTGTCGACGGCCTCGTGGGCGAAGGCAAAGCCCAGGGCCAGCAAGATGCCGCTATCGGGCATTGCCGGCAGCGGTCCAAGCCCCAACATCACCCGCGCGCGCGCGAAGTAGTCGGCAGCATAGTCACTGGGCGCCGACGGCGCTCGAGGTAGCGATGCGGCACCCCAGACGCCGTTGCCAATGGGGCGCTTGACGATGATGCCGACGTTCTGCGCGACCGCCGGCCCGAAGAGATCGTGTCTGGCACGCTGGTCGACGAGGTTGAAGCTGGTCTGAAGCGTGTCGAAGATGCCGCTGTTGACCGCCCAGAGCGCGGCCTCGTTATCGCCACTGTAGCCGATGAAACGTGTCTTGCCGGCCTGCTGAGCCTCCTGGATGACCCGGATGGCCTCGCCGCGCTCCAACGTGGGTATGTCGCACGTGTGAAGCTGGACGATGTCCAGATGGTCGGTGCGCAGACGCTGGAGGCTGCGATCAATGCTGTCACGGATCGTCTGCGCAGTCCAGGCCTGGCCCTCGTAGCCGCCGGCGACGTGACCGGCCTTGGTGGCGAGGATAACCTCGTCCCTGCGGTGCGCGATTGTACGTCCGATCAGCTCCTCACTGTTGCCGTAGCAGGCAGCCGTATCGAAGAAGGTGATGCCGTTGTCCAGCGCGAGATTGAGCACCCGCGCTGCCTGCCTGGATGCCGCCAGCTCGAGTCCGCCGATCTCGGCCAGGCCGAAGCCCAGACGTGAGACCTCGAGCCCGGTGCGGCCAAGGGTGCGTGTTTTCATCTGTCCTTTTCCTCTGAGTGTGGGCCTTGGGCGCCGGTCACAGCGCGAAGGAGCTCGAAGAAGCCGCGTTTGCGGGCTGACGATATGGTCCAGTCCACAGGCACATTCTGGTATCCCTCGGAGTAGTCCTCGCCCGCCATACGATAGTCGAAGTAACCCCACCCTGCGTAGCGATCCATCGCGGCCAACATGTTGTTGTCGCCGGCGGCGAAGTCAAAGTGATCATCCTCATTGAAGAGGATGGGTTGGCCCCGGAAGTTATCGAGGGCGCGAGTGGCATCCACCATCGCTCGGATGCGCTCCGGCTCGGAGACGCCGTTGCCATGGAGTAGGAGGAAGTCCGATTCGGCAGCGATGGCTTCGGTGGGCACCTTGGCGCCACAGAGGCTCGTGCTCACCAGGAGCCGTCCGTGTGCAGTGGCGACCTTGCCGGCCGAACGCGTCCTCACGAGTGCCATCAACTCCGGGCAGCGGTCGGCCTTGAGGATGGCGTGGTCGTACTTGCGGTTGTCCACCTCGTTACCAAGCTCGATAAGAACGTTGGTGTAGCCCTTGGCCAGCACCCAGTCGGTGGCGGTCCCGGTCGCACGGATCACGGCATACTCGTTGGCCAACCGCTGGTCCTGGCCGAAATAGAAGTAGCCCAGGATCGGGACCATACCGAGATCGTCAGCCCGATCGAGGATGCGCGTGAGCCGCGCCAGGTAGTCGTGGCGCAGCGCGCCCTCGGCCGTGAAGGCGGAATTGTGCCAGGGTTGGTCCTGACTGTAGCCCTGGGGGCTGCCGCCCTGCAGGTTGATCGTGAAGCCCAGAAGCCCCGCGGAGCGCCAGGCAGGCATCGCGGCGACGAACTCGTCGGTGTTACGATTGGGATTCCACAGGCCGTCCGGGTAGTCCCACAACGCGCGCGTCGCGGGATTGAGGTCATCAAAGACGCCCTGCACCAGCCGGGCGTTCAGGAGCAAGCCCTCGATCTTCCTACCACCATATGTGCGGCCTGCATAGGTCGGCTCACCGTTGATGTGGAAGGCGCCACCCTCGATGGTCACAACGGTCTTGCGGTTGGTCATTTGCATCTACCTCAGTTCAGCGAACGCCCGCTTCACGGTCTCATATGCCTGCTTGGGACGGCGGAAGGCATCGACGACGCCCTTGTTGTTGAAGCCACCCGGCCGGCCAAGGATCTTATGCACAGCCTCGGAGGTGCGGCAGTCACAGAACTGCCATATCGCCAGCCCGCAAGCGCGGTCCCGATCCACGAAGAGACAGCGAATCACAGTCTCGAGCAGGCGGGCTTGGTACTGCTCCGACCACCGAGCCCGGTGACCGTCCCGCCATCCGTAGATGGCGCCGGCACCGATCTCAGAGATGATCAGCGGCGTATCGGCGTGGGCTTGGTCGAGGGCGGCGACGATGCGGTCAATCTCCTCGGGAATCCGCTCGATCTCGCAGCTGTACCACCCAGGGTAGCAGTTGACCGACAGGATGTCAACCAAGTCGAGGCAGAGGTCGTCGAAGGGATGGTTGGTGGCATAGGTCACCAGGCGCGTATGGTCCAGCTCACGGATGCGCGCCAGGAGCCGCTCGTAGCCTGGCCGGCAGGCCGGATCGTGGCTGTGGCTCTCGTTGAGGATTCCCCACATGATGATCGAAGGGTGATTGAGGTCGGCGGCGACCATCTCCTCGATGTGGGTCAACTGGGCGTCGACAAAGTGCGGATCGGTGAGGTGATCGGCGTGGTGCTGCCACCCGATGGCCTCGCTCCAGACGAAGATGCCGACCTCGTCACAGAGGTCCAGCCAGCGCGCGTCCTGGGGATAGTGGCTGCCACGGACGAAGTTACAGCCCAGCTCCTTCAGCTGCTGGATGTCGGAGAGCATCACCTGCTCGGGCACAGAATGGCCAAGCTGAGGATGCGCCGCGTGGCGGTTGAAGCCCAGCAGGCGGACGGGCTCGCCGTTGACCAGAACCTGTTGGCCGCGGGTGGTCACCTGGCGGATGCCGAAGCGCACCCGAGTATCGTCCTCGCCCAGCCGCACCTCGAGCAAGTGCAGGTTGGGCGCCTCGGGCGACCAGAGTGCTGCCGCAGGCAGGGCAAGCGTGCGGTCGACGACCGCGCCCGAGGTCGACACCTCGAGGAGCTCCTCCACGAGGACCTCACCATCAACGACCAGCGACAGGGGCAGTCCCATCGCGCCGCCCTCCACCAAGGCAGACAGCGATATGGTGATCTCGGGCGGCGAGAGCGAAGTCGTCACCACCTTGACAGCGTCGATGTGATGGTCACCCAGACGATGGAGTTCGGCGCCACGAGCGATACCGCCATAGTGGTACCAGTCGAAGACCTCGTGATGCAGGGGGGCACGCGCGTAGTCCAGGCGGTTGTCAACAAGGACGATCAGCTCGGCGACTCCGGGGCTATGACCGCGTAGGTCGAAGTGGAAGCGCGTGAAACCACCGGCATGGTCCCCAACGGGACGACCTTCCACGAAGACACGACACCAGTGGTGGACACCCGCCAGTACGAGCCGGTGCAGCGATGCGTCGCCGAAGACGATCTCGCGCCGGTAGGCCACGAGCCCGCGCATCCCGGCGTAGGCCGGCGTCGCATCGAAGCAGCCGGGGACCGCCATTCGGTCATTGAAGACAATGCCGGCGATATCCATCGCATCGGGGTCAACGTCGCCGAGGAAGGCGAAGTCCCAGATGCCGTCAAGATCCATCACTCTGCGCTTGGTATGCTCACGGCAGCTTCGGTGCATCACACTCCTCCTATCCTCTCACTCAGGCGTCGCGACGAAGCCAGTCTTGACGCCGCGCCGGAATCCTGCGCCCTCGTAGAAGCGCATCACGGCCTCGTCCTTGCGGCTGGTGGAGAGCATCACCTTGTAGCAACCGGTGTCCCAGGCAACCTGGAGCGCGTGCTGCAGCAGCCGGGTACCGATCCCCCGCTTGCGGTAGTCGGCGTGGGTCACCACGTTCTCGATATGACCGTAAGGCCGCGCCCCACGGGTGAGGTTGGGGATGATCGCCAACATGCAGGAGGAGACAAGGGTACCGCCAGCCTCCGCCACGAGGCAGTGTACCTTGGGATCAGCCAGAATCGACTCCCAGACAGCACACACCGCAGCCCGATCAGGCAGCGGTGTGTCCTCAATGTGCAGATGCTCGTAGAGCTCGAGAAGTGCGCCTAGCTCGCCCCTGTCAGCGGCCCGAAACCGCACGCCGGCCTCGACCGGCTGCCCGTCACCAGGAGAAGGGTTCCCCGCCAGACGCACTACCGATAGGCCTGCGGCACGTAGGACGCCAGCCTTGTGTCGGCAAAGACCTCGGAGAGCCGCGCAAAGCGCTGCCGGCCATCGACCAGCGGAATGGTGGGCCAGCTGTCGCCGATCAACGGACGAGCGTACTTGACGAAGTCATCGGTCACGTCGGTGCGGGAGGGCGCGATCCACGTCTCCGGGAAGACACGCTCAGAGTTGGCCACCAGCGGGAGGGGCACCTTGTCGTAGCGTACGGTATAGATGGCACCGGACTCGCGGAGGATCGTGGACATGTACCCGGAGCCGTCCTGAGCCGCGATCTCCACGGCCTTCCAGCCGGCGCGGTAGGCCTCCTCCAGATCGACCGTGCTTGCGTAGGCGATGTTGTGGCGCTGGTCGGTGCCGGGGACGTTGCCGCGGGCCGATCCACGCGCCGTCAGGCCCGCGTCGTTGAGGTAGTTGACGATGATCTGCTCGACGGTCATGGTGCTGGACGAGAACATCGTGTGGCCGAAGGAGTCCTTGCGCTCGCCGATGTCACCGACGTCGAAACCCTCGCTGACCACGACGACGGCGCGACCCCGCGCCCGGAGCATGTCGTTGACGGCATCCGCAAGCGCCGGCAAATCCATGTTCGACTCGCGCAGGAAGATGAGCAGCGGCATCTCGCGGTCCGGGTCCGCCAGTCGCGACGCAGCAGGGATGAAGCCGATCTTGCGGCCCATAGCCTGGAGCACCAGCACCGGATCGGAGGGACAGGACCCCGCGTTCTCCTGGTTCGCGTTCTGGACGTTGAGCGCCCAGTAGCGGGCCACACTGCCGTAGCCGGGCGTGTGGTCGATGATTTCGAAGGCGCTGTCGCCGACATCGTTGTCGATGGTCTTGGGCACCCCGGTGGCGACGAGGTCCAGGCCGCGCTCCTGGGCCAGTTGCGCGACCTTGTTGGCCGTGTCCATTGAGTCGTTACCGCCGTTGTAGAAGAAGAAGCCGATATCGTGAGCCCGGAGGACCTCGATGATGCGCTCAAAGTCCTGGTCCTGGTGGGCCTTGAGCTTGTAGCGACACGTGCCGATGGCGCCGGCGGCAGGCGTGGTACTGAGCAGCGCGATCTCCTCGTCGGGCTGAGCCGAGAGGTCGAGGAGCTGCTCTGTGAGCACACCCTCGATGCCGTGGTAGCCGGCGTAGATCGTGCCGAAGGACTCGGGATAGGCCTTGCACGCCTCCACAACGCCGCGCAGCGACGCGTTGATGACGGGTGTGGGGCCGCCGGATTGGGCGACGAGAACGTTTCTGGGTCTTGACATAGGTTGCTCCTGCGAGATCTCTGAGTTGTCTGGCGGGTCCCGCGAGACAACATCACGAGTCATGCGTCACGAGTCAGGACCGCTAGAGTCATCACTCGTGACGCACCACATATGACTTCTTGACAGGGCGCCCGTTATCCCTCTGGCGGCGTCCCCATATCCACCCACTCCGTGTGAAACGACCCCGGCCTGTCGACACGGCGGTAGGTGTGGGCACCGAAGTAGTCGCGCTGGGCCTGGGTGAGATTGGCGGGAAGGCGGGCACTGCGATAGGCGTCAAAGTAGGCAAGGGAGGAGGAGAAGGCCGGCGCAGGGATGCCGTTGGCAACGGCAAAGGTGACGAAGTCGCGGAGCGCGCCCTGGCGTGAGACCACGGCGTCGCCAAAGGCCTCGTCCATCAGCAGGTTGGGCAGGTCAGGGTTCTTGGCGAAGGCCGCCCGGACGTCCTCGAGCAGCGCAGCGCGGATGATGCAGCCGCCACGCCAGATCTTGGCGATGGTGGGATAGTCGAAGCCGTAGTCGTACTCGGCGCCGGCAGCGCGGAGCAGACCGAAGCCCTGGGCGTAGGAGCATATCTTGGCGGCGTAGAGCGCGTCGCGCGCCGTCTGGATGATATCGTCGACGTCGCCACTGAAGACCGGCTCAGGACCGGACAGGACCTTGGAAGCCACCTGCCGCTCGTCACGGTAGGCGGAGACGATGCGTGCCTCAACGGCGGCGTTGATGGTGGGGGTGGGCGCGCCGACGTCCAGGGCATCCTGCGACGTCCACTTTCCGGTGCCCTTCTGCTTGGCCTCGTCAAGAATCAGGTCGACCAGCGGTTCGCCGGTCTCTTCATCGACCTTGGCGAGGATGTCGCGGGTGATCTCCACCAGGTAGGATGAAAGCTCGGCGTCGTTCCACTCGGTGAAGGCCGCGTGGAGCTTGTCGACGGACACCCCTGCGCCACGGTGGAGGACATCATAGACCTCGGCGATGAGCTGCATGTCGCCGTACTCGATGCCGTTGTGGACCATCTTGACGTAGTGACCGGCACCCCGCGGGCCCATGTAGGCCACGCAAGGATCATCACCAACCTTGGCAGCGATGGCCTCCAGAACCGGCTGCACGCGCTCCCAGGCCGCCCGCTGCCCACCGGGCATGATCGACGGTCCCCAGAGAGCACCGTGCTCGCCGCCGCTGACACCGGTGCCGATATAGTGGATGCCGGTCTCCGCCAACATCTCGCCGCGGCGCTCAGTGTCCTTGAAGTGTGAGTTGCCGCCATCGATGAGCTGGTCTTCAGGCTCCAACAGGTCCTTGATGTCGGCGATCACGGCGTCCACCGGCCTTCCGGCGGGCACCATCATCATGATCCTGCGCGGCTTCTCGAGGACCTCGATGAAGGCTTCGATAGTCCCGCAGCCCACGACGTTCTTGTCCGTATGTCCGGCGAACCTGGCTACCTTCTCCGCATCGAGGTCGAAACCGGCGACGCGGAAGCCGTTGCGCTCCATGTTCAGGGCCAGCATCTGGCCCATCACGCCCAGGCCAATGATACCGATATCTGCCTGTGCCATCTTGCCCTCCTCAGTTGTTGAATGAGGCGCCCATGTCGGTCTCTGCGTCAGACCCACCGGCTGCCTTCTTGAAGGTCGACTCAGCGATCAGCCGCTTGAGCTCCACCTCATAAGCTGCGCCGTCCAGGGGGAGATCCACGGGCTTGCCAAGCAACGATGAATAGAGCATCGCGTTGGCCAGTTCGACCGAACGAATGCCCTCCTCCGCGGGTGCGATCAGGGGCTTGCCGGTGAGGATGGCATCGGCGAAGTTCTCCAGAACCTCGGCGTGCTCGCCCCCGCGGCCCTGGACCGGTATCTCGACGTCCCAGACCGGCGGCCTGGCAAACGAGGCCTGGCAGGTCTGTAGGAACTCGGTGGCCGGTACCTCGTTGCGGGTGTAGGTGATCTTCCCTCCCTCCATCACCAGCCTGCCCTGGTCACCGGCGATCTCCAGGCGGTTGGTGCCGGGGGCCTCGCCGGTCGATGTAACGAAGAGACCGGTGCAGCCGCCGGGGTAGACCATGTAGGCCGTGACCTCATCCTCGACCTCGATGGTGTGGCGCTTGCCAATGTCACAGAAGCCTCGGATCTGCTGGGGCATGCCGACGATCCATTGGAGGAGGTCCAGGTTGTGCGGGCACTGGTTGAGCAGCACGCCCCCGCCCTCACCGCCCCATGTGGCACGCCAGCCGCCGGAATCGTAGTAGGCCTGGGTGCGGAACCAGTTGGTGATGATCCAATTGACACGGATGAGCTTGCCCAGCTCGCCGCCCTGGACCAGATCGCGCACCTTCTGGTAGGTGGGCTGCGTGCGCTGGTTGAACATGGCGGCAAAGACTATGTCCGGGTCGGCGTGCGCGGCGATCAGCCGCTCGCAGTCGGCCTTGTGAACCGAGATGGGCTTCTCCACCAGGACGTGGTGTCCGGACTGCATCGCCGCGATGCCGATGGTGGTATGGAAGTAGTGGGGCGTGCCGACGATGACGGCATCGCAGACCCTGTCCGCGAGGAGCTTGTCGCTGTCGACATAGGCCTTGACGCCGTACTTCTCGGCGGCGGCCTTCGCCTTCTCGGGCACGATATCGCAGACCGCGGTCAGTTCGACCTTGGGCTGCTTCTCGATGTTGCCCAGGTGGAGTGTGCCGATGTTGCCGAGACCGATCATCGCAATGCGTACTCTGTCCATGTATGCCTCCGGGTGCGGATGTGTGTTCTGGCAGCTAGTCCTTGAGTCTGTACAGTTGTTCACCGGCGCGGGGGATGAGGAGGATGCCCTCATCCTCACGGTCGCGCCACTCGTCGGGGTCGATGTCGGCGGGATCCATGTAGCCCAGATTGACCGCCTCGCACCGCGCCTTGGGCACACCTGTCGCCAGGGTCACCTTGATGCGCGGGCGCTCGATACCCGTGTCGGCGTCGTAGGTACCTACCCCACGCAGGTGGGTCGAATGCGCCAACACTCCCCAGGGCTGGTCCTTGAACTCGTCCCACTGCTTGACGAAGTAGTCGCGAACGTGGTAGCCAACGGCGTCCAGCACGGCCCCATGCGTGTAGGAAATCTCGTCAATGTGCGGCGCGTAGATGATGACCTCGCCGCCATCCTCGATCACGGGCTCCATCTTGTACATACCCTTCGCGGCGGTCCAGATGTCATCATAGAGCTCGGGCATCACAGAGAGAACGCGCTTGTAGGTGCGGTCAATGTATTTGACGTGGAGCTGTGACGAGAGCGCCACAGCCTGGGACCAGGCGGTCCCGTAGTCACCGACGTAGAGGCCGGCCATGCCGTGGTGCGTGACCACCATATTGCAGAAGAGCTTGGGCGTCTCGATGAGAGAGGCGGCCCGGTCGATGGTCTGCCTGACGGGCGTGACCTGGTTGCCAATCACGTCCATGCTGGTGATGAGCGCGCCCAGCCAGTGGGTGAAGTTGATGACCTCGGGGCCTGAGACGCCAGGGAAGAAGTACTTGGTGGC
>Ga0180436_10001297_pt1 | contig 24582 bp, 23 predicted proteins | sample SS_ome_2_FD_132434 | JGI IMG/M metagenome (GOLD analysis project Ga0180436, IMG submission 132434) | Hypersaline lake sediment archaeal communities from the Salton Sea, California, USA - SS_3_S_2 metaG | ecosystem: Environmental > Aquatic > Non-marine Saline and Alkaline > Hypersaline >... | reverse complement strand
CGCTCGAGGCGTCCTTCGGGCGACTGGCCGAAGATGTGCAACCCGTCGCGGATCTGCGCTTCCTTGAGTTCGCAGAGATAGGCGTCGAGTTTGGCAAGGTCGGTGTCCTCGTCGGTGCCGGACATGCCGACATCGGCGTCGAGCCCGGTGGCGGCGCTGAGGCTCAGGATTTCGCGGCGCAGATGGGCGATGCGGCGCGGGTCAACCCCGGCGGCGTCGTAGTACTCATCAACCAGTGCCTCGAGATCCTTCAGCGGCCCGTAGGTCTCGGCGCGCGTCAGCGGTGGCGTCAGGTGATCGACGATCACCGCCTGCGCCCGGCGCTTCGCCTGTGTGCCCTCGCCGGGGTCGTTGACGATGAATGGATAAACATGCGGCATCGGTCCAAGCACGGCCTCGGGTGTGCAGGTCTCCGACAGCGCGAGGGCTTTGCCCGGCAGCCATTCCAGGTTGCCGTGCTTTCCCATGTGCACGATTGCATGTGCCCCGAAGACGTGCCGCAGCCAGATGTAGAAGGCGATGTAATTGTGCGGTGGAGCGAGATCGGGGGCGTGGTAGGTCTCGGTCGGGTCGATGTTGTAGCCGCGCGCCGGCTGCAGGCCGACGACGACGTTGCCGAAGGTGAGGACCGATAGCTTGAACCGGCCACAATCAACCGCGCCGGGCTCGTAAAACGGATCGGCCTCGGGCGGCCCCCAGCGGTCTTCGACCGCCTTGCGCACGGCGTCGGGGAACTGTCCATAGGCGATTTGATAGTCTGCCATCGAGAGTTCGACCCCACCGGCGCGCCGGACCCGATCGGTGAGCCAGTTGGTCGGACCCGCCATGATCGCCTGCATGAGGACGTCGGAGGTTTGCGGGCGCTGGTCGACGCGGTAGCCCGCCTCGTGCAGGCGGTCGAGGACATGGACGGTGGCGGCCGGGGTATCGAGCCCGACGCCGTTGGCCAGTCGGCCGTCCTTGTTGGGATAGTTCGCGAGCACGACGGCAATGCGCCGATCCGATGCCGGCGTATTGCGTAGCCGGACCCAGTTGGCCGCGAGGTCGGTGACGAAATCGACCCGGTCCGGCCGGGCCCGATACCCGGCGATCGGGCATTGCGTCGCCGTGTCGAAATAGGCCTCGCCTTTGAAGCTGATCGCGCGGCTGAGCACGCGGCCGTCGACCTCCGGCAGCGCCACGTTCATCGCGATGTCGCGGGCGGACAGCCCGGTGAGCCCGTCCTCCCATGCCGCTTCGCTGCTGGCCGACAGCACAACCTGGAACACCGGGGCATCGTTGGCGGCGGGCCCGGTGAGCGGGTTTTCCGGTCCGTCCTCGCCGGCTTGCGGCGAGCCCACCGCAAAGGAGGTTGCATTCAGGATGACGCTGGGCGGGGCTTCGGCGAAAAGGGTATCCAGCGTTGCGGTCGAGACCGGATCCTTGAGCGAGGCCACGAAGATCGGCAGTGGGTTCAAGCTGCGCGCGGCGAGTGCCTTGGTGAGCCGGGAAACCGGATCGAGCCCGCCCCCCTGCACGAGGGCCCGATAGAAGATGATCGGGACAACCGGCGCGCCTTCTATCCAGGTTCCGCGGACCACGTTGAAATCGGCAACCCCGGCGCCGGGCCAGAAGAGGCCAGCGCGCAGCAATGGCCGGGCGGGCGCGGGCGTCTCGCCGCCGTTGACCATCGCCCGGGCATAGAGGAGGAAGGCCGCCGCGTTTTCGGGGCCGCCTTCGACGAGGTAGGCCCAGAGCGCATCGTAGTCTTCATCCGGCACGGTAGAAAGCCGGCGCAGTTCTGGGTCGGGCTTGTCGTCACCCGGCAGGAGCGCCAGGGGAATGCCGCCAGCCTGGCAATGGGCGGCATATTGCTCGACGCCGTAACGCCAGTACCCGGTGCCGCCCAGGACACGGGCGATCACCAGCCGCGATTTCGACGCGCAATGCTCGATGTGGAGATCGACCGACATCGGGTGTGCGAGGTGGGTGAGGTTGGCAAGGCGCAGCCCCGGAGCGCTGGCCATTTCCGCGCGCGCCTGGGAAAGGGCTGCAAGCTCGGTGTCGGCCGCCGAGATGAATACGACGTCGGCGGGCGTCTGGCCGAGATCGACCGGCTCGCGACCGTCGTCGATCTGTCCGGGCGTGGCGGCAAGCAGGTGCATCAGGCCCGACCCCGGCGCAGGTGGCGTCGTTGGGTTTGAGTATTTGTGCCAAGATGAAGGAGCATGGCGGCGATCACTCCAGCGGCTTTTCCATGAAGACCGAGGTCTTGGCCGCGGGGTAGTCGCCAAACGGGCCGCGTCGGATGAAACCGGCGCGTTCGTAGAGGCTGATGGCGGCGTCGAGACGGTTGCCGGTTTCGAGCCGAAGCGCGACATGGCGCTTGGCCCGGGCTTCCTGTTCCAGACGTGTCAGCAGGGCGACGCCGACGCCGAGACCGCGCGCCGCCTCGTCGACGAACATCGACTTCACCTCGCCGTAGTCGCCCATGTCGGCCAAGGCGGCGGTGCCCCGGATCGCATCGTTCTGCTTGGCGACGAAGAAGGCGATGTGCGGCGCGGTGAGGGCGTCGATGTCGAGGTGGAAATTGTCCTCCGGCGGGAACAGGGACTCCATGAGCGCGTGGCTTCGGCGCAGGAGCGCCGTGGCTTGCGCCGCGTGGGGGTCGCCGGGTTCCACCGTCAGTGTCATGCGCTGAGCGCCGCCGAGATCGCCGCCTGATCGAGGCCCGCCTGCCCGATCACCACGAGCCGGGTGGCGCGCGGCTGATCGCCGAAGGGCTGATCGTAGTAGGTGTCGACACGCGGACCCACCGCTTGCAGCGTAAGTCGCATGGGCTTGCCGGACACCGCCGCAAAGCCTTTCAGGCGCAGGATGTCATGGCTGCGGATGACGCTGGCAACCTGTTCGGCGAAAGCCGCGGGGTCGGTGATCTCGGGGCGCTCGACAACGAATGTCTCGAAGTCGTCGTGGTCATGATCGTGGTGGTGATCATGGCCGTCATCATCGTGATCATGGTGATGATGATGGTGGCCTTCGTCGCGCCCGTCCATGTTGGCCTCGGCTTGTGCGCCTTGTCCGAGCACGATCTTGACGGGCAGTCGGCCCATTTCCGAGCGCACCACGTGCACGCCAGCGCGCGCTTGCGTTTCGAGTTTCTCGGCCAGTGCCTGGGACTCGTCGGCCGAAAGCAAGTCCGACTTGTTGACGACGATCATGTCAGCCGCCGCGATCTGGTCTTCGAACAGCTCCGAAAGCGGGGTTTCGTGGTCGAGGTTGTCGTCGGCCCTGCGCTGGGCGTCCACGGCTGCGAGGTTGGCGGCGAAGCGGCCCTCGGCGACCGCCTTGCCATCGACCACCGTAACCACGCCGTCGACCGTGACACGGGTGGAGATCTGCGGCCATTGGAAGGCGCGCACCAGCGGCTGCGGCAGGGCGAGGCCGGAGGTTTCTATGACGATATGGTCGGGGGCATCGGGGCGGTCGAGCAGCTTCTCCATCGTCGGGACGAAATCCTCGGCGACGGTGCAGCAGATGCAGCCGTTCGACAGTTCGAAGATGTCCTCGTCCGAACAGGTTTCATCGCCGCAACCCTTCAGGATGTCGCCGTCGACACCAAGATCGCCGAACTCGTTGATGATCAGGGCGATGCGTTTGCCGTTCGCATTATCGAGCAAATGGCGGATCAGGGTGGTTTTTCCGGCGCCGAGGAAACCGGTGACGACGGTGGCGGGGATCTTCTGCATGTCAGGCTCCGAAAACGGGAGGCGCCGGAGCCGCGAGGGCCCCGGCGTAAATCGTCGATTGAACTCGCTCAGGCGAACAGGCGCGGGGTCACGAGGCCGGTCTTGTCGAGGTCCTTGACCGACTTGGCGCCGGCGAGAACCGCGAGATCGACGAGCGGTTCGATCAGGATGACCATCATGTAGGCCATGCCGAACGTCACAACGCTTTCCCAGGCCGCGAGACCTTGGCCGTAGAAGGCCCAGAACGCCACCCAAGCAACAACGCCGCCCTGAAACGCCGTCGAGAGCTTGAGGGTCTGGGCGTAGGTCAGATCGACGTACGCCGTGCCCGGTGCAATGACACGGCGGGCCAGTGCGGCCATCGCAAACAGCGGCACGAGAAGCGTGGTGAGGTTTGCACCGTATTGCGGCAGATCGAACGGGGCAAAGACGAGACCCTGAAGCAGGAGTGCCATCGCGAGGCCGAAGGCTGCGGGTGCAGCGCCGAGGATCAGGAACAGCGTCGAGCCGAGGATGAAATGCACCTCGCTGACGCCAACGGGGAAGTGCGGCAGCACCTGGAAAAAGCTGAACGCTGCGCCGGTGGCGATGACACCGCGCGCTGCAAGCGACGCGAGGCCGCGTTCCTTCACGCTCTCCCAGGCGAGCTTGAGGCCATAGCCGCCAGCGGCTGCAGCCGTGCCATAGGAAAGCGCGATTTTCGCGCCATCGATGATGCCGGGTTCGATATGCATGTCTGTCTCTCCATTGCCCGTCTCCCCGACGGGTGGGTTTCTGTTCGCATGGCAGGTCTCCTGGCTTGCGGGTCGTGGCGACCGCCGCCTTCCCGGGGCCTGTGCCCCAGTGGCATCTGGCGGGCGCTCACCGCATACAGTCGCGGGGGCGGCTGCGGCTGAGGGTCCCGGATTGGGTCACCCGTTCCGCATTCCCTATTCTCCCGAGGCGCTTTGCACCGTGGTTGGGAACCATGCCGGGTCTTTGTCGCGTGCAGGTGCAGCATCCGTCAAGAGAGATTCCGACGCGCGAGGGCCGCGCAACGACCACGTGCGCACCGCGCGTTGCAAGATATTGTGGATAACCACGCACGCCGGTCCATATCGTGGGTAAGCTGCGTTGACTCGCCCCAGCCCGCGCCGGACAATGCCGGCCCAACAGAATCAAAAACAGGGGCAGGCCGTTTGCGGTTCACCAAACTCAGGCTCAACGGCTTCAAGAGCTTTGTCGACCCGACCGATCTGATGATCGCCGACGGGCTGACCGGCGTCGTCGGCCCCAATGGCTGCGGCAAGTCGAACCTTTTGGAGGCGATGCGCTGGGTCATGGGCGAAAGCCGACCCACGGCGATGCGTGGCGGCGGGATGGAAGACGTGATCTTCGCGGGCGCCGCCACCCGTCCGGCGCGAAACTTCGCTGAGGTCGGGCTGATCATCGACAATTCCGAACGCCTCGCGCCGGCCAGCTTCAACGATGCCGACAGCCTCGAAATTGTCCGCCGGATCACCCGCGACGCCGGCAGCGCCTACAAGGTCAACACCAAGGACGTGCGCGCCCGCGATGTGCAGATGCTGTTTGCCGACGCTTCGACCGGTGCGCATTCCCCAGCGCTGGTGCGCCAAGGTCAGATCAGCGAACTGATCAACGCCAAACCGAAGAACCGCCGTCGGATCCTGGAAGAGGCGGCGGGGATTTCGGGTCTGTACCAGCGCCGGCATGAGGCCGAACTCAAGCTGAAGGCGACGGAAACGAACCTTGAGCGCGTCGACGACGTGATCGAGCAACTGGCCTCGCAGCTGGCCCAGCTTGCGCGCCAGGCCCGGCAGGCGGCGCGATATCGCGCCATCGGCGGCGAGTTGCGCAAGGCAGAGGGGCTCTTGCTCTACCGCCGCTGGAAGGAGGCCGACGAAGCGCGGCTTGCGGCGGAGCAGGCGTTGACCGAACGGGCAAAAGAGGCGGCGCAGGCCGAGTCGGCCTCGCGCGCGGCGGGCAAGGCGCGCCAGGAGGCCGAAGACAAGCTGCCGCCCCTGCGCGAGGAAGAGGCGATCGCGGCGGCGGTGTTGCAGCGCCTGCAAGTCGGCCGCGACCAGTTGGCCGACCAGGAAGCGCAGGCGCGCGACCGGATCGAGACCCTTATGTCGCGGATCTCCCAGCTTGAGAAAGACATCGAGCGCGAAGAGGCATTGAACCGCGATGCCGGCGAGACCATCGAGCGCCTCGAGTGGGAGCAGGGTGAGCTTGCGAAGGCGGGGGAGGGCCACGCGGCACGCCTTGACGAGGCGGGCGAGGCGGCGCGTGAGGCTCGCCGGGTACTCGAAGCGCGCGAAGACAGCCTGTCACAGCTCACCGAAGACGTGGCCCGGCTGGCGGCGCGGCATCAGTCGGCGCACCGGCTTCTGGAAGACAACCGAAAGACGCTCGAAAAGAGCGAGGCGGAGGCCGACCGTGCCCGGGCGGCCGTGGATCAGGCCAAGGTGGCACTGGAGGCGGCGCGCGCGGATTTTACCGCGGCTGAGACGGACCAGGCTGAAGCGAGCGCCCGCGCAGATGCGGCGGAAGCGGCATTGGTGGCTGCAGACGAGGCGCGTGCGAATGCGCAGGCGCGCGAGGCAGATGCACGCGCTGCACGCTCCGAAGCCGAGGGCGAAGCCAATGCCCTCAGGGCCGAGGTGGTGGCGCTGTCCAAGCTGCTAGAACGCGATACCCGCGAGGGTGGGCAGGTCATGGATACCGTGCGGGTGGACGCGGGCTATGAGAAGGCGCTCGGTGCGGCGCTGGCCGATGATCTCAGGGCGCCCGCGGTTGCTGCCGATGCCGTATCCGGATGGGTCGCGTTGCCGGGCTATCCCGAAACGCAATCGCTTCCCGCCGGGGTGACGCCGCTCACCGAACACGTGCGTGTGCCGGAAGTTCTGGCGCGCCGCATGTCGCAGGTCGGTCTCGTATCTGCCGAGGAGGGACCGCAGCTTCAGGCTGCATTGCAGCCCGGACAGAGGCTGGTGTCTCAAGAGGGCGATGTCTGGCGCTGGGACGGGTTCCGGGCTGGGGCGGAAGACGCGCCGTCGACCGCCGCGTTGCGCCTTGAGCAACTCAACCGCCTGGAGGAGCTGAAACAGGATCTCGAGCGCGCTTCGGCGCGCGCGGAAGGGGCCGTGCGTGCGCATGATACCCTGCGCGAGGATCTGGTGCTCGCATCCGAGGCCGACAAGGCTGCCCGCGAGGCACGTCGGGCTGCCGATCGCGACGTGGCAGAGGCCAGCCGGGCATTGTCACGCGCCGAGGCGGACCGAAACCTGGCTGCCGGCAAGCGGGAAAACCTCGGGCTGGCTGTCGCCCGGCACGTCGAAGACGCGCTCGCGGCCCGCACTCGTCTGAAGGAAGCCGAAGCCGCCGTTGCCGAGCTTGGGGACCTCGATGCCGCGCGTGCCGAAGTGGAAGACGTCAAACTGACCGTCGAAGCGGCCCGGATGACGATGCTTGCCAAGCGGTCGGTGCACGACGAAATCCGCCGCGAAGGCGAGGCGCGGGTGAAGCGGGCGCAGGAGGTGACCAAAGAGATCTCCGGCTGGCGTCACCGGCTTGAGACCGCCGGCAGGCGGATCGCCGAACTGGTCGAACGCAAGGCCCAGTCGGAGGCGGAATTGAAGGAGGCAACCGCGGCGCCGGGCGAACTGGCCGCCAAGCGGGAAGAATTGGCGCACGAGATCTCGAATGCCGAGGCCCGGCGGGCGACGGCGCTGGATCTGTTGACCGGCGCGGAAGCGTCCTTGCGCGAAGCCATGGGCGACGAACGCGATGCCGAGCGCCACGCCGGTGAGGCGCGCGAAGCCCGGGCCCGGGCGGAAGCCCGCGCCGATGCGGCGCGCGAGACAGTTGCCTATGCCGTCGAACGGATCGACGAGGAGCAGGAAACGACCCCCGAAGGTTTGCTTGAAAGCCTCGGGGAAGACCCCGACAAGATGCCGTCGTCGGAGAAGATCGAGCACGACGTGAACCGGCTGAAGCGGCAGCGCGATGCACTCGGGGCCGTGAACCTGAGGGCCGAGGAAGACGCCAAGGAAGTGCAGGAGGAGCACGACACGCTCGTGCACGAAAAGTCCGACCTCGAAGAGGCGATCCGAAAGCTGCGCACCGGGATCGCTTCGTTGAACCGGGAGGGCCGGGAGCGTTTGCTGACGGCCTTCGAACAGGTCAACGCCAACTTCGGGCTCCTGTTTTCACACCTGTTCGGGGGCGGCGAGGCCAACCTCGTGTTGGTGGAGAGCGACGACCCGCTGGAAGCCGGTCTCGAAATCATGTGCCAGCCGCCGGGCAAGAAACTCTCGACCCTGTCGCTGCTGTCGGGCGGTGAACAAACACTCACTGCGCTGGCGCTGATCTTCGCCGTGTTCCTGGCAAACCCTGCGCCGATCTGCGTGCTCGACGAGGTCGACGCACCGCTCGACGACGCCAATGTCACCCGGTTCTGCGACCTGCTCGACGAGATGACCCGGCGCACAGATACGCGTTTCCTGATCATCACCCACCATGCCGTGACGATGGCGCGGATGGATCGGCTTTTTGGGGTGACGATGGGCGAACAGGGGGTGAGCCAGCTCGTCAGCGTCGATCTCAAGAATGCCGAAGCCCTCGTAGCCTGATCCAACGCTTTCCGATTTGACCGATATCAGGGTCCTCGGTTTCTCGAGGCCATATGCTCGGATCAATTGGAGAGGAAAATGCCATGAAGATGAAAACGCTAACTGGTGTCGCAGTCGCTGCCAGCGTGATGGGAACGCTTGCCGCAGGAGCGGATCGGGTCGACGCAGCCGATCCCAACACGATCAGCCAGTTCTTCTTTGATATCAATGTGCCGACCAAGCTCAGCACCGACAGCTACGGAGATCCGTTGATCAGTGTCAGAACGGATGATGGCGTTGGCTACGCCATTTTTTTCTACGGCTGCACGGACAACGCGAACTGCACCCATGTGCAATTCTACCGCGGTTACGAAACCGATGGACAGGTCGGGCTCGACATCGTGAACGAACTCAACGTGGAGCACAATTTCGTCAAACTGATGCTGGACGACGAGGATGACGTGATCATTTTGATGGACGTGCTCACCGGCGAGGGCGGAATGGACCCGATCGACTTCGATGCTCTCTATGGTCAACTGAACAAAGTCGTGGAGGCATTTGAAACGCGTGTGAACTGGACATCGGACTGAACCACCGCCTGACCGCCACCGGTTGACCTGAGAATGCCGGCATCTAGTCTGGAAAAGGCAATGGAAGAAGGTGGGCGCAATGAACATCACTTGGCTGGCAGCACTCGGGGTCGCAACCGTGACAGCGTCATCTGCTGCCGCGGATAACCTGCTGGCATCGGACCCGACAACCTTCAGCAGCTTCTTCTTTGACCAGGGCCTTCCGGCGCAGCTTTCGACCAGTCCCACAGGCGATCCCTTCATCGAGTTCCGCTACGAGGGAGAGAAATACCCGCTGTTCTTCTATGACTGTCTGGAGAACGAGGATTGCCTCTCGGTTCAGTTCTACACCGGGTTCGAACTGGCGGAGCCGTTTCCGCTCGAGCGGCTCAACGAGTGGAATTCGGGCGAGCGCCGGTTCCTGCGCGCCTACCTGACGCCGGAAAACAACGTCGTTCACCTCGAGATGGACATCGCCACCAGTTCCGACGGAATCAGCGCGCGCGATTTCAACGATCTGCTTCTGTTGTGGGTTGATCGGGCCCGGGAGTTCGAGGCCTTCATCGCCGAATGATTACCGTGAGGGTGCCGAAGAGTTGACGGCGGCCACCACGGCTGCCGTGACGGCATCGTAGAGCGCCTCCGACCGGCGGGCGTGGTCGCGCCATGTGGGTTGGTCGACCTTGAGGTGCCCCCACAATTCCATGTTGTCGAACATCCAGCCACGTTGGGCCGCGTTCAGCAGGCGGCGCGCCGGATCGTCCAGCGTGTCGCCCGGCCCGGTCGGATGGTCGATGGGCAAGGGGTCGGGTTCGCCGGCCAGCAGGGCCAGCGCCGAGGTGAACCGCATGTTGGCTTCCTTGACGTCGTGCGACCAGGCGAACTCGCTCATCTCGGCCAGCGCATGGCGCAGCTCCGTCGTGGCCGCCTCCACGCCGCGCCCCGGATCCTGCGGCTCGGCCGCCATCGCGGTATACCGCACGGCCCAGATCCGGCCATCGCGCGCTGAAGGATAGGCCGCTTTCCATGCCGCACGCCACCCGAGCGCCCGCCCATCGGCGGTTTCGGTCGTCATCGTCCAGAGGCTGCCGCCACCTGCAAACCCGGCGGCGATCCGGTCGGGGATCGTCTCGCCCGGGATCACTTCTTCGTCTTGCCGCTCGAACCCGAGAAGAACCCGCTTCGTGCCCGACTTCGCCAACTGTTTGAGCCAGGCCGGCGGTGTCTCGGCCATCGGAACCATCGCCGGTTTCTGCTGGCGCCGCTTGGCCGCCAGATCGAAGCTGATCGATCCGCAGCGGGCAAACGCCCGTTGCGAGGCGAACCACAACATTGGATCGTCGGGGCGTTTCAGCCTGTGATTGGCCGAAATGACCAGTGCGGCCAGTTGTGCAACTTCTCCGTCCAAGCGAACCTCGCGCTGTTCCTGTCTCCTTGGTATCGGAGATTGGCGCCGGGTTCACGTGAAATGGGACGAAACCCGAGCCAAGGCAGGCTCGGATGGATCGGCTCGAATCCGCCCCCTGCTGTGGTCAGAGCTTGTTCAGGAGTTCCGTCGTTGGCCAGGCGTCGGGCACGAGACCCAGCCGGGCCTGTTCCCGCTGAACGGCAAGTCGGGTCTTGGCACCAAGGATTCCGTCGACCTTGCCCACGTCATGCCCGCGCGCCTGCAACTTCCTTTGAAGCGCTTTCATCTGGTTTCCGGAAAGCGGACCGGTTGGGTTGCCCGCATTGTAGACGGGCGCCCCCTCCAGGCGGGTGGCGAAATAGGCGGCCGTCATCACGTAGGTGAAGCTCTGGTTCCACTCGAAGTAGACGTCGAAATTCGGGTAGGTGATGAAGGCCGGGCCGCGGTGGCCCTGGGGCACGACGACGGACGCGTTGACGTTGCCAGAGGCGAGGTTGCCATTGCGCGCCTGCACCCCCATCGCGGCCCACTGACGCACGCTCATCTTGGTATGTGTGCCGGTCTTGGAATAGTCGAAACCCTTTGGCAATGTCACTTCCTGGATCCAGGGCTCATTGGCACGCCAGCCCAGCTTGCGCAGCATGTTTGCCCCCGAGAGCAACGCGTCGGTGGCTGAGGTCTTGAGGCTCACATGCCCGTCGCCGTCACCGTCGATGCCGCTTTCGAGAATGTCGCGGGGAAGCATCTGGACCATGCCGATCTCACCAGCCCAGGCACCGGTGGTGTTGGTCGGCGAAAAGTCGTCCTTCTTGTAGAGTTCGAGGGCGGCAAGCACCTGAGGCTGGAAGATCCCCGGCCGGCGGCAATCGTGGCTCAGAGTCATCAGCGAGTTCAGCGTGTTGAAGTCACCCTGGAAGGCACCGAAATCGGTTTCGAATGCCCAGAAGGCCACCAGCACGCCCCGGCTCACGCCATACCGGCTCTGGATCGTGTCGAAGACGGATTTGTATTGGTTCAGTTTGGCGCGGCCGTTGTCGATCCGGTACTGCGAAATGAGCTTTCGCGAGAAGTCGATGAAGCCCGAGTTGAAGATACCCTGCGCCCGGTCGGCGTTGATGGTGCGCTGATCGAAGCGGACCGGGGCGAAGAACCGGTCGACGGTGGCGCGATCCGTGCCGCGGCTGACGGCAAGATCCTTCATGCGATCGACGAACGACGAAAACGACCCGCCGCACTCGATGATCGGGCGCGGGATTTCGCCTGCCCCGGCTGCGATCGCACCGGTTGTGGAAAGGCTGAAAAGAATGGCTGAAACAAACTTGCGCATGTGGACCCCTATGGCTGCTCCGGCCGCGAGCCTAGCAGCGTTTCGTCACGACACAATGGCGATCAGGATCACAAGCCCGAGCCCGGCACCCCACGCCCGCCAGAGCGAGGTGATGGCCATGTCGATCTCCGCCGGGCCGACATCGTGCGCGCCGGTTTCATTGACGAAGGGATGGTCCTCCAGCGTTCCATGGTAGCGACGCGGGCCCGACAGCGCGACGTTCAGAACTTCCGCCATGGCCGCTTCCGGCCAGCCGGCATTGGGGGAGCGATGGGTGGCCGCGTTCTCTCGAATGCGCACCCAGCCTCCCGGACGGTGGCGGGTGAGGAAAACGAGGAGCGCCGTGAGCCGGGCCGGGATCCAGTTGAGCACGTCATCCAGCCGCGCCGCCGCCTTGCCGAACTGCTCGTGTTCCGGGGTGCGGTAGCCAATCATGCTGTCGGCGGTGTTGACCATCTTGTAGGCGAGCATCCCGGGCAGACCGAAGATGAGGAACCAGAAGGCGGGCGCGATAACGCCGTCCGACAGGTTCTCGGCCGCCGACTCGATGGCAGCCCGCGCAACCTCCGGTGCCTCCATCTCCGCGGTGTCGCGCCCGACGATCTTGCCGACTTCCGTCCGGCCATCGGCCAGCGACAGGTGCAGCGCATCGGCGACGGCGCGCACGTGGTCGATCAAGGAACGATGGGCCAGCAGGATAGCCGCGACGATCACTTCTGCGAGCCAGCCAAACTGGGAAACCACCGCACCGATGATCCAGGCAATCGCCACAAGCCCGGCGATCGCAAGCCCGCCGGTGACGAGCCGGCCTTTGCCGCTGTTCAGCTGCCGATCTGCCCATCCCACGGCTTTGCCCATCAGCACGGTGGGATGCGGGATGCGTTTCCAGATCTCGTCGGGTTCCCCCACCAGCGCGTCGAGCGCGAGGGCCAGGGCGAGGATGAATGCATGGCTCATGTCAGTGCGGCCTCCAGTTGGTCCCAACGATCCTGCGGCGGCAAGCCGAGGCGCAGCCAGGTCGGCGCATAGGAAAACGATCGCGACCAGACTTTGCCTTGTGCCAGCTTTTCCTGCCACTTCGAACCATTGCCAACGTCGTAGAGCCGGAACAGGACTGTGCCGCCGATCGGCTCCGCCCCGTGGGCCTGCATCAGCGCATCGAGTCGGGCCACATCCACCGTCATGATCTGCCGGGCCTGGTTGGCCCACTCCATGTCTTCGAGCGCCGCGCGCCCGACGTGCTGTGCCACACCGGAGACCGGCCATGGCCCAAGCATCTCGGCGAGTTTCTCGATCAAAGCCGGGTCGCCAATGGCGAAGCCGAGGCGCAAGCCCGCGAGACCCCAGAACTTGCCGAGGGACTTCAGGATCACGACACCGGGCTTGGTGGCCCGGTCCTGCATACGCGAATTGCCGAGGATCACGTCGCAGAAGCTTTCGTCGATCACGGTTAGGACCCGGTCGGCCGGTTCGTCGTCGCCCGACCACATGTGGCCAGTTGGATTGTTGGGGTGAACCACGATGCGCGCCTCGGCGCGGGGCTGGTCGTCAGGCTCGGTGCGGACAATTTCCCAACCCGCCGCACTGAAGGCCGCTTCGTGCTCATTGTAAGTCCGCTCGATGATCCGTGCGCGGCCAGGCGGGACCAGCCGGGGGACGTTGGCGATGAGCGCGGAGGCGCCCGGCGCGGCCAGTACGGCCGCATCATCGGGCACGGTCCAGAAGGCGCGCGCGGCCGCTTCCAGTTTCTCCGCGGCGACCCTGTCGGGCAGGGCCGTGAAAGCGTCCAGCGGGATATCGGGCACCGGGTAGGGGCGCGGGTTGATCCCGGTCGACAGGTCGATCCATTCCTCGCGCGTGCCACCGTAGAGCGCGATGGCAGTATCGAGCCCTCCCCCGTGCTCGCGCGGGCCCGTCATTCGTCTGCCTCGGGAAGGGGGGGATGGCGCGTGATGAAGTGGCCCTTCACTGCCTGCGGCCAGTCACGGTAGGGCACTTGCCCCGTCTCGCTGGCGCTGTGGCCTTTGGCATAGGCAACAATGCCGTTTGCGGCTTCGGCGGTCGCGTCGAACCGGCCGAGTGTGTAGGCGAGCTTGCCCTGCGCTTGGATGGCCACGTTGCAGGAATGATCGCAACCCATGAGGCAAGACGTACGGCGCACCGCGATATCGCTGCCCTCAGCGGCGGCTTCGACAAACACGGCGAGCCGCTCACCGTCGGTCTGGTCCATGCCGCGTGCGGCCCAGTCCTCGCGTTTGCAGGTGTCGCAGATGGTGATCCAGGTTGTTGCCACGGTGCCGCTCCCAATTCGTGCGCCCGTTTGAAACTCAAATCCTCGACCTTGGCAACCGAATGCGGCAGCGGGTCGGCCTTAACCATTCATAAAGGTTGTGCTGTGGCTCGATGCGGGATCGTGACAGACTGCAGGCAGGGTGACGGGAATGCGTGTCTTGATCGTTGAGGCCAATGCCGAGTTGGGGCGTCTCTGGGCGAACCATTTGCGCCGCCAAGGTCACGATATCGCGCTTGTCGGCGATACGGATCAGGCGGTGTTTGACATGCAAGCCATGGCGCCGGCCGTCATTCTTGTCGACCTCGATCTTCCCGACGGCGGCGCGATGTCGATTTCGGATTATGCCGCCTACCGCCACCCGGAAGCGAAGGTGATCTTCGTTACTGCTGCGCGTTTCTTCTCCGATGGCTCGGCACTGCAACTCACGCCCAACGCTTGCGCGGTGTTGCCGCGCGGAACTGCGCCCGCCGACCTTGCTGCCGTGGTGGAGTACCACGGGTCCCGAGACGCCGCGGCCGGGTAATTGGCGTTTCCAACGAGGCTGGGCGACGCTAGTATTTTCATATGAGTCGTCAAAGCGTTCCGCACCCCGAGGCGGTGATCTTCGATATCGGAAACGTGCTGATCGAATGGCAGCCCGAAGCGCGCTATGACACCATCGTTGGCCCGGCGCGACGCGCAGCGATGTTCGCGGCGGTCGACCTTCACGGGATGAACGAGCGCCTCGACCGTGGCGAGGACTTCAAATCAGTCGTGTATGAGACCGCTGAGCGGTTTCCCGATTTCCGGGACGAAATCCGCATGTGGCATGACCGGTGGACCGATCTGGCCCGCCCGGCGATTGACCACTCTGTTCGCCTGCTGCGCGCGTTGCGCCGCGAAGACGTGCCGGTCTTTGCGCTTTCCAATTTCGGCATCGGCAGTTTCGCGGTGAGCGAGCGCGACTACGATTTCCTCTCGGAATTCGACCGGCGCTACATTTCCGGCCACATGGGCGTGACCAAGCCCGATCCGCGGATCTACGAGATGGTCGAGGCCGATTGCGGGATCGCCCCAAGCCGGCTCCTGTTTGTTGACGACCGGGCGGAGAACATCGACGCGGCGGAAAAACGGGGGTGGCAAGGACACCTCTTCACGGGTCCGGCGGGCTGGGCGGCCCGGCTGGTCGAAGCGGGCTTGCTGACCGAGGAGGATGCGGCATGAGTATCGACATGATTCCCTTTGAGGCCGAGGCCCTTCTCGACTGGATCGAGTTGACCGAGGCCATCGTGGCCGGGCACCGGATGCCGAAGGCCGAACTGGCCGACACGTTCCTCTATCGCGAACCCGATACGCTGCTCACCCGCGCCGCCTGGATCGACGGGATGGGGATCGCGGTGAAATCGGCTACGGTGTTTCCGGAAAACCCCGCCGACCGCGTTCAGAAGATCAATGGCGCGGTGAACCTCTACAGCGACGATCACGGCACGCTGGAGGCCATCGTCGATTTTCACCTCGTCACAAAGTGGAAAACGGCGGCCGATTCGCTCCTTGGTGCGCGACTGCTGGCGCGCCCGGACAGCAGAAATATCCTGATCGTCGGGGCTGGCACCGTAGCCCGGTCGCTGCGCCAGGCCTACGGCCAGGCCTTTCCGCATGCGTCATTCCAGGTGTGGAACCGCACGCCCGCCGGGGCCGAGGATCTCGCTTCGCATTTTTCCGACACCTTGATCGCGACTGATCTCGAGGCCGCTGTGATGGCCTCCGACATCGTCGCCTGCGCGACCATGACGCGCGAACCGATCATCGAGGGGGCGTGGCTTCAGCCCGGCCAGCACATCGACCTGATCGGGGCCTTCCGGTCCGACATGCGTGAGGCCGACGACGAAGCCTTGCGCCGGGCCCGGATCTTCATGGACAGCCGGGAAACCGTGCTCGACCATATCGGCGAGCTGAAGATTCCGCTCGAAGCCGGGGTCGTGACACGCGAGGATGTGCAAGGCGACTACTACGATATCGAGGCCGGCGCTTTCCGGCGCGCGCCCGACGACATTACCTTGTTCAAGAACGGCGGCGGCGCGCATCTCGATCTGATGACCAGTCGATACATCCTCGAGAAATGGAAAACACGATGATCACCGAACAGCAGATTGAGGATTTCCAGCGCGACGGTGTGGTTATGGTTCCGGGCGCGCTTGCCGATTGGGTCGATGTCATGCGGGCCGGGGTTGCGCGCAACATGGCTGAGCCCTCGCAATACGCGTCGGAGAATGCCGTGACCCAGGGGCGGTTTTTCGATGACTACGTGAATTGGCAGCGCATTCCCGAGTTTGAACGGGTGGTCCGCGAGAGCCCGGTCGCCGAACTGGCCGCCCGCGCCATGCGGTCGAAGACGGTGCAGTTTTTTCACGACCATGTCCTCGTCAAGGAACCCGGTACACCGAAGCCGACCCCGTGGCACCAGGACGGTCCCTATTATTTCGTCGAGGGCAGCCAGACCGTCAGCTTCTGGATTCCGCTCGATCCGGTGCACGACGCAAGCCTGCGGTTCATCGCCGGCAGTCACCACTGGGACAAGCCGGTTCGACCGGTGAGCTGGGCGGACGACAGCGATTTCTACGAGGGCGAGCGCGATTACATCCCGGTGCCAGATCCCGACCGCGATCCTGAAGGGATGAGGGTTCTGGAATGGCCGATGGAGCCGGGCGATGCCGTGTTGTTCGATTTTCGAGCCGTTCACGGGGCACGCGGCAATCTCACCACCGAACGGCGCCGCGCCCTGTCGCTGCGTTTCCTTGGCGACGATGCGCGCTACGTTGAGCGCCCCGGTCGGACGTCGCCGCCATTTCCGGGCCACGATATGCACCCCGGCCAGCGGTTGCGGGAAGACTGGTTCCCAACGGTCTGGCCCCTGGCTTCCTAGACCGCGACGTTTCGAGCCGCGCTGGTGGCTTGCGTGAAGACTTCGGCGCGGTACTGTTGCGCACGAACCAGATCAGGAATTGCCACTGCAGATGTCGCCCCTCGTGATCGGATATGCCCTGCTGGCGCTCATCGTGATCGTCGCGCTGTGGCCATGGCTGCTGGAGCGGTTCCGTACCCCGATGAACGAGTTGGCGCGCGGCAACGCCCCCGGCGAATTGGTCGAACTGAGCCAGGGCAACACCCACTACCAGTGGCACGGCCCACGCGCGGAACGCATCATCGTGCTGGTGCACGGCTTGAGCACGCCGTCGTGGGTGTTTTCCGGCCTCATCAATGGGCTTCTGGGGATGCGCTACCGGGTGCTGACCTACGATCTCTACGGACGCGGTTATTCCGACCGCGTCCGGGGAAAGCAATCGCTTGAGTTCCATACTCAGCAACTGAGCGAACTGCTGGATGCCGTCGGGATCACCGTGCCGGTCACGCTTCTTGGCTACTCGATGGGCGGTGCGATCGCCTCCAAACTTGCGGCGGACGAGCCTGACCGCATCGAACGCCTGATCCTCATCGCGCCGGCGGGTCTGTCCTACAATCCGTCCCGCCTGCTCGCCTTTGCACGCAAGAACCGCTTGCTTGGAGGGTGGCTCTGGGGCGTTTTGGGGCGCCGGCAACTGATGAACGGGGCCCGGTCGGATGCGAAATCCGCCGTTGCGATCCCGGATCTGGTGAAACGGATGCGGGCCGAGCTGCGACGCCGCGGCTATCTCGGCGCGATCCTGTCGTCCGAACGCCACACGCTCAGTCAATCGCTCCAGCCCGTACACAGCGAGATCAGCGCGATGTATATCCCGACACTGGCGATCTGGGGGCGCGACGATGCGGTGATCCCGATCCAATCCGTTGGTCAACTGGCAGCGTGGAACCGCAAGGCCCGGCAGGAAGTCGTTGAGGGCGCCGGGCATGGTCTCACCTACACCCATCCCGAAGAGGTTCTGGCCGTGATCCGCGATTTCCTGCGCGAAGTGCCGGATTGAGGCTCAGAGGTTCGCCTCGACCGTGAAGTCGGGCGGGATGCGATCCGCGCCATCCAGCACAAGATCGGCCATCGTGATGCCGACCATCGGGGCCATGCCGAAGCCGATCTTGAACCCACCATTGGCGATGAAATGCCCGGTTCGTCCGGGCCAGGCCCCCAGCATCGGCGCGCGCGACCGGGCCCTTGGTCGCAACCCGGCCCAGCGTTCGACCACCGGCGCGTCGGCGAGGGCGGGCACGGCCGCACGGGCCTTGGCAATGACCGCGTCGAGTTGGGCGTCGCAGGTGTCGGGCGCATCGAAGTCGCGCTCGGTGGTGGAGCCGATGGCGACGGTCCCGTCGGCATGGGGGATCACGTGCACGCCGTCGGCGAAGATCTGCGGCATGTCGCGGGCGTCGTATTTCAGGCTGGCAGACTGGCCTTTGACCGGCACGCCGACCATTTTGCCGAAGCGGGCGGAAAGATCGACCAACCCGGCCGCGCCGGTGGCCCAGACGATCTGGCCGGCATCGGTGGCCTCCGGCACGATGTCGCCGCCGAGCGCCTCAACCGCCGCCGCAAGCGCGGCCACCGCGCGGCGTGGCGCCATGCGTGCGGTGAGCGTGTCGTGTATCAGGTAGCCGGTTGGGCTGAGGGGCGCCCAGTCCCGCCCGGCTTCGACGACGTTCCACTCGAACCGTCCTTCCCAGAGCTCCGCCGCAGTTTCCGCCCGCGCCCGCGCAAGTTCCAGCCCACGCTCGTCCGCGATCGGCTGCAAACGTCCGGTGCGGGCATAGCCGGGATAGCGCCCGCCGGTTCTCTCCACCTCGGACCAGAACTCCTCCGCCATCGCGAGGGAAGCAAACTGGAACGCCTTCTTGTCGTTCCAGTTCTCCGGAACGTGCGGGGCCAGCGCACCCACCAGTCCGCCGGAGGCCCCCGCGCCGACGCCGTTTGGCTCGACGACCCGCACCCGTGCGCCCTTCTTCGCGCAGGCATAGGCGACCGACAGGCCAAAGGCGCCCGCCCCGCGCACCGTTACGTCCACCATTGCCAAGCCCTCCGGCCTCCCGCATTGTCGCGCCGTTCATGCGGGTTCTAGGGGAAGAGATGGGCGAGGGCCAGCACAGCGCGATTGCCTGGAACGAGCGGGGCACCCCCGTCTCGACCCGCTTCGATGACCCCTATTTCAGCCTTGAGAATGGCCTGGAAGAAACCCGCCATACCTTTCTTGCCGGCAACGATCTGCCGGCCCGGCTCGCCCCCGGGTTCCAGATCGCCGAACTCGGCTTCGGCACCGGGCTCAACATGCTTGCCAGCCTCATCGCATTCCGGGAGGCGGGGGCACGAGGCCCCGTCCGGTTCACAAGTTTCGAAGCCTTCCCGATGTCGGCCGACGAAATGGCGCGCGCGCTCGCGGCGTTTCCCGCGGCCGAGGCGGCCGCCGGGCCGTATCTGGAGGCGTGGGGGCGCGGCGAACGTCGAATCGACCTTGGTGGGTTCATCGTCGAAATCATCGAAGGCGACGCCCGCGACACGCTCCCACTCTGGCAGGGCAAGGCTGACGCCTGGTTCCTCGACGGCTTCAGCCCGGCCAAGAACCCCGAACTCTGGGGCGCAGACCTGATGGCAGAGGTGGGTCGTCACACCACGCCCGGCGGCATGGCCGCAACCTACACCGCAGCCGGGTTCGTGCGGCGCGGGTTGGAAGCGGCCGGCTTCACCGTCGATCGTCGGCCGGGCTATGGGCGCAAGCGCCACATGACCGTGGCGCGCAAGGAGGCAGGGTCATGAGCCAGGCCAACACCCGCCTTGGCATCGCCTTCATGATCGGCACCACCTTCGTGTTCGCCATGCAGGACGGCATCTCGCGGCATCTCGCCGGTGAATACAACGTCTTCATGGTGGTAATGATCCGCTACTGGTTCTTCGCGGCCTTCGTGGTCGCCGTGGCGGCGCGAAAGGCGGGCGGCGTGCGGGTGGCGGCAGCAACGAGCCAGCCGCTTCTGCAAGTCATCCGTGGGCTGGTGCTGATCGCCGAGATCTGCGTGATGGTGGCGGCCTTCGTCGTGCTCGGCCTGATCGAGAGCCACGCAATCTTCACCTCCTACCCACTGATCATCGCGGCCCTCTCGGGACCGATCCTTGGTGAACGGGTCGGTCGCTGGCGCTGGGCGGCGATCGTTGTTGGCTTCGTCGGTGTGCTGATCATCCTTCAGCCCGGTGTCGCGGTGTTCTCGCCCGCAGCCCTGATCCCGCTCACCGCCGCGCTGTTGTTCGCGCTTTACGGATTGCTCACCCGTTTCGCCGCCCGCCGCGACACGGCCGCGACGTCTTTTTTCTGGACCGGCACCGTGGGTGCGGTGGCAATCACCCTTGTGGGCCTGTGGTTCTGGGAGCCGATGACTCCCCCGGACTGGGGCTGGATGGCGCTGCTGTGCGTCACCGGCGCGCTCGGCCACTGGCTCCTGATCAAGTGCTACGAGGTGGCCGAAGCCTCTGCCGTTCAGCCGTTTGCCTACTTCCAGCTGCTTTTCGCCGCGATGATCGCGATTCCGGTCTTCGGCGAACGGATCGAGCCGAACGTTGCCATCGGCGCGGCCATCGTGATCTCGGCCGGGCTGTTCACGATCTACCGCGAAAGACGTGGTCAGCGCCGCGTCAGTTCCTGAGAAAACCGGATCGGTTCGGTCTTGCCGGTGAGGCGGGCGCGGTAGTTCGGCAGGCTCTCCGTCACTCGCATCACGTAGTTCCGGGTTTCGGTGAACGGGATGTGCTCGATCCAGTCGATCACGTCGACAGAACTGCTGCGCGGGTCGCCCCTGCTTGCGCTCCATGACCGCGCGCGGCCCGGCCCCGCATTGTAGGCCACCGCCCGGAGCACCGGGTTGCGGCCAAATTCCTCGATCAGGTAGGCGAGGTATTCCGACCCCAGCCGTGTGTTGTAGGCCATGTCGGCGGTGAGCCGACCCTGTTCGTAGGAGATGTCGAGCCGCTTTGCCATGTCGCGTGCTGTGCCCGGCATGAGCTGCATCAGGCCCCGCGCACCGGCGCCCGACACGACGCCCGGATCGAATTCACTCTCCCGGCGCGAGATCGCCATTTCCATCGCCCGGGTCACGGTGCGGTTGCCGCGGCCGATCTCCGGGGTCGGGAAATAGGGGCGGTTGAGCAGGATGCCGTGAAAGCGCAGCGCGTATTTCGCCAGCATCAACTGGAGGTGCGGTGCATTCGCGTCTTCGGCCCATTGCGAGAGTTGCCCGATGCCGGTGCGGTCGAGGCTCTCGGACAGATGCACAACCATGCGTTCGGCCAGGTAGAGCTCGCCCGCGGCCAAGGCGAGGCGGGCGGCCTGCATCACCGATGCGTTCCAGAACGCCGCCTGCTTGTAGCCGGGGAAGGTTTCCGAACCGGTCAGGGCCGGGTCCATCGCCAGCCCGGCCTTTTCCGCTGCAAGCAGCCCGTAGAACGCCGTCTGATGACGCCCGGCGCGGCTGTAGGCGGCGCGTGCGTCGTCGGTGCGTCCGAGGGCTTCCAGCGCGCGGCCTTCCCAATAGCCGGCCCGCCCGAGGCTGATCGGGCTTTCGACCCCGCCCTTGAACGTGGTGAAATGCCTCAGCGCCGTTTCGGCATCCCCGAGCTTGCGCAGGGCGATGTAGCCTGCAAGCCATTCCAGTTCGTCGCGGTCGTCGGTGTCTTCCGCAATCTGATGGCTGGCGGCGATACGGTAAGCCGTCTGCCCGTTGCCCTCACGCATGGCCCACCGGGCCAGCACGAGCCGCCAGTTGGCCCAGGCCTGCGGGTCACCCAGGGACGATGCGGAACCGGAGCGGGCCAGCAGCAGCTCGACCGCATCGGCATTGCGCCCCTTGCGCGCCCGCCACATGAACCGTTCGAAGGCGAGCCCCGGATCGTCCGAAAGCGAACTCGGCACATGCCCGATCAGCCCATCGACCCCCGGCTTGTCGTCGCGCAGCGCGATGCGGGCGTTGGCGAGTGCCTTGTGGCTGTCGTCGATGCGGGGCAGGTGCCGCGCCGCCTGCGCGGTGAGCCCGCGCCACAGCAGCATGTCCATCCGCGCCCAATGGTGCCGGGCGAGGGTCTTCGGCCAGTCGACCATGAACTGGGCCTCTTCCTCCTCCGACAGAGAAAACGAGGTCCAGGCGCGGATCGCCTCGGCCATCGCCTCCTGCTTGGCGCCGGTGTCCCACAGCGCCTTTGCAAACCGGAGGCTGCCCCAGCCAGTCTCGGGTTTCTGGACGAGGAAAAAGTCAAGTACCGTGGCGGCGTCGGCGCCTTCGGGAATCGTCTTTTCCGAGCGTTCGCGAAGCAGGGCAAGCCCGGGCCAACCCGGGTTGCGCCGCAGAAAATCGAGGCTCTCCGAAAAACTGCCTTTCGACGCGCGCAGCCGGTTCCATTGTACGATGTCGCGCCCGATCGACCCCCGTGAGCCGGCAGCATCGAGCGCCGCATCCCACTCGCCGGCCCGCATCAGTTCAAGCCCGCGTTCGAGCGCCGCAACCTCGGCGGCGCTTTGGGCCGTGAGGGGACCGCCAAGCCCACCTAGCAGGGCGAGCGGCAAGAGGATGTTTTTCAGGGCGAGTTTCAGTATTCGAACCATGCTGCATTCCTATCGCGCGCGTGAGGCGCGGCAACACACATTCTTGGCATTTGCCGCGCGCCCGGCTAGTTTCCGCCGCGCCGGCCCTGTCCCGACTCGGGACCCACAACACAAAAAGGAGCGTGTCATGTTCAAAGGAAGCATTCCTGCCCTGGTCACGCCGTTCAAGAACGGCGAGCTGGATGTTGACACGCTCAAACAGCTGGTGGACTGGCATGTCGACCAAGGGTCACATGGCCTCGTGCCCGTAGGCACCACCGGCGAAAGCCCGACGCTCAGTCATCGCGAGCACGAGATCGTCGTCGAGGAGGTGGTGAAAGCCGCGGCCGGACGCATCCCGGTAATCGCCGGGGCGGGATCGAACAACACCGTTGAGGCGATCGGCTTCATGGAACACGCCAAAGCCGTTGGCGCCGATGGAGCCCTCGTGGTGACGCCCTATTACAACAAGCCCACCCAGCGCGGCCTGATCTCGCACTATTCCGCACTGGCCGACGTCGGCCTGCCGATCGTGATCTACAACATCCCCGGCCGCTCGGCGATCGACATGACGCCTGAGACGATGGGCGCGCTTGCCAAACATGTGAACATCGTCGGTGTCAAGGATGCGACCGGCGATCTGGCACGCGTGGCAAAGCAGCGCATCACCTGCGGTGAGGACTTCATCCAGATATCGGGTGAGGACGCGACGGCAGTTGGATACAATGCAATGGGGGGCCGGGGTTGCATCTCGGTCACCGCCAATGTTGCGCCGAAGCTGTGTTCGGAGGTGCAGGAAGCCACGCTCGCCGGCGATTATGCGACGGCACTTTCGCTGTCGGACAAGCTGATGCCGCTGCATCTTGCGATCTTCAAGGAACCAGGCGTGGTCGGCGTGAAATACGCCATGTCGAAGCTTGGTCTGTGCGAGCCGGAGGTGCGTTCACCCATGTTCGAGGCCACGGACGAGACCAAGGCCGTGATCGAAGACGCGATGCGTCACGCCGGACTGCTGAACTGAACGTGGCGGAAACCTGGGAGATCCGCGAGGGCGAGGTCGCGCTGGAGCGCGACCCGTCCGAAAACCCGGATGCGGGCGTGGTATTCATCGGGCGGATCCGCTCACCGTGGAAACGCCGCGAGGACTGCCCGAAGAACATCGGCAAGGCGCGCGAAACGGGCCAAGGTGCAGCCATCGAGATCAGACCCGACCTGACCCCCGCTCTTGCGGGCCTGAAGGTCGGCCAAGCCATCGTGTTGATGTATTGGATGGACCGCGCGCGGCGCGACCTGCTGGTGCAGAACCCGCGACACGTCGAGGCGCCGCGCGGCACCTTTTCGCTGCGCTCGCCGAACCGGCCCAATCCGATTGCGCTGTCGTCGGTCGTCATTACGGATCTTGATCTGGAGGCTGGGCGGATTGGCATCGATGCAATTGATTGCCTCGACGGCACGCCTCTCGTCGACCTCAAGCCCTGGCTCGAAACGGTCGACATCCCGCCCGCCTGAGCCTATGTGCGGACCATGGCGAAGAAAGATGACAACCCGAACTACAAGGTGATCGCCGAGAACCGGCGGGCGCGGCATGAATATGCAATCGAGGACGACCTTGAATGCGGCATCGTGCTGCACGGCTCCGAAGTGAAGAGCCTGCGCCAGGGAAGTGCCAATATCGCCGAGAGCTATGCCGAAGTTGAGGATGGCGAGCTCTGGCTCGTGAACTCCTACATCGCGCCTTACGAACAGGCGAAAACCTGGGGCCACGACGAGCGCCGGCGCCGGAAGCTGCTGGCGTCAAAGAAGGAACTCTCGCGGCTGTGGAATGCAACCCAACGCAAGGGGATGACCCTCGTCCCGCTCGTGTTCTACTTCAACCACAAGGGGTTGGCGAAGCTGAAAATCGGCATCGCCAAGGGCAAGAAGGTGCACGACAAGCGCGCCGATCAGGCAAAGCGCGATTGGAGCCGGCAGAAGCAAAGGCTCCTGCGCGAGAAGGGCTGACGCTACTTGATCCTGTCGGGCAATGTGAACCCTTTGAGAAACTCCGCCGCTTCCATCGGACGCTTGCCCGGGCGCTGGGCGTAGCTGATCTCTACGGCGTCTTTCCCACAGGCAATCCTGAGCG
>Ga0180436_10001295_pt1 | contig 24588 bp, 24 predicted proteins | sample SS_ome_2_FD_132434 | JGI IMG/M metagenome (GOLD analysis project Ga0180436, IMG submission 132434) | Hypersaline lake sediment archaeal communities from the Salton Sea, California, USA - SS_3_S_2 metaG | ecosystem: Environmental > Aquatic > Non-marine Saline and Alkaline > Hypersaline >... | reverse complement strand
TTCCTCGTACCGAGCCACCAGAGTGTTCAGGTCAAGACCTTCGGACACCGTCTAATCGTAGACCAAACGGTGTCTTTGATCAACACCCGAATGGGGTTTTAGGTCTGATCTGAATTAAATTGAACTCCCGCTGCTCGTTGGCCGAGAAGCGGTCCACGACGAAGTCCGAGAAGTCCGGGTTGGCGTTCGCCGGGATACCCGGAACGGAACCGTTGGCCACGGCCTCGGTCACCATCGCGCGGATGTCGTTGTCGGTGGAGTCGTAGAAGACCGGGTCCGGAAGGTCCCCGTTCTCCCCCATGTAGGTGATGTTCACACGTGCCTGTGTCTCGTCCATTTTCGTTTCTCCTTGAGGTCTTCGGAGTTTTTACTCCGTGATGGAAAGAATGTGCTTGTCTGAGTACGTCCTGAGCTTGTCGGCCCACTCCGGAACGCCGTCTACGACGAACGAACCGTACTTGTACTTGTCTGGGCCTTCGTAGTTCAGACCGATCATGTGGCTCGAGCTGGTGATCCACCAGGTGAGTCGGCGCCCCAGTCCGAGCTCGACGCCCGAGAAGGTAGTGAGGTCGGTCCACGAAGGACCCGGCACCCCACTACCGGGATGGCTGTGAGCGAACCCCAGGAAAGGTTCCCTGCGATGAGCCCACAGAACATCCCAGAGAACACGGCTGTCAGGAAGACTGCCGCCGGACCTCCCCTCGGGGAGGTGCCAGTAGATCGGACCGTTTCCGGTAACGACTACGCCCGTCTCGATCATCGCTTCCCCCGCTTTTCCTGGTAGGGGACGCGAGGAATCGCGTCGAGAGTGCCGACAAGAGCCTCGTTGGCAGCCCGTACCTCGGGAGCGATGTGCTTGGACACCTTGAGGTAGTAGGGATGCTTGAGCCAGTCGGCGTACTGCATGTTGCCGCGAGTCTTGTTGCACTTGCGGCAGGCAGCGACGAGGTTCTCTTCGGTCTGCGGGCCACCTTCCTCCCAAAGGACGAGGTGGTCCACGGTGAGGGGGACCTTGTCCGCACCGCAGTAGCGGCAGGTGTACCCGTCGCGTCGGAAGACGTTCCAGGACACACCCTGCTCCACGGTGCGCTGGCACTTGCGAGCCACCGCCTTGTAGAGCTTGCCGTCCTTGGCCTTGGCCAGCACCTCGGTCTCGACCAGGTCCGACTGACGGATGAGAGCTTGGAACTCTTCCGTGGTCGGGTGGAGAACGTGCACGTCCCCTTCGTGCTCCCCGAACTCAGGGAACACGACGACGTAGGTGCCGCCCTTTCCGGCCCATACGCCGCCCACGAGGAGCACCTCGTGCCCCACGCTCATCAGGTCGAATTCCTTGAATTCCATCAGACGGGTTCCTTTCTTTCTACTTCCCGCACGCTCACGCCCGGAGGAAGCAGCGCGTCGGGCCGCTCGAAGTGCCACCCGAACAGGGGGAAGGACGCCTCCAGCTCTCGGATTTCGATCGTCGAGGGAACCTGGCCCGCGACGCGCTTCGGGATGATCTCGATGATCCTCCCGACAGGACGCTGCTCCTGTTGGAACATGACCACGATGCTGTTGTGGTCGAACATGGCTCGCTTGGCGTAGAGGTCGATCCAGACCGGAGCGAGGGCGTCCACGAAGCAGTCGACACTTGAGTAATTCCCTACCGAACCCCAGGTGTACATGTCGCCCCGAGGTCCTACGGCGACTCCTTTCCCTTCGGCCGCGTGCTCCAGCATCCTCAGTGCGTCTCGGTCGAAACCCTCCCGCTCGTCGTCGAGCCCGTCCGCGAGTGCTTTCATGCGCGACACATACTCGACCGCGAGCTCGCGCAGAATCTTGGCGTTCTTCACCTCAAATTGGACACTGATGTTGCAGTCGAAGCTCATTCACCTTTTCTCTTTCGTAAAGCCTGTTCGGCAGGCCAGCCTTTCAGCAGCCGGTAGTGGATGGTGGTGCGGCTCAGGCCGGTTTCCTCGGCCCACGCCGCCATGCACTGTGTTTTCCCGAAGGCTGTAATCATGCGGTTGTTGCGACGATTACGGGCCTGTTCCTTGCGAGTTGCCCACCGGACATTTCCGGGTTCGTAGTGACCATCAATGTTAATCCGGTCGATCGTATGAAGAGGCGTAGGCGGGTTGCCCATGTATTCCAAAAACGTTGAGAAGGAGGAAACCCATGACTCGTGAATTCTGATGCCACGCCCCCCGTATTTTTCGTAGCCCATCGCATGAGGATTCAGGCACCGTTCCTTCATCGCGTGCCATGAGTTCCACGCAGGAGTATTCCAACCTCCGTGGACCGTCGCTGTCTCTCGAAGGGATTCGGCGGCCGTTTCCCGGTTTAGACAGCCGCAAGATTTCGTCTTCTCAGCGACGAGATCGTATTTCCATACCCACTTTTCGGCTCCACAGGAGCATTTGCACAGCACCCATTGACGCTCAGACCGGACTACAGTGAGACGGTAAAACACCAATCCGGGCGCGAGCGCGACTTCTTCTGAATGTTTTTTCCACTTCTCTTGTAAATTCTGGCGTCGCAGACACCCGCAAGATTTCGTAGCTTTGGTGACCAAGTTATGGCGTCGAAACGTCTTCTTGGTTCCGCATTCGCAGAGGCATTCGACCTCCTTGTATCCCTTATCTTCGATGACGGTTAGACGACCGAAGCGTTCTCCTTTCCTCAAACGTGACGCCATACAACCAGCTTGCCTTCTCTCACGGCTTGCCGGACAATAGCAGGGAGACTCTCCAAAGTAAAATAGGTGTCGCCCTTTTCACCCGTGTGATGATCAACGAGACAGATGCCTGCATCAACGATCTGGAGGTTGGTATCGCACACGCACTCGAGGCGCTGTCCATCGACGCGGTACTTGACGATCCATTCATTCCCACGACGACCTTTTCGGTGGTCGAGGTACTGGGCGCCTCCGACTTGAAGGGCAGCCCTGGCGGCTTCGGTGAAGTCACCTGAATGAGCCATCTCGCGGCGAAGTGCTCCGTCGCCAAGCTTCTCCATGAGCTCCTTGCGACGACGCTCCTTCTCCCGACGTGCGGCCTCTTCGGCACGACGACGGGCAATCTCCTGACGACGCAGTTCAGCCTGCTCCCGCTGGTACTTCTCCATACGGAAGGCAGCGTCCAGCGCCGGCACGACGCCAGGAATGGTGTGTACCTCGTCCTTCTGGTCGAAGTAAGCTTCCATGACCTCGTCCTCGGGACCGAGCGGGAAATCCTGCTCGGCGAAGATCAGCGGTCCCTCCGGGTAGATCCGTCCGGCTCGCACACGCGAGAACCGGTCGAGCTCCTCGGGAAGGGCGAACACCTTCTCCGAGTAGGCCACGATCTTGGCCGGATCGGGATCGATTCGGGTGTCGTCGGGGACCAGACGGTCCCCGACGAGGTATCCACTGACCTGGCCCTTGATGAGCTCAGGGACCGGGTCAGCCGACTGAGGATCCTTGGCGGTCTTGCCTTCGAGGGTGAAGGTGTACCAGCCAAACTCCCGTGGGCGAGTCTTGAGCTTGAACACTCGAAACTCGGAGTGGAGAGACCTACCTCCCGTCCAAGGAAGCGTTACCGTCTCCTCTTCAGTTGTGAGTAGGTCTCTCCATCCCATGGTGTTTCACCTCATGCCCAGGCCGGCTTCGTGAGAAGGTCGGTCTGGATGATCTGGTCGATGAGGGTGACGCGAGGCGCACGCGCCTGCTTGGCCACACCGACCGGGGTTGCAGCGATCAGAGTCCGGAGGGTCCGGGGGATCGCGTAGGGGTCGTCGAACGTACGCTCGTCGATCATGACGCAGGGGATGCCAAGGTTGGCAGCCGTCTGCCGCACTGCCGTGGTCTCGTAACGAGCTGCACGCCAGGCTGCCGCACCACCCTGAGCGGTGGTCTTGAGGAAGGCGAAGGCGACCGGGTTGATGCCCGAGTTGCGGACCTGAGCCTCGAAGGTGCGCTGCTGCTCCTCGTCTCCGATGAACAGGAAGAGCGCGTCCTCATCCTCCTTGGGCTTGTACTGCGAGAGCACCCAGACACCGGCACCGTAGTCGGTACCACCGCCCGCCCGGATTCCCCGGAAAGATGCCTCGACACCCTTGGTGGACGTGTTCTTGATCGTGACCTCACGGCCAGCGGTGTTGAACACCGAGACGTGGAGCTGCTCCTTCGGGATCGACATGAGCAGCTTCGCGATCAGCGGCTTGGCCGCCTCGAGAGCCCCCTGCATCGACGCAGAGATGTCGATGATGACGTAGAGCCGCAGACCACGGATGACCTCCTCGACAGCCTTCTGAGCCGCCTTGTCGGCGCCCGTCTCCAGCTTCTCCTTGAGCTCCTTCGAGCGGACGTTGCGGGCGATGTTGGCCGCACGCATGTCCTCTGCACGAGAGATTGCTCCCTCGAGGCGCTCACGGATGTCCTGGACCTTGAGCAGACCGAGCTCCTCGATGGTCGGGGTCAGGATGATGAGATCCTTGTCCGACATCGATCCCGCCTCGATGGCCGCAGCCATGATGGCACGAGTCACTCCCGGCTTCGATGGAAGCAGACCAACGATCCGCTTCCAGTTCGGCTTGGTCTTCTCGATCAGCTCGCAGATCTCCTGCTCGCTCATGCCCTCCCACGACTCGGCGGCCTTGACCGCCTTGCCGATGGCCATCTCACGACGACCGTCATCGGACTGCTTCTGCTTCCAGCGAAGGATCTCGAAGAACTTGTCCGAGGTCGGCTTGTAGCCGATGCGACGAGCCAGGGCCATGACCGTGGTACGGAAACCCGCCTTGACGAGACCCTCGAGCATCTTCGGGTTCTCCTCGCGGTACCGCAGCCACTTCTCGACCGCCTTGGGCCAACGACCGAGGAACGGACGCTTGGCCGACTTGCCGAACCCGAGGTCCCGGTTGATCTTCGCGATCTCCGGCAGCATCAGCACGTCGTAGATCCGAAGCAGAAGCTTCGGGTTGAGGTCGCGCCCCTTCTGCTGGATGAGGCACATGGCCTCACCCACCTCGCGGTAGTCGTCATCGTCGAACAGGTGCTCACCGCCGTCCATGACCGGGTCGCCCTTGCGGGACTGCACGAGCATGAATGCTGCGAGCACGACCTTGAGGTCACGGTGCTCCTGCTTGAAGGCGTACGAAGCCCACCGAGCTGCGAACTCGTTGTCGAGCTCCCAGACCGTTGCGACCTGCTTGTAGAACCAGACCGCCACCTCGGTGAACAGGCCACTCTTCCGGTAGAGCCCGACATCGGTGCGTCCGTTCTTGACGCGACCGTCGCCGTTCATCGTACCGATGACCGTGCGCACGCTCTTCCGCCCCTGCTTGGTCAGGCGCATGACGGTCTTGGTGCCGTCCTCCTCGACCTTGTGGGTGACCGGCTCCCACCGTACACCAGTGACGGTGCGACGGTCGGGCACGACCACGCCAGGGCGGTTGTGAACCATGTGGTCCTGGTGGGCCAGAAGAGACTGGATGATGGTCTCTGCGGGTCCGAGTGTTTCCTTGTTCTCCATGGTTGGCTTTCTCGTTTCGTGAAAAGTAGAGCACTCGGGCTCAGCCGTTGTACTCCACGAGGGTTGGTTGCGTTCGTGAAAAGTCAGAGAGAGGCGGTAAAAGGCGCTGAGGGGCCGTTTAGCGGCGTGGGGGAGTTGATCCCCGGGCACGAAAAAGCCCGTCAGCCATGAGGCTCGACGGGCCGAAGACCGTACGTCGAGCTGAAGGTTAGCCGGCGTCGGCTCCTTCGATGGAATTGGAAAGGCTGGTGGAGAGGGTCTCCCTGTGGGGGAGCCTCACGGCGCGAAGCACTTTCTCCACAGCCGCTCGGTCTGGCGCGTCCAAAGCATCGTTCCCAAACTCCCAGTGGTGGGTCGGGCACAGAGCCACCAAATTAGCAACGGCATTAATCTCCGAGATCAATGCCTCGTCAGGGAAGTCCGCCACGTCTCTGACGTGGCACACTTGGACGTGTTTGTGATATTGGCAGACGGCACACTTTTGCGGGCGTCCGTTTTTCCGGTACGCTTCGCGGGCAAGCTGTCGGATGGTGCTATTAGCTGACTGCCAATTTTTGGAGCGCGCGTATAGCTCTCCTTTGGTTCGACGCGGAGTTTTGGCTCGCCGTGAAGCGAGCCCCGGCAAACATCGGTCGCAAATTTTCCGGTCGTAGCGTCCTTTTTTCCGATTTTTGCGCCGGGGTTTTTCATGCTCGCTTTTGCATTCGGTGCAGATGAATGTCGCATCGTTGGAGCCGTGTCGAGAGACCCCACGGTTGTTGAAGGCCGCTGCACAGCTTCGGTCACAAAATTTCTTCCGACGAACCTCAGCTACCTTTTTTCCCTCGGGCACTGGAATGACCGAGGCGCAGTGGCGGCAATGTTGAGGGTTGGCGTAGTACCGAGTCAGAGCTTTTTCGCGGCTCTTCTTGGCTGAAGCACGACCTCCTGCTTGTTGGGCTTTTAACGTCGGCACCTGTTTATGTTAGTGGGTGTGGGGGTCGAAAACAAGTACCGGGGATGGGATTTGAACCCATGAAATCTCCGGCTTATGAGGCCGGCGCCTTACCTGACTTGGCTACCCCGGTGTGGTAGCGGGAGCGAGATTTGAACTCGCGACCTTCGGGTTATGAGCCCGACGAGCTACCTGACTGCTCCATCCCGCATCATGTGTTTGGAAGTTTCTTGGTGGTGGACGTAGATGGATTTGAACCATCGACCTTTCGCTTATCAGGCGAACGCTACTAACCAGGCTGAGCTATACGTCCAGGATGAGTTGTTGGTCGGCCCGGGAGGGATTGAACCTCCGACCTCCGCTTTATCAGAGCGGCGTCCTAACCAACTAGACCACGGGCCGAGCTAATAATGTCGCTAATGTCGCTTTCGATCTCCATGGTCTCTCTCCTTCCTGTTATTGCTTGGTAGTCCCGGTCAGAATCGAACTGACGACTTTCTCCGAGTCAAGAAGACGCTCTACCACTGAGCTACGGAACTATGGGACTTGTGTGGTAGTCCGGGTCGGTATCGAACCGACGACCCTCTCGGTGTAAACGAGACGCTCTCCCACTGAGCTACCGGACTAAGATGGCGGGGCGTACGGGATTTGAACCCGTGACCTCCTACGTGACAGGCAGGCGTCCTAAACCTGACTAGACCAACGCCCCATGCTGGCGGAGCAGACGGGACTTGAACCCGCGACCTTTCGGCTGACAACCGAGTGCGCTACCAACTGCGCCACTGCTCCGTACAGATCTCGATCATCGCTATCGTCGCTATCCATGGTTGTCCTCCTTTCGGTGTTGGTCTGCCGACCCCGGGACTCGAACCCGGCCCTCCCCGTTACCATCGGGGGCTCCCCTGGGAGCTCATCGGCATGTGTTGGTGTTCGTATGGTTTGGGAAAGATGGACTGTTGGACCCACGAGCCGCCCGTAGCCTGATTATCTGCGCCCGTGAGTGGGTCGCTTTTGCCTCGTCTCTACGAGGCGCGGGGATGTGAGCGATTGGAGCTGGTGGGCGGAGTTGAACCGCCGACCCCGATCTTACCAAGATCGTGCTCTACCACCTGAGCTACACCAGCTTATATGGTTTCAGTACTTCAATCCTTTGCGGTACCGTGCGTTTTTCTTTTTCTGACGTGTGCGTCCTCGTCCTCGGTTACGGCCTTTCGCAAAAGGGCTTAGTGCGTGGCAGTTTGGGCAGATGAGTCGGACGTTTTCTTCAGCATTGTTGTCAGAGTTCCCGTCGATGTGGTCCATTTCCAGAGGAATCGGTTTTTTGAGCCAGTGAGTCCTTCCACAACCTTCGCAGCGATGAGAGCGTGTCCGCAAAAGGTATCGCCTCCGGGTTTGGTCTGAAGTAATCTCCGTCCATGCCTTACGTCCTAAATGTTCTCCTTGTTCGATGCAGGCATCGCAGTAAGTGTTGAAATGACCTACCGCGTATGCTCGCGTGGGTTCCCCACAGTTTTTGCAAGGTGGAGGGGCTTGGCCGGTGCCAACTCGGTTTCGAGTCTTCTTGGCCGCACAGGAGTGGTCGCAGTATTTGGCTTGCCGTTTTTCGTAAGGGAGTTCTTTCTGGCAGTACGCACACAGTTTGGGGTTTTGCTTGTAAGCGGCCTTCGCTGCTAAAGATCGTTTGGTGCTGCTATGCACGGAGTTAAAATAGCACGTCGCTTTGACTCGTGCCGTGGAGCCGCCGGGGGGACTCGAACCCCCTGCCTCTTGATTACGAATCAAGTGCACTGCCAGTTGTGCTTCAGCGGCATGGTAAAGGCTATCCAGGCATGTCTTTCCTTGAGTGAAGAGTTTGGAGCTGACGATAGGAGTCGAACCTACAACCCCCTGATTACAAATCAGGTGCTCTGCCAATTGAGCTACGCCAGCTTGAGTGGCCAGCGTGGCCAGCGTGGCCAGGTCCGCGTTGAGCTCCCCTTCCGGGGTCCCCGGCGGGTGTTCTTCACTCTGTTAGAGGTCGGTCTACACGCCGGGAAATGCTCAACACGAGGTCGTATCGCCCATAATGGGGCGTACGACGGCCACGACGACCATGGCGGTCGTTGTCGTGGTGAGTTCTGTCGTGGAGCGTTTCATGGCGTGAGTTCCGAGTCGCCGGCCTGCCAAGGGAGGCGACAGAGTGGGTCTACTTTCCCTCTGACGAGAAGTCAAGAGGACCCTTCAACTTTTTTGGCGTCGTCGCGCACGTCTTGTTGACACGAGGTGATAGCGACCCTATCCTCTTCATGAATGGCCGACAAGAACATCAAGACCGGCATCGTCGAACTCGACGAGCTTCTCTCCGGAGAGGGTCGGTTGGACCTGTCTGTCTTCTCGGCCGGACCGGGCAAAACCACCTTGCGCGAGCAGATGATCAAAAAAGCTCTCGAGGGAGGTGCGGTCTACGTGGATTTCGACTTCGAGATGAAGCCGAAGTTTGACGAAGAAGCTCTCGGCGTTCCGCCGGACAAGCCCATCATGCCCTAGCCCGGCTCGAGCGCGTGGTGCTCTCGGGTTCGGGCTAGGGCGGAAAGCCCAGGCATGTCCCAACGAGCACTTCGTCGTCATCACCGCGATCGTATGATCGCCCGAGCCCGCCACGTCACCCGACGCTGGCACAACTCCTACGAGCAAGACTGGAACGATCCTCTTACTCGTCCCGACCACACCAAAGCGGACGAGCAAGCGACTCGGATCCACGACCACCTCAAGGTCTGCTCCTGTTCCGGATGCGGCAACCCTCGACGTGGGGGTTGGGATGAGCCGCGTACTCGACAGGAGCTTCGAGCCGAGCTCGACCTTCAAGACCAGCTCGAAGAAATCTGAATCACAGGGTTGACTTCTTCGTCAACGGCCCCTAGAACGAGACGCATCATGTTCTGCATGAAACGCAAGTCCAAGCTTTAGCCCGTGGGGATGGTTCACTCCGTCCTTCACGGGCGTCGTAGTGATACATCCTCGGGCCGGTAGCTCAGTCTGCGTAGAGCGAGGGACTCTTACCCCCTAGGCGTGAGTTCGAATCTCACCCGGCTCTCTTCAACGAGGATCGCAAACATGGTCGTGTAAAACAGACGGCCAGCGACTCCTCGGGCAGAGAAGGTGATCGCCAACGGGCAGCGTTGGAACGATGTCTCCTGCCAACCTGGGCCGAACGCACAGTCTGGTTGGTGCAGCGGACTTTTAATCCGCCGGACGAAAGTCCCTCGTGGGTTCAAATCCCACTCGGCTCTCTGAGAAACACAGCGCGTGGGCATCTCCTGCTAGCGGGGGTTCCGGTTCGACTCCGGATGGGCTGTAGAGGATCGTACCCTCATGTGTTTCTCTCCTGGGCCCATAGCTCAACCTGGTAGAGCAGCAGACTCTTAATCTGACGGTTGAAGGTTCAATTCCTTCTGGGCTCACTACCTCTCGGTAAAATAGACACATGGCACGATCACGACCACTACAGGAAGCCCACCAGATCGCAGAGGCATACTCCCGCGAGCTGGATCGTCGTGCCCGCGAATCGAAGACGATGGACAGCCGCTTCAACTACGCGGTGCAAGTTCTTCACGAAGAGGGCACCTCGTTCTTCTACCGGAACGCTTTCACGGTGCGGTGGGGGATCTGGCACATCGTCATCCCCGAACACCACGACATCGCCGTCTACGCGAACGACGAAGTACAGGTCTTCATGTTCAAGATGGCCCCGGACGAAGTCGAGGAGATCGCGGACGTGTCCCAGCTCGGTATCGACGAAGCCACGCTCGAGTGGGGTCCGGACCCCTACGGCACGCTGAAACGCAAGGCCGAGGAGGACGCCGCACTCGAAGCGGAAGACCCCTCGGCCGACCCCAACCTTTAGGGCGGGTATAGCGTAGCTGGCCGAACGCACCGGACTTTTAATCCGGCGAAGAGAAATCCCCATCGTGGGTTCGAATCCCACCCCGCTCTCCACTTTGAATTGCGATCGTGGTATAAAAGCCTCGATGCAACGGAAAAAGTGCGGCACATGCAAACGGAGTCGCATGGTGAAGTTTTTCAACGCCAAGGCCGCAAGCCCTGACGGCCTCCAAAGCACGTGCCGCGATTGCAACCGTCGAAACGCCAAAGCGTACTACGAACGAAATCGAGACTCACACAAAAAGAAAATGGTCGCCTACGCAGCGAAATACAAAAGCCGCGTCGCCCGGCAAGTGTGGGACTACCTTCTGGAACACCCCTGTGTGGACTGCGGAGAAACCGACCCGGTGGTCTTGGACTTCGACCACGTTCGTGGCACAAAATTCAGACCCATCAGCAGTATGCTCGCCAACAAAATGTCCTGGAAACGCATTCAGGACGAAATCACCAAGTGTGAAGTACGGTGTGCTAACTGCCATCGCCGGAAGACCGCCAAGGATTTCAACTGGCACGCCAGTTTCCGCGACTGATTCGCCCGAGTAGGCTCTCATTTTCTTTCCTATAGCCCTCCTTTTCCAGGACGATGGCAGCGTTAGCACTAGATGGGGGAGGCGTCCGAGGTCTCATCACAGCCGCGTGGCTGGAGTATCTCGACGAGCACACCGACAAACCCCTGCTCGACTACTTCGACGTGGTTGCCGGCACCAGCGCCGGGAGCATCAACGCGATGGGCCTCGCGTTAGGACTCTCTGGCCGCGATGTTCGCGAGCTCTTCCAAGTGAACGCACCAGAGATCTTCCCATGGTGTCTTCCCCGGTGGGCCGACAAGGCTGCCCGGATCCCGAGTCAGGGTCTCTCCTCGCCCAAGTACGGCTCAGAACGTCTCGTCGATGCGATGCGCAACGTGTTTGGTGAGCGCCTCTTCGGTGACGCAAAGATCCGCTGCCTGGTGACCACGTACTCGATGACTGAATCTCGAGCACTGATCCTCGACAGCGCGAACCCGGACCATGCCGATCTCCCGATGTGGAAGGTCGTCGCAGCCTCCTCGGCCGCGCCGGTGTTCTTCCCGGCCATGTGCCTCAAAGTCGGGGGTGTCGATCATGTTGTCGTGGATGGAGGTGTCGCCATCAACGACCCGGCCCTCACGGCCAGCACCGCGCTTCGTGAAATGACGGGCAAGGATTTCACGAATCTGTTCCTGCTGAGCCTCGGTACCGGACACCCTGTTACCAAGGACAAGCTGTACGAGCTCAAGGGTGCGGGTCTGTGGGACTGGGGCATCGGCCTCGTGCACTTCCTTCTGACGGCTCCGAGCGACCACACGGACTACGTGTGCCGCCGCCTTCACGGTGACAACTACCACCGTGTGCAGGTCCGAGTCCCCTACGATGAGTTCGACATCGACGACGCTTCGAAGAAGAACCTCGAACGTCTCCTCCACACGGCAGCTTCGGCGTTCAGCGAGCTCGATCCGATCGTCGAAGCGCTGGAGTCCCTTTAGCCGCCTTCCGGGCATGACCGGCTTCCTCTATCCTTGTTTTTTGACGGAAGAGAAAATAGGTTGCGAGCAGCAAAAGGAGGGCATGGGACGCCCTCGAAAACAACTACCCGATGAGGAGATTGTAGCTCTTTACCAGGAAGGCCACTCCGAATCGTCTTTGGCACAACGATTCAGAACAAGTCGAAGCTCCATACATCGCCGTCTCGTTTCTGCGGGAGTCGACCCTCGCAACGCTGTTGAGACCACCGCTCTACGGACTCGGAAAACTTTCCCTGTTACGGAGAGGTTCCTCGAACTCGTGGATGGCCTCCTTCTGGGGGATGCTTGGATTGAGGTATACGGCACTAGCGAAGGGCGTCTAGGGCTGGAGCAGACCTGTCATCACGAAGCATGGATCGAAGCGGTGGCGAAAGAGTTCGCTGGGCTAAACATCTCAACCAATCATAAATGCCGACGTGCCCGGAAAAAATCCGTGGTTTTAAGGACGCACAAATACATGCCTTTTACCGCGCAACGGCATCGGTGGTACCCAAAAGGTGAGAAGCGTGTTCCTGTTGATGTGCATCTCTCTCCTCGCTCTCTTGCTCACTGGTACTGGGGAGACGGGGCTACGGTGAATGATGGGTATGGGATGCTTTTTCACACTGAGGGGTTCAACGAAGAGGATGTCGCACTGCTCCGAGCAAGACTGAAAAAAGTTTACGGATGGGACACAACCCAACGGGAACGGCGCCCAGGCCAATTCACGATTGGCCTGTACCGACAAAAATATCGAGATGAGCTCGTGAAGTTGATCGAACCCTACTGTCCTTCATGTTTCCGATACAAAATCAAAACAAGAACCAGAGCGCCATCGAAAATTTCTGAAGTCGAGGCCGAGTTACGCACACTTAGATCTGAAGGGCTCACTCAGCGACAAATTTCTGAACACTTTCGAATGTCCCCAGGTTGGGGAGGATGGGCCTGCCGAAAACTCGGCATCTGAAAGGATAAACCATGGAAACGTTACTCGTTGAAATCAGGAGTGGGGAGGGCGGCGAAGATGCCAAACTCCTCGTACAAGAGCAATACCGTATTTACAGCCGGTATTGCTCTTTGGAGCGTCTTTGACCACGAACTACTCGAGGATCGCCCCGGCTTTTTGCTGATGCGCGTCACGGGTAGGAACGCCTCCCAAGCGTTCTGCCATGAGTCCGGTGGGCACCGTTTTCAGCGCGTACCACCCAACGAAAAAAGAGGCCGGGTACACACCAGTACGGTGACGGTAGCCATTCTCGAGGAACCTTCAGAACACGAAGTTCGCATTGACCCTCGTGATCTTGAAGAGCAGTTCACTCGAGGATCGGGCAAAGGAGGCCAGCACCGGAACAAGACGGATACGTGCGTGATCCTAAAACACAAACCGTCGGGCATTCAGGTGCGAGTAGACGGTGGCCGCAGCCAGGCAGACAACCGTCTCTCTGCGTTAGGCATTTTGAGAGCTCGCCTAAAAGCCGCAGGGACAACCAAAAAAACCAAAGAGCGGAATGCCAAGCGACGTCGTCAGGTGGGCACCGGAATGAGGGGAGATAAAGTACGCACTATCGCCATGCAGCGCGACACCGTCACCGACCACAACACAGGCAAAACAATGAGGGCCAAACATTACCTGCGAGGAAACCTCAGCGATCTTTGGTAACCTAGAGCACCCCATCAAGACTTTTCACTCTAGATGGGGTGCGCGTTTGCGCGTTCGTATCTTTGAGGTCACACTAGTGTTTCGGAGGTGTGACCGTGAACAAGACAAACCGATGGCTGACCTGGACCTTTGCAGCACTGACGGGAGCGATGGTTTTCCTTGGGGCTGGATTGACGTCCCTGGATGCCGCTAGCAGCCCCAATGAGCGAGCAGCTCAGGAGGCGGGACAATGGATGGATGATCTCGGGTCCGTGCGGTCGAGCGAGCTTGTCTACTCCGAAGATTTCGGACACCCCGTCTGGCGTGTTCGTGGAACTTCCACGACAGTGATCATGGACGGCGAGTACGATCTGGTCGGTCTCGAATTTCACGACTGATCTTCGTCCTCGTCCTCGACAAGTTCACCTTCGACCGGGATGCCGACCACGTCGATGACCTGCGCGAGCTCGGGCGGGATCTGAAGTACACGTCCCTTCGACTCGATGGCCTCGAGCGCCTTGCGCTCCTTGGCCGCCTCCGCGAGCTCGAAGATCTTCTGTGCGAGTTGGCCGAGATCGATCTGCGTGACCGTAGCGACCTGTTCCTTGAGCGCTTTGTTCTCCTGTTCGAGCTGCGTGATCCGAGCTTCCATCGCCGCAGCCAAAGCGTACTGCTGCTTTTCGACACGATGAACGTGCTCGTTCGTGTTGCGGATCTCCACCTTGTTCCTGCGGGCTCGTTCCATGTACTCCGCAGTCAAAGTTTTGCCAGGGCCGGGACACGAAAGCTCGATGTTCGAGTTGATTCGTTTGCCGGCGTTGTCTTGGTAGCGCCACAACCGTTCAGGAGTTCCAACTGGAGCTTGCGGGTCTCCACGTCGAAGCTCGGTCACAAAACAGATCAAACAAGTTCTGGGACCAACGGCCCCATAGTGGCTCGACGGCATGTTGAAAGAGTCTGTTCCTCCCCATTTATGTTCTCGGAACTCGAGCACTTCGTCGTCCTCGGACACGAGCTCGATGGGAGGCACCCTCCCGGGAAGGGTTTTAGGGCGGTCGGCCACCCTACATGTTACCGAACAAGCACTTCTTGAGACGAAGCCAGAACCGCCTCCAGCGACCTCTTCGACGACGCCGACGAATTTCCCTCTCTGTCATCGGGCGCACCAAGATGGCGTTCTTCATCGTCCCAAGCACCTCGTGATAGCCGGGCTCCGTCGTAACTTCCACCCAGATCACGTCGCCGTGCTGGAAGAACGCGCTGTCCAACACGGGATACCAGAACCTCTGTCGAACGAGCTTCACGACAATGCTCCTCGTAGATCCCTGAACGCCTCGTCCCAAGCGTTCGGGTTCTCCCCTGTCGTTTTCACACCGTAGCTATTTTCGCCAGTCGGCTTGATCTCGAACCCGTGTCGCATACCTAGAGCGAGCTCGACTCTAGGGTCCGTCGTGTAAAACGGAAGCCACCCCACCGGTTGATGCTCGTCGGCCTTTTGCCGGAACTCTTCGAAGGACGCCCACGGCAGCTCGTAGTCCCGGTCCTGGAAAATGTAGTCCTCACCGGTCTCGGGGTCCCGAAGCAACAGTCCTGTCGTCTGGATCGCCTCAGCATCCCGCTCGAGGCCGGCGTAGATGTCCTCGAACCCGTAGGTGCCGATGTCGTGCCCAGCACAGGAAGGGCCCGTAGGGATTCCATGCTGATGCAACCATGAAACGAGCGGTCTCAACGCCGGATCGACCGTCCGAAGGAAGTTCGGATCCGTCGGCAGCCCACGCTCCACTGGAGCCTCTCCAGTGGCGGCTGCGTAGTACCAGGGCTCCTTGCGTTTTTCGTGGGGTAGGAGCCACGCGAATCTATCCCACATTTCGTGGGGCACGAAATCCGGACTGGCGGTGACTCCTCGCATCGTCACCACAGGTTAGCCCATAGACCAGCTATCGCTTACAACAGGTCGAAGATGCCACCTTCGGGCTCCGAAGCATCTTCGGCTACCTCACCGTCACGGACCCAGTGGGCCTTGCGTTTCTGGAAGTAGTCGAACGCCTTCTGCTCCACGTCGAACCCGAGGAAGTTCCGGCCGAGGTTGAACGCCGCCTCGCCGCAGGAGCCGCTGCCGGCGAAGGGGTCAAGCACAAGCTCTCCTTCTTCACTCGACTGCTGAATCAGGAGCTCGAGGAGCTCGACCGGCTTCTCCGTGGGATAGGCGTTCTTGCGCTTGATCCAAGGAACCTGAAGCACACCACCGGACTCGTCATCGTCGATCGGGGTGGGCTGCACGTTGCGGACGCTCCGGTTCTTCGGAGCCTTCCTCTTCCCCTTGCGCCCCACCAGGATCATCTCCCACTGACTCCGGAACGGGTAGCCCATCCCTGGAGTGCCCGGCGTGTTCGTGTGTGTCAAGACATGCCCGCAGTTCTCGCAGGGGATCTCGACACGCTTGCCGACCTTCCACCAGATGAGCGACTTGCGGACCTCGTAGCCTGCCTTGCGCATCAAGGGTTTGATGGCTTCAGCCGTCTCTTCGTCGCACATCACGTAGATGTCTGAGCCACGTTTCATGACGCGGTAGCACTCTTCGAAGAAAGGCTCGAAGTACTCGTTCTGGAGCGTCGGGAACCAGGCGTTGCTCGACTGCTTCGAGTTCTTGAGGCGCGTCGTCGTCCCCATGTTGCGCCACTTCTCGAGGGACGCATACGCAGGATCGGTCACAACGAGATCGACGGATTTGTCCTCGAGCTCGGCGAGACCCTTGAGCGCGTCGATCAGCTTGATCTCGTGGCTCACTTGTCGTCGAGCTCCTCGAGGTACTCTTCGACAAGGACCTCGAGCTTGTCGCACTGGTCTTCAGTGAAGCGTCCGATGTGGGCCTCATCCTCGGACATCTCCATGGCCTCCTGCATCCACCCGTAGGCTTCAGAGCGACTCATGTGCTTGTCCTTCCAAAGCTGGTCGAACGCATCGTGAGCACGCATCCGAGCTTTCTTGGTCTTCTTGTCCGCCGGGATACCGAGCGGTTTCCCAGACTTCTTGTGGGCACCGTGCGTGGCCTTGCACTTCGGGTAGTTCGAGCAGCCGTAGAAGAGGCCGTACTTGCTATCCCGCAACACCATCGTGCTTCCGCATTCAGGGCACGGATGGTCGAGCACGGTCCCCAGAGGAAGTACATCATTCATTGAATCGCCCTATCTCTGAGAGGACACGCTTGGAAGTCAGCAGCGTACTTCTCATTGGTCATCACGCCTTCGATCGCTTCCGGCTCCCAGCCAGCCCGATTGCCCATCGGTGAGAAGCCAGCACCACAGAGACTGTCGATCTCGGGATCGAACCATGCACACCCCGGGCATTTTTCGCAGGGGAAAGTTCGCTCGCCACCGAGGACGTGCATGATGTTGCGCCGCTTCTTCTTTTGCTCCTCAGTCTCCTGCGTACTGTTCGCGTCCACATCACACCCGTAAGACCGCATCTGGGCTTCGAGCGCCAGCGCCTGCTCGTGCGTGCACAGACACTTCAGCAAAGACTCGGGCCTTCCGTCGTAGACCATGTGCGGGTTACCCTGCACGGCGATACGGAAGGGCTCTCCCCCAGAGACACGAAACGTCCAGAGCTGTTTCATCGCAGAACCTTGAGCTCCCCAGGTTTTTCACCTTGTACGACGACACCGCTGGCACTCTGACGCCATGTGTGGAGCAGGATCTGATCCCTGGGCGTCAGTTCGGAGTCGAAACCCAAGAACATGACGTAGAAGCCCTTACCGTGGACCCCGTTATCGCCTCCTGTGACCGTCACACGGCCTCCACCGGGGCACAACAAGGTGCGGCCCCCCATGGAGGCACCAGACGGCCTGATGGCTGTGAGAGCCGCCTGGACGCTCTTTTCGGTCTTGCTTTCAGGCGTCACCACGACAACCCAGTCCTTCGTCTTCTGGACATGCTCCAGGGCTGCTTGGAGTACCGGGATGTGGTTGGACACGAGCGTCACCATCGACCGTTATACCCTATCGTAGATTTTCACGTATCGTACAGAACCGCGCGCCAGCCGACGCGCCGCTCGCTGATCGTATTGATGGTGGCCACGGCCAGGTGGTACTGGGTGTAGCGACTGGCCTCTCCCTGGAGTTTTCGCTTCAGTTTGGCCGTCAGAGACATAGCCGCCGTGTCGATGAAATTGAAGTTAGGGTTGCGCTCGGACTGGCCTCCATCGATCTGCATGGCCCACTCTTCGTCACAGACAACGTTAGCCTTCTCGAGATCCCTGGAGTTGCCCATGCGAAGCGCGCTGTACCCCTCTCGAGTCAGCGCAGTGAGGATCATGTTGGCGATTACCGGAACGGCTGAACGCCGCCCTTGCGTGCTCGTCAACGCTTTGTGGGCAAGCTCCTGTTTCTCCGCAAAAGGCATCCGAGCCAACTCAGCACCCGTGGGTGCCTTGACCTCCCGAATTGCAGCCCGCTGTCCCGGGGTGTACCCGGGCACCGCCACACCGCGCTCGGTCTCTTGACGAACAAGGCCCGTCACCGGAGCTCCGCTATCGGCCACGGCGCCCAGCATCTTCTCGACCTTCTTCTGTCGTTCGACTTGAGCCTCACCGAGCTCGAGGGCGACCTCTTCACTTGCGGTGCGCAACATGGCTCCGAGTGCTACGGGGTTGCGCGCCATCGACTTCACCGGAACAGCCGGAGTGCCTCCCTCGGGCATCGCTCCCGTCCGAAGCTCAGGGATGTCACCGTCGAACTGAAGGAGCTCGACAATCATCCCCATCAGGAGAGGATGGAGCATCTTGTAGTCGGGGCGGTCTTCGAAGGGCTGAAAAATGAGGTCCTCGTCTGAGAACCCCCATCGATCGAGCATCTTCTCGCGGTCGGGAAAGTGAGCCAGGTCCGTCGAGCCGGGCTTGATCTGGAACGCCTCGAACATTGCCTTCTCGGCGCTGTCCTGGAAATCCTTGTTCTGAGCCGCGACACGCCAAATCTCCTTCACGGCTTCCTTGGGGTCCCGCGTTCCTGCCCGAGCCGAGGCCACCAAGTCTTCGAGTTGCGGGTTCTTGGCGAGGAACTCAACGCCGAACCGTTCGACAGCCTCGAGGAACTTCTGATCGTCGTCGCTCATTTTTTCTTCTTGCCCTTGATGGTGACTTGGGCGCCCGGCTTCACCACAGGAGCCGTTGGGATCTCCCATGGGTTCTGAGACTTGGCGGGGCCACGAGGCTGCACACCCTGGTCCGGCCCACTGCCACCGCCAATCATAACCCCACCTTGAGGCATGGGGGTGTTCATCGGCCGCTGAGGAGGTGGAAGCCGAGGGTCTCGAGGCGGGGGCGGCTGTTTGGGAGGTGTCTTCGGAGTAGCCGGTGCCGTTCCACTCGGAGGACTTCCGCCACCACCCTCGTCATCGTCATCGTCATCGTCTTCTTCGGCCTGACGAAGCTGGTCTTCGTACCAGGCTCGCACAGTATCGACGTGCTTGCACTTGCTGGTGTACCGGAAGCCGTCGCAGTCACAGCCCCACTTACCGTTCTTGTCGAGGGTGACGTGGTAGTTGCGAGTGCCATCCGAGCTCGGGAACTGCGTCTCGTACTCGTAGGGACTCTCCTCTTCCGGCTCAGGCTCCGGTGCAGGAGGGTCTTGTTGCTGGAAGTGGGCCGGCGCGTCTTCACCTTCAGGACGGGGGAGGTTCGGTTCTTCCTTGCCTCGGGCCTTGGCCAACTTCTTGACGGCCTCGTCGAACTGATCGGTGGTGTCGGGAGCTGCGACCTTGTCGATGCCGTCCGTCGGTTGGTCGGGGATGCTCCAGTCCTGACGTTGTCGAGCGATCTCCAGGCGCATCATCTTATGGCCGATGTCCTCGAAGGCTTGCTCGGCGATGTGCCTGTGATACTCACTTGTGAGATCAGAAAACTCGGGGTCGTTGAGCAAGTAATCCACCTGCTCCGCCATGCGAGTGTGCCAAGGACTCACGGAACCCTTGGCACGAACACAGTCTGCGTTCTTGCAGATACGGCAGAAGGTCTTCTCGAAAACGTGAGCGTCCGGGCGGAACCACTCTTTGCCGGGCTCGTTACACCCGGCAAAGAGATCCCGCTTTTCGCGGGGCGCCATCCCAATGACTCGGTCCTCGGGACTGAGCTTGAGCCGTTTGGGTTTCTTGGGCATCAGTCTTCCGCAAGGGCATCGAGAAGATCATCCGCAAGGCCAGGAGCTTCCTTGACCTCTTCCTCCTCGGGATCCTCTTCCAAGCCCAAATCGGCGGTGGCCGCGTCGAGATCTTCGGCGATGTACTCGTCCGGGTTCTCGAGTGCGTCCGTCAGCGGCTTGACCGTGGGCTCCGTGCTCGGAGGAGTATCCGGCTCGGAGTCCAGGATGCCGCTCTCGATCGCCTTCTCGGCAAGCTCCTGCTTCGACACCGGCTCGTGACGAGCAGGCTCAGTGGGAGTGGGATCGACAGGAGTCTCTTGTTCGGCAAGAGGTTCGGGCGCGAGCTTGCCCGTCTTCATGTCGTCCCATCGCATTTGACGCTTGACCGGGAGCCATGGCTCCGTCTCGATGACATGCGGTCGTCCCGGTCGAGGGTTCTGCTTGAGAGCCAGCTTGCAGTCCAGACAACGCGGGCCCATCACCATGAGCCCGCAGTTTTCCTGCCAGACCTTGAGGTGCTGGTGCTGGTTCTGATCGATGGCCCCCTGCTTCCACAGGTTGTCGATGTCGTCAGGCGTCGAGCCGTACATCTGCGGCGGCGGAAAAGTCTTCTTGTGGGTGCACTCGAGAGTGATCTCTCGGCCTTGATAGTTGACGGTCAGTGGTTTCAGCATTTGGTCAGATCCCGTGGTAGCTGGCTGCGGTTTCGAACTCGATGGGGTTGACCCGGATGGTTGCCCCCTCCCACAGAACCGACTCGCCCGTGGGTCCGATAACGTGCAGAGGATGAGACCCCCTGCCCTGACACTGTACGATCACTCGGGCCAGTTTTTCCGCCACACCCACACCAAGTTCACGAAGGCGGTACTGGAAGGTCTCTCCCTTCTCCAGGGTAGCCACAGACAGCCGTTGTGGGAGGGCCTCGGGTGCGGAGGGGGCCTCGGGTGCCGACGAGCCCAAAGACGCTGAGGGAGCTTCCTGTGGCTTCTCCGAGGCCGTCTCCTGCGGTTGAGGCGCAGTCGCCGCTTCGAGCAGCGGTGTTTCGGGCTCAGAAGGCTTATCTGTAAGCGGAAGAGGCTGCCAGTCCGGACCGAAGAACTTTTTACCTTCTTCTTCGGTCAGGTTTTCAACAACAGGCGCATACCCGTAGACCGGCCCGAAGATTTTCACGTATTCGGCAGGCCACTGCTTGGCCTTGAGCTTGCCTGTCTCCTTGTCCCGGAACAGGCGTCCCTTCTCGTCAGTCTGGAACCCGTCAGGACGTACGCGCTTGTACTTGAAGTCCTTGAGGTCGTAGGGGACCGTCCAGTCAGGACCAATCTCGCAGTCCGTGGTCAACGGCACACGCCACTTGAGGTTCAGTAGGGTCTTGTTCCGAGTCATGATCTGCTGGAACAACTCGAGAGCTTCAGCCGCGACGCTCTTGTGCACCTCAAAAACAAGCTCGTCGTGAATCGTGATGATCATGCGAACCTTGTCGAACCACTCACGCTTTTTCACCTCACGGTAGATGAGCGCCATCGCCAGCTTGGTGATGTCGGCACTCAACCCTTGGATTGGTCCGTTAGTCGCGTTGCGCTCAGCCTTCGCCTTGAACTTCCGGTTGAACTCCATGAAGCGACGCACGTCCGCATCGGTCGGAGGCTTCGCGTCCTTCCCCGCTGCCTTCTTTGCCTCGTACTTCTCCTTGAGGCTTCGAGCCACATCACGCTGGCTCGTCGGCAATCGAATATCCGGCAACGGGTAGTGGCGACCAAAGGCCGTCGCCACGTAGCCGTGCTTGCGACCGAAGCTTTTGGTCTGGTCCCACCACGCCTTCAGCGTCCCGTAGGTCTCGTTGAAAGTCCGGTGGTGCCGTGCGGCTTCTTGGTCGGAACAGCCCTCGATGGCACGCATGATGGCGCTCGGGCCACCGCCATAAGCCATCGCAAAGTTGGCCGACTTCGCACCCTGGCGCAGGCCCTTGCCCTCCTTCGTTGCCATGCGTTCCTCACCGTAGAAGGTGATGGCCGTGAGCGTGTGGAGGTCACCGATACGGTCGTCACCGCATTTGGGACAATAGGCTGGAGGTGCTTCCGGGGTATAGGTGCCGTCGCCACTATCGAACTCGTGGCCACAGGTGCTGCACCGGAAATACTCAGCCAGCCACTTAGGCTCACCCGACAAGATGGTAGCGATGCGGAGCTCAACACCACCAAAGTCACAATTGTGAGCCAGAATCCCGCTCACTTGCAGCCGGTGACCGTCTGGAACGGATACGTCATAGACTTCCACAGTGCCACTGTTCGTGACCTGTTTAACGGTGTCGAACAGAAGTGGGCCGTCCAGAAGAATCTCCATCCAATCGTCGTCTAGGTCTTCTGGACACGAGAGGGCGGCTTGCAAAAGCGCACGGCTGACACGACCTTTCCGACGCCCATTGGAATGAACCCGATTGGTTTCAGCGTGACGCTGCCGCACAACAGCTTTTTTGGCCAAACCCAACGGGATGAATTCAGTCATATCCCGGTTGCGTCCTGCACGAAGCAAAAGATCGAGTTCCAGGGTTTTCCGGGGGCTTGCCATGCCGATCCGATCTCGGAACCGTTCCAGGTTTCGAATCCCTGTGATCGACATCTCCCACCCTTCGGCGCGGCCAAAATTTGTTTCCCGCTCTACCCAAACCCTTTTGGCCTGAACCCCATGCTGAAGCAGGAGAAGCTGAACTTGCTGTGCCATCCTGCTGGAAGAAATCCAGATACGGACCCCATCCCCTCCTCGGTTGCTAACACTTCCGTCAGCATCGAAAAGCCCACGCAAAAAGGCAGCCGTCACCTCTGGCCCACCTTGAAGAACACACTCAGGCACACTCAGATCGTGTACATCCGTGGCCGCTTTACCCGTAAGAGTATTGAGCCATCGACAAAGTGGTCGAGAGTTGATCGACACATCTCCGTTTGCGCGATGTGTGAACTCCCGATCGAAAAGAGACTTAGCAGCTCGGTTCACATGGGGAAGCACCGCATCAATGTCACTACCCAAAGCAAGATTTACCGCAACCATCTCACCTTTATCGTGGGAGATCGAACCGTCTCCCAAGAACCGCCCGAGAAACTCTGCCAAGTCTTCAGACATGTGCCGAGGCACGCGAAGGGGGTACTTTTCCTCCTGGGCGCGGGCTCGAGCATTCTTCGACCAAGGAACATCGGGAAGTTGCGAACTAACCCCTTTTGCTGTTCCTGTGGCTTGACACACCCAGTCGCCGGGGACCAGGTCCCCGGCTTCTTTCCACTCAAAGCCACCATCCCCGGCCACAAGGATCCGGTGGTCTCGAGTCACGCGAAGATGGAACCCTTTGTTTGTCCGTACTGTAACTGTGGGCTTGGTTCCGGTGTAGCCGGACCATTTCACCTGTTTGTACCCGCTCTCGGTGAGAACTTGGTCAGTATCCGTCACGTCTTCGACTGGAATAAGACCACGAGCAGTCGAAACCAAACTACCCTTGGCAAAACAAGCGGCCATGATCCAGTCGGGGTCACGCACCATGATGGCCTCACGGATGCGGAGCAGACACTGGGGGCGCTTCTTCTGGTACGTGGCCGGCGTCCCGTGCATCGGATACTTCGTGCCGCCATCGATCTCGGGTCGCTTGGAGGAAGGCGTCGTGAAGCGACCCGTATCCGTGCCGAGCTGGTTGTAGTTGACACGCAGGGTTCCGTCAGGGCCCACGTCACGGTGCAGCGAAATCAAGTACGTGCCAAGAGCCTTTTGAAGCTCACCCAGGCGCTTGATCTTCGGAAGGAACGGGTAGCGGTGTCCGTACTTGTCGTTGAGCCGGTCGATCTCCGACTGCGTCGTCATGATCTGCTCGGACTTCTCGGTGCGGCGCAGGTCGGGGATCTTGAGCTCTTCGAACAGGTAGCCAAGCTGCTCGCGGCTGAGGATGTCGTACTTCTCGGCGTGCCCGCTGGCGGTCTTGACGTAGTGACCGTCGGTGTCGAGATCGTCCATCTTCTTGCGCAGAGCTTCGCCACGCAGGTCTTCGATCTGTTTGTTGATCGGGAAGGTGGCGTCGTCGGGGATGAAATTGTCCCGAAGGAGACGCACCCATCCGGGCTCGATGTTGCGGCCGAGGGTCTTGTTGCAAAAGTCGTAGACCTCGGTGATGCACTCGAAGTACTCGATCTGCCCGATCTGGATCAGCTCGTTGACCTTCTTCGGATCGATCCAGACACGGCAACGCTCCATCCACCGAGTCGCCGGCAGGCACATCTTTTCCAGACGGTAGACGACTTCCTGCCCTCGAGCTCGGTTGCCCTCCGGCATCACCACCTGCGGCTGTAGGACTTTGAAGAGCTGGTAGGTGCAGATGGCATCGGAGCAGGCGTACCAGATACACGGGTCCCAGGACGGGTCGAGCTCGGCGAAGTTGATCTTGCCCTTGCGCTTCTTGACCTCGTCCTTGCCGAAGAGGTCTTCGAGCTCGATCATCTCCTTGTCGAGCTCCACCTTGCTCAGGTGCTTCAACCCCTTATTGCGTTCACGAGTGTTACGAAGCCATGCGAGAATGAGTGTGTCCTCAAATTTGAGCGGGTCGTCCCAGACACCCAAAGTCGTACCGGGGTTGTGCTGGAGAAACTCCTGGTCAAATTTGGCGTTGTGGAAGATGGCTGTGGCTTCGGATTCGATGAGTCGAGCCATCTCTTTGTTGAAGAGGGAAAGCGGCAGGTTGTGCTTCTCACCTTTCATGTGACGGACGGGGATGTAGTAGCCCCGCTTGCCGTCCGGACTGAGACACGCGCCGACGATCTTGTCCTTCGTGCCCCCCATCTCGGAGAAGTAGCGATTGTCGAGGCCCGTCGTTTCGAGGTCGAGCGCATAGAGGCCAGCTTCGATGCACTCGTCGATCACACGTTCGATGGTCTCGGCCGTGACGAGCTCCATCGTCACGTTGTTCATCCAAGG
>Ga0180436_10001294_pt1 | contig 24594 bp, 23 predicted proteins | sample SS_ome_2_FD_132434 | JGI IMG/M metagenome (GOLD analysis project Ga0180436, IMG submission 132434) | Hypersaline lake sediment archaeal communities from the Salton Sea, California, USA - SS_3_S_2 metaG | ecosystem: Environmental > Aquatic > Non-marine Saline and Alkaline > Hypersaline >... | reverse complement strand
GATGCCCGGGGGACTTCGGCAATCATGTTCCACTGTGCCGGGCAGGATTTACGTGTAAAGGACGGGACGAGCCCGCCGGGGGACCCGGCACCGGGAGATTTGCAGGACCCGACGGACGCCACCGGCCACCGGCACGAGGCCGGGGCGACGAGAAGCATGAATTTGGAAAAACAGGAAGGGTTCCTCGCACTTTCCCGGCAAAAGTTCAAAAAAATTTGAACAATCTTGGATTTTGTGAATAATGAGGTCGTGCCGGACGGAACGATCAGCTCCGAATCGCTCTCGGAGATCGAGCAACAGATCATCAATCTGTGTGCGGATGGGATGCGGGTGGTGGGGTTGCCGAAGTCGATTGGCGAGATTTACGGGTTGTTTTTGATCTCGCGGGAGGATTTGTCGCTGGACGATCTGGTGAGGCAGTTGCGGATCTCGAAGGGGTCGGCGAGCCAAGGGTTGCGGGTTTTGCGGACGTTGGGCGCGATTCGCGAGGTGCACACGGGTGACGCCCGCCGGAGCTACTACGAAGCGGACGTGAACCTGAAGAAGCTGGTGGGCGGGTTCATTCGGGAGCAGGTCCGCCCGCACCTGCAGAGCGGTGAGGAGAAGCTGCGCATGATCGCCACCTTGGTTCAGGAGGAAGCGGATCCGGAATTGCGAGCGTTCTACCAGCAACGGATTGCGCGCATGGAGCACTGGGCGAAGCAGGCCAAGCTGGTTCTTCCCTTATTGCAACGAGTTCTCGGTGAGTAGCTTATGATATACGACCTCAGCGATGTGGCGTGGTATTGTCTGCGCACGCAGACCAAGCGGGAACACTTGGCGGCAGCCTCTCTGCGCGAAATCGACGGAGTGGACGTCGTGTGCCCCCGGCTGCGCTACAAGAAAGTGACCCGCCGCGGCAAAGTGTGGTGGATCGAGCCTCTGTTTCCGGGCTACCTGCTGGCGCGGTTTGACTTGGCCGAGAATGAGAGGGCGGTGAGTTACGCGAAGGGAGTCACCCGGATTCTGCGGTTTGGAGACCGCATTCCGACCGTCCCGAACTCCTTTGTGGAGGATCTTCGCCGGGAACTGTCGCGCGAACAGTCGTCCGGAGGAAGAGAGGTGATCACGATTGGTCCGGCGGTTTCGCCGGGTGACGAAGTCGAGATTGCGGCCGGCCCGCTCCGGGGGATGATGGGACACGTCATCGAGGTCAAACCGGCCGAAGAACGGGTGCGCATTTTCGTCGAGTTTCTCGGGCAGGAGCAACCGGTCGACGTCGATCTCTTCTCGTTGCTTCTGCCGAGGCATCCGCGTCCCGAATATGGAGGGCTGGTCAGGAGGGTTTAAGCAGTTCATTTTTTGTTGAACGCAGGCCTGCGGTGGGTTCTGCTCTTGCGAGCGATCGGGTTTTTGGACCCTTCCCGGAACAACGTGCGGTATCTTTTTTCGAGTGGTTTTGCTCTTGGACGGGGGCAATCGACCAAGGGCGGCAGCGTGCCGAACCGGCATGGAACCTGAGGAGGCACGATGGCAGAGGAACGCTGCAACGTGCTGGGGGTGGGAATAAGCACCCTGACGCTGGCGAGCGCGGTCGAGAAAGTGATCGAGGGGGCGGCGCGGCCCGGTTTCAGCGGATTTGTGACGGTGACGGGGGTGCACGGGGTGATGGAATCGCAGCGGGACCCCGAATTGCGCCGGATTCACAACCGCTCGTATCTGAGCACTCCGGACGGGATGCCGATGGTCTGGCTGGCGCGCTGGAATGGATTCGGGGGGGTGGAGCGGGTTTATGGCCCTGATCTGATGATGGAGGTTTTCCGGCGCAGCGCCGGGACGGGGCACCGGCACTATCTTTACGGCGCGGGGGAGGGGGTGGCGCGGCGGCTGTCGGAGGTTCTGCGGGAACGCATTCCCGGGGCGGAGGTGGTGGGCGCGGTGGCGCCGCCGTTTCGGGAACTCACGGCGCCGGAAGAGGAGGAGTTGGCGGAGGATCTCGGGAGGAAGCGGCCGCATTTTTTCTGGGTCGGTCTGAGCACGCCCAAGCAGGAGCGTTTCATGCACGGTTTTCTGCGTCGTCATCCGGAGCTTTGCCGGGGGTGGCCGCATGGCTTCGTGATGCTGGGGGTGGGGGCGGCCTTCGACTTTCACGTTGGCAAGGTCCGGCAAGCGCCGCTTTGGATGCGGCGGAGCGGCCTTGAGTGGTTTTTCCGGCTCTGCATGGAACCCCGGCGGCTTTGGAAGCGTTACCTCGTCAACAACACCGCCTTTGCCGGGCGCATCGTTTCGCAAATGCAGGGCCGCAGGGAGTACCGGATCGAGAAATAGCCGGAGCCTCTCCCCGGGCTTGACCGGAAGGCGTGAAGTCGCTCACGTTCGCCGCCCCCCACCCCACGGACCATCGAATTCATGCCGGACTATCATCTGAGTCATCTTGCCCAACTGGAAGCGGAGGCGATTTTCGTTTTGCGTGAGACGGCGGCCCAGTTTGAGAACCCGGCCCTGTTGTTTTCCGGCGGGAAGGATTCCATTGTGATGGCGCGGCTGGCGCGGAAGGCGTTCTGGCCGGCTCGGCTGCCGTTTCCGCTGGTGCACATTGATACCGGCCAGAACTTCCGTGAGACCATCGCGTACCGGGACGACTTTGTCAGGGAACTCGGGGCGCGCCTGGTGGTGGGCTCGGTGCAGCGCTCGATCGACTCGGGGCGGGTGAAAGAAGAAACCGGAGCGAACGCTTCGCGCAACAGGCTGCAAACCACCACCTTGCTCGACACGATCGAAGAGCACGGGTTCGACGCGGCACTCGGAGGCGGGCGCCGCGACGAGGAGAAGGCCCGCGCCAAGGAGCGCTTCTTCTCGCATCGCGACGATTTCGGCCAGTGGGACCCGAAGAATCAGCGCCCGGAACTCTGGAATCTTTTCAACGGCCGCAAGCACCACGGCGAACACTTCCGGATCTTCCCGTTGTCGAACTTCACGGAGATGGACATCTGGATGTACATCAGGCGGGAAGGAATCGTTCTGCCGAGCCTCTACTACGCCCACGAGCGCGACGTCGTCGTCAGAAACGGCGTGATCCTCGCGGTCTCGGAATTCGTGGTCCCCCGGGACGGGGAGAGCGCCCGGAAAATGATGATCCGGTTTCGCACGATGGGTGACGCCACCATCACCGGGGCGGTGGAATCGACCGCCGACACCATCGACAAGATCATCGAGGAGGTCGCCGCGGCCCGGCAGACCGAGCGCGGCAACCGGGCCGATGACAAGCGTTCCGAAACCTCGATGGAGGACCGGAAGAAGGAGGGGTATTTCTGAGATGGACCTGTTGCGATTCACCACTGCGGGCTCCGTGGACGACGGAAAGTCGACGCTCATCGGGCGGCTGCTCTACGACTGCAAATCGATTTTCGAGGACCAACTGGAAGCGGTCGAGGAGAGTTCCCGGAAGCGGGGCGACGAGAACGTGAACCTTGCGCTTCTGACCGACGGGCTGCGGGCGGAGCGCGAGCAGGGGATCACGATTGACGTGGCGTATCGATACTTTGCGACGCCGAAGCGGAAGTTCATCATCGCCGACACGCCGGGGCACATCCAGTACACCCGCAACATGGTGACGGGCGCCTCGACCGCGAATCTCGCGATCATCCTGGTGGACGCCCGGAAGGGGGTGATCGAGCAGACCAAACGGCATTCGTTCATTGCGAACCTCCTGCGCATTCAGCACGTCATCGTGGCGGTCAACAAGATGGACCTTGTCGATTACCGGGAGGACGTCTACGAGCAGATCGTGAAGGACTACGAGGCTTTCGCCTCGCGCCTCGGCAACATCGTCGGCATTCAGACCATTCCGATCTCGGCTCTCAACGGCGACAACATCGTCGAGCGGTCGGCCCGGACGCCGTGGTATGAGGGGCCCTCGCTGCTCTATCATCTTGAGAACGTTTACGTGGGCGGGGAGGAGAACCATGTGGACGCGCGGTTTCCGGTGCAGTGGGTGATCCGGCCCCAGAGCGACCAATGGCACGATTTCCGGGGCTATGCGGGCCGGGTGGCGGGCGGGGTGTTCAAGCCGGGGGATGATGTGACGGTTCTTCCGTCGGGATTCACGACGCAGATTCTGGCGATTCACACCGCGGACGGGCAGATCGAGGAGGCCTTCGCGCCGCAATCGATCTGCGTGACGCTGCACGACGAGATCGACATTTCGCGCGGCGACATGATTGCGAAGCCCAACAACCTTCCGAAGATGGGTCAGGACATCGAAGCCATGATCTGCTGGTTTTCACAGAGACCGATGCCGGCCCGCGCGAAGTTCATTCTCCGCCACACGACCCTTGAAACGAAGGCGGTGGTGCGCGAGATCAGGTATCAGGTTGACATCAACACGCTGCACAAGATCGAGCACGTCGAGTCGTTCAACCTGAACGAGATCGGCCGCGTCAGTCTGCGCACGGCGGCGCCGCTGCTTCACGACTCCTATCGCAGAAACCGGCAGACCGGCTCGTTTGTCCTCGTGGATCCCGGGACGAACGAGACGGTGGGGGCCGGGATGATCGTGTAGGAATCCGGGTCCGATGGAGTTCATTGACCTCAAGTCCCAGCAGCTTCGCATCCGGGGCGAACTTGACCGCCGGATTGCGGAGGTTCTCGCGCATGGCCGGTACATTTTGGGTCCCGAGGTGGAGGAACTCGAGGCGCGCCTTGCGGGCTACGCGGGGGTGAAGCACTGCGTCGGGGTGTCGAGCGGGACGGACGCGCTCCTGATTGCGATGATGGCTCTGGGGGTTGGTCCGGGGGACGAGGTGGTCACGGTTCCCTACACATGGATCTCGACGGCGGAGGTGATCGCCCTGCTGGGGGCCCGGCCGGTGTTTGTCGATGTCGATCCGCGGACCTGGAACATGGACCCCGCGAAGCTCGAGGGGGCCGTCACCGCCAAGACGCGCGCCATCGTGCCGGTGAGCATATTCGGGCAGCCTGCGGACCTGACCGCCATCAACCGGGTGGCGGCGGACCGCGGGGGCCTGCCGGTGATCGAGGATGCCGCGCAGTCGTTCGGGGCGACGCACCACGGCCGGCGCTCGGGCGGCCTCTCCACGATCGGGTGCACGTCGTTCTACCCTTCGAAGCCGCTTGGCTGCTACGGAGACGGCGGCGCCGTGTTCACCGCTGATGACGACCTTGCGCGTGTCATGCGCCGCATCCGCAATCACGGGGAGGCGGAGGGGCGCCGGCATCCGATCCTCGGTCTGAACGGCCGCCTTGACACCCTGCAAGCGGCGGTGGTCCTTGCCAAGCTGGGGCTTTTTGACGAAGAGATTGCGAAGCGCCGGGAAGTGGCCGCCGCATACAACGCGCGGCTGGAAGGGGCCGGGGTGGGCCTCCCGCACGTTGCGGAAGGCAACACCTCGGTGTATGCGCAGTATACCATTCTCTGCGAGCATCGCGACGCCCTGCGGGCCGCGCTGGGGGAAGCGGGCATCCCGGCCGTCAGTTACTATGCCCGTCCCTTGCATCTGCAACCGGTCTTCGCCGGTCTCGGCCATCGGGCGGGGGATTTTCCGGTGACGGAGCGCGTTGCGGCCCGGGGGCTCAGTCTGCCGATGAACCCTTACCTCGGGTGCGAGGAGATCGAATCGGTCTGTGCGGCGGTGCGGGCCGGATTCACCTGTTAGGATGTCCGCAGGGGAGTATCAACCGTTTCGATCATACCATGAAGATTCTTGTCACCGGCGGCGCGGGGTACATCGGCTCTCACACCGTGCGCCAGCTCGTTGCAGCGGGGCACGAGGTGGTGGTTCTGGACAATCTTGCATACGGTCACCGGGAGGCGATCGTCGACGGGGAGGTTGTGCTGGTCGAGGGGGACGTCGGCGACGCGGCGGTGGTGGAGGCGCTTTTCGGGGCGCATGGCATCGAGGGCGTGATGCATTTCGCGGCCTTCATCGAGGTGGGGGAGTCGGTGAGGGATCCCCTGAAGTATTACCGGAACAACTTCGCGGCCCCGTTGAACCTGCTGGCCGTGATGCGGGAACATGGCTGCCGGCGTTTCATTTTTTCGTCGACCTGCGCCACGTATGGCATGCCCGAAAAGGTCCCCATCCCCGAGGGCCATCCCCAGCGTCCGATCAATCCGTATGGCCGCTCGAAACACATGCTCGAACAGGCGCTTCGCGACTGCGACCGCGCCTGGGGTCTCAAGTCGGTCAACCTGCGGTATTTCAATGCCAGCGGAGCGGCGCTCGACGGCCGGATCGGGGAGGATCACGACCCGGAAACGCATCTCATTCCGCTGGTTCTGATGGCGATTCGCGGGCAGCGCGAGAAGCTCCGGGTTTTCGGGACCGACTACGACACGCCGGACGGCACCTGCATTCGCGACTACATCCACGTCGAGGATCTTGCCGCCGCCCATGTGGCGGCCCTTGACGATCTCGTGGAACGCGGGGAATCCGACGCCTTCAACCTCGGCACGGGCGCGGGCATTTCGGTTCTCGAGATTCTGCGGGTGGCGGAGGAGGTCGCCGGCAAACCTGTTCCGGTCGAGTATGGGCCGCGGCGGGAGGGCGATCCGCCGCGTCTCGTGGCGGACGCGTCGAAGGCGGCCCGCGTTCTGGGATGGTCGCCGAGCCGCAGCGACGTGGAGACCATCGTGCGCAGCGCGTGGGAGTGGAGCCGGCACATGTGGCAGGCCCCGGGCGCGGCGGGTCCCTGACGATCAACGCATTTCGGTTTTCAAGGACTCCCGTTGCGTGTAGACTTATCGCGGCATCACGCATAGCTCGATATGACCCGGTGGTTGACAATGCTCGTTGCAGTTGCGGCTTTGGGCTTGCCGGCCCGATCGGCGGCGGCCGGGAAGCTGGAATCCTACCGCGAGGCGTTTGACGAAAAGCTGAACGCGGTTCTTGACGAGCACGTGGAAGCGGCGCGGGAACTTCGCAAGAACTACCTCCGGGCGCTGGAGAAGCTCAAGAACACCCTCGGACGCGAGGAAAAGCTGAAGAGCGCAGCGGAGGTTCTCGCCGAGATCGAGGCGGTGGAAGAGGGTGAGTTGGCCGCCGATCTCCCGGCGGGCGCAAACTACCGCCTGCGACAGTTGCGGGAGAAGTGGGAAAAGGAACTCGCGGCGCTGTCGGAAACCCGGGACCGGAAGATCCTCGCCGCAACCGGCGCCTACTTCAAGGCGCTCAAGGCGCAAGAGCGGGAGCTGACCCGCTCCGGAAAGATCCGGGAAGCGCTCCGGTTCGAGGAAGAAGCCCGCCGCATGGCGCAAATACCGGAGGTCAAGGCCGCACGGGAGCGGCAGAAGCGCGACGAGGAAGACGACCTCGGCGGGGGACTGCGGACCGAGGCCGAGCTGGAGAGGCTCCTTGTGGGAACAACCTGGCGTTACCGGAAGTACGGCCCGCAGGGGCTTACGAGGGAACTTGAACTGAAGAAGAACTCGGTGGCTGTTTTCGGGGGCAATTATCATGCGGCATGGGAGGTCCGGCGCGGCCCGGAGCTGCGCATCAGCCGCGAAGACTGGCCGGGGCCCGCGGTCCTGAAGCTGGACTCGGAACTCACGAAGTTCGAGGGGACCGCCAGCGACGGCGCCATGGTGAGCGGGCGAAGGCTTTCGCGCTGAGAGGCTGCCGCGGCATCGGATGCGGGGTCCTGAATCATGAGGGTACTGGTCACGGGCGGCGCGGGATTCATCGGATCCAACCTTGTGAGGCTGCTGGTTCGCGAGAAGGGGGCGGAAGTGGTGAACGTCGACCGGCTCACCTATGCCGGGAACCTTCGCTCGCTCGGGGATGTTATCGAGGATCCGGGGCATGTGTTCGAACAGGCCGACATTTGTGACGCGGGGGCGCTCAAGACGCTCTTCGAGCGTCATCGGCCGGACGGTGTGATCCACCTTGCGGCGGAATCGCATGTGGACCGCTCGATTGACGGTCCGGGCCAGTTCATCCGGACCAACATCCTTGGAACCTGCAACCTGCTGGAGGCGGCGCTGGATCACTACGGCGAGCTTGACGCGGCGAAGCGAGGGCGATTCCGGTTTCTGCACGTGTCCACCGACGAGGTCTACGGGTCCCTTGGGGAAGATGATCCGGCCTTTACCGAAACGACTCCGTATGCGCCGCATTCGCCCTACAGCGCCAGCAAGGCGGCGTCGGATCACCTCGCGCGCGCATGGCGGCATACCTACGGGCTGCCGGTCATCGTGACGAATTGTTCGAACAACTACGGCCCCTGCCAGTTCCCGGAAAAGCTGATCCCGGTCGTCATACTGAAAGCCCTGAACGGGGAGAACATCCCGGTCTACGGAAAGGGCGAAAACGTGCGCGACTGGCTTTACGTGGAGGACCATGCCGAGGCGCTTCATCTTGTCATGACCCGTGGAACGGCCGGCCAAACCTACAACATCGGAGGGAACACCGAGCTTCGCAACATCGATCTTGTGAAGATCCTGTGTGAGATCCTCGACGAAATGCAACCCCGGGCCGACAAGCGATCCTACGCGGAGCAGATCACCTTCGTCAGGGACCGTCCGGGTCATGATTTCCGGTACGCCATGGACTGCTCGAGGATCCGGTCCGAACTGGGCTGGGAACCGCGCGTGGGGGCGGTCGACGGTCTGCGCAAGACGGTGGCATGGTATCTGGGGAACCGCGGCTGGTGGGAGGATATCCTGAACGGAAGCTACCGCCTCGAGCGGCTTGGAACAGGGAACAGGAGACAGGGAACAGGGGAGACGTGAAAGGCATCATCCTTGCAGGAGGCTCTGGAACGCGGCTGTTCCCGATCACGCTCGCCATGTCGAAGCAGTTGATCCCGGTTTACGACAAGCCGATGATCTACTATCCGCTCTCGGTGCTGATGCTGGCGGGCATCAACGACATTCTGATCATCTCGACGCGGCGTGATCTTCCGGGTTTCGAGCGGTTGCTCGGGGATGGTTCGAGTCTGGGGTGCGTCTTTCGTTATGCGGTGCAGGAGGATCCGAACGGGTTGGCGCAAGCCTTTGTGATCGGGAAGGAATTTATCGGGCCGGAGAAGGTGGCGCTGATTCTCGGGGACAACATCTTTTACGGTTCGGGGTTCGGGCGGTTGATTCGGGAGCATACCGATCCGGAGGGGGCGGTGATATTCGCCGCTCCGGTGCATGATCCCGAGCGTTACGGGGTGGTCGAGTTCGACCGGGACCGGCGGGTGATTTCGGTCGAGGAGAAGCCGGCGGCGCCGAAATCGCAATTTGCGATTCCGGGGTTGTATTTCTTTGACAACCGGGTGGTCGGGATTGCGGAGGCGGTGCGGCCGTCGGCCCGGGGCGAGTATGAGATCACGTCCGTGATCGAGGCCTATCTTGAAGCCGGGCGATTGGAGGTGGGCGTCTTCAACCGGGGCATTGCGTGGCTTGACACCGGCACCTTTGCCTCGCTCAACGAGGCCTCCACGTTCGTCCGGGTGATCGAGGAACGGCAGGGCACCAAGATCGGATGCATCGAGGAGGTGGCCTACTACTCGAAGTTCATCGATCGTGAGCAGCTTTTGCGGCTCGCGGAGGGATACGACAAGAGCGGCTACGGGATGTACCTTCAGCGCGTGGTCGAGAGCGGCTCCGAATGAGTGACGGCAGGTTCAGCTCGCAGTTGATGCGGAGGGTTGCCCGCGCTCTTCCGGAGTGGCATCGCGACAATCATGACGCCAGCCGCTTCGGCCGCCGGAGGCGGCGTATAACGGAAGCCGTCCGGGACTTCGCCCTCGCCAAATCGGGATTGCGGAACGTGCGTCGACTGCGGGCGAGGATGGAGGAGATCGGCCCGTATCTCGACGAGCTCGGCGATACATGGGATCTCCTTGCGGACGAGAACAGCAAGGCGCTTTTGGTGGATCTGATCGCCTACCGGGCCGCCGGGTTCCGGCATGTCAAGCTTCCCACGAACACGCCCTCGTATTGGACGATCCTGAACGAACTCGAGGCGGAGGCCGGCCGCGCCGGCGACTGGATCGATCCGGGGTTCCTGCATTTTCGTCTGGCGCGGATGAGTCTGGAACGATTCGGGTTCGGTATGGAGGCGTATATCCGGCCTTCGGCGATCATGGCTCAGTTCGTGCTGGATCAATACTGTTTCGAGGCCGGGGGGCTTCGGATCGGGGTGGCGGAGGGAGACGTGGTGCTGGACTGCGGGGGCTGCTGGGGGGAGACGGCTCTCCACTTCGCGGAGCTTGCCGGCCATGGGGGGAAGGTGATCACGATGGAGTTTGTCCCGGGCAACCTCGATATCATGCGGCGGAACCTCGATTTGAACCCGTCGCTGAAGAGCCGCATCGAGGTGGTTCCTCATCCCCTCGGATCTTCCCGGGATGGTGTGGTGTACTACGAGGAGCGGGGGCCGGCCACGCGGGTGGAGCCTGAGAGCTTTGAAGGGGCCACCGGTTCCGCCAGCCTCGAGACGATTGATTCTCTGGTGGCGGAGCGATCGCTTCCGACGGTGTCGTTCATCAAGATGGACATCGAGGGCGCGGAGATCGAGGCGCTCCGGGGCGCGGAGGGGTGCCTTCGGGCCCACCGGCCCAAGTTGGCCATCTCGCTGTATCACTCCCTTGAGGATTTCTGCAGGATCCCCCGGTATCTCGCGTCCCTTGACCTTGGATACCGTTTCTTTTTGAAGCACGCCACGATCCATGCCGAGGAGACGGTGCTGTTCGCCACCCCGGAATGACGAGGCGTCCCGTCGAAACGGGCCCCGGAGCACCACCAGCAGCCATGACACCGGTCACCGAGCCGTTCCTTCCGCCGTTGGCCGAGTATGTCCGACACCTCGAGGGAATCTGGCAGAGGAACTGGCTGACCAACAGCGGCCCCGTGGTGGCGCGTCTCGAGGCGGCACTGCGGGAACGCTTGAGACTGGAAATTCCGCTCCATTGTGTGGCCAACGGAGGCCTTGGGCTTCAGATCGCCCTGAAGGCGCTCGGGATCGGAGGCGAGGTCATCACGACGCCGTTCTCATACGTGGCGACCGCTTCCTGCCCGATATGGGAGGGTTGTGCGCTTGTTTACGCGGACATCGAGGAATCCTCGCTGACGCTGGATCCCGGGAAAGTCGAAGCGGCGGTGAGCCCGCGCACCGAGGCGATTGTTGCGACGCATGTCTTTGGCAACCCCTGCGATGTGGAGGCGCTTCAGCGGATCGCTTCGCGTCATGGGCTGGCGGTCATCTACGATGCGGCGCATGCCTTTGGCGTGACCTATCACGGGGAAAGCATTCTCAACTGGGGAGACGCCTCGATCGTCAGCCTGCACGCCACGAAATTGCTGCATACGGTGGAGGGAGGGCTGGTGGCGGCTCCCGACAAGGGCGTCTCGGATCGGGTGGAATGGATGCGCCGGTTCGGACATGACGGTCCGTATGCCTTCCACGGCGCCGGCATCAACGGCAAGATGTCGGAGCTTCACGCCGCCATGGGGCTGTGTTGTCTCGGGCATATCGAGGAGATCATGGAAAGCCGCCGCCGGACGACGGCGGTGTATGACCGGCTTTTGCCGGAGGCGCCCGGCGTGTGTTTTGCGTTCCGGCTTCGTGAGGGCGCCGGATGGAACTGGTCCTACTATCCGGTGCTCTGCCGGTCGTGGGAACATGCCGGGGAGCTTGTGAGGCGCCTTTCGGAGAGCGGGTATGAGACGCGGCGATATTTTCACCCTTCGCTGGATCGGGTGTTTCGAGCGGGTTCTGCGGAGATGCTTCCGGTGACGCACGACATCAGTGCGCGGGTCGTTTGTCTTCCGATCGCGGCGGGCTGGTCCGACGAGATTCCGGAAGGCGTGATGCGGGTGTGCGCGGGCCTTGGGGGATGACGGGGATGAGTCGCGGACCGGCACTCTTCATTTTGGGCAATCCGCGGAGCGGAACGACCGTTTTGCGGCTGGCGCTGGCCGCCCATTCGAAGATCTGCATTCCCCCGGAGTGTGGATTCGCGCTCTGGCTGCGAGGGCGCTTCGAAGAGGCCGTATTTCCGGGGGCATTCGGCGAGTTTCTCGATGCCCTGACCCGGGCGAGGAAGTTTGAGACGTGGGACCTTGCGCCGGCCGCCGTCGCCGAAGAGGCGGAACGACAGGGGGTCGGCGATTATGCCGGCGCCGTCGAGGCGGTTTATCGGGCCTATGCCCGCAAGATCGGGAAGCCGGCGGCGATCCTCGGCGACAAGAACAATTTCCATGTCGAGATGGTCGACCAGCTGCATGAAATGTTTCCTGAAGCGCGGATCGTCTGGATCACGAGGGATCCGCGGGATGTTTTCTGTTCCTACCTCGAGCTGGGAAGGCGGCGGATTTGCGATCCCTACGCCCCGCGTCTCGAACAGGACGCCGCGGAGTTTTCGCGAAAGTGGAACGCGGTCATGGAATGGCGCGCCCGTGCGGCCCGGCTCTACGCCGGCCGGTTCATGGCGCTCCGCTACGAGGACCTCGTGTCGCGGCCCGAGGAGGTGCTTCGGGGCGTCTTCGAGGCTCTCGGGGTGGCCTTCGAGCCCGCCGTTCTCGACTTTCACGAACACCCCGACGAACCGGAGCGGTTCCTCGCATGGAAGGAGAAAATCCGACAACCGCTGAGCCGGGCCATGGTCGGCCGATACGAGCGGGACCTTGCGCTCGATGCCCGGAGGACGATCGAGGAGATCGCGGCAACCGCCATGATCGAAGCGGGGTATTGACCCGATGCCCGCCTGCTCCCCCGACGGGCGGTTCAACGGGGATGCGGGCGATTCGGGGGCGGTGAGGTAGCCCGTCAAGCGGGATCGGTTACGATGAGTCTGCCGAGGAAAGCGGTTGCCGGAACGGGCTGGGCGGCGCTTACCGAGATTTCGGTTCAGGGGTTCCGATTTGTGGTTGGTCTGGTCCTGGCGCGGCTTGTTGCCCCGGACCAGTTCGGGCTGCTGGCGATGGTGACGGTGTTCATCACGATCAGCCTGGCGCTGGTCGAGGGGGGGCTGGGGCGGGCCATCATCCAGCGCGAGGACTTGACGGACGAGGACTGCTCGACGGTGTTCTGGTTCAATCTGGCGGCCTCGGGGGTGGCGGCCGGGGTTGTTTGTCTGGCGGCGCCGGCGGTGGCGGCCTTTTACGGTGAAGGGCGGCTGGCGGCCATCATGCAGGTGTTGAGTCTGGGGTTCTTTCTGCAGGGGTTGGGAGTATGCCAGCGGTCGAGGATGATCCGGGATCTGCTGTTCAAGCGTTTGATGGTTGTCCAGTTGCCGGCATTGGTGGCGGGGGCTGGGGCGGGCATTGCGCTGGCGGCGACGGGGTTCGGGGTGTGGGCGCTGGTGGTTCAACACCTTGTATCAGGGGTTTTCGTGACGGCGTTTCTGTGGATCGGGTCGGATTGGCGGCCGGGGTTTCGATTCAATGCGGGAAGGTTTCGGCAGTTGTTCGGCTACGGGTGGAAGATCGCGGTGGAGCGCACGATCGACGAGTTGGTGATGAACATTTACGTCCTTGTGATCGGAAAGCTGTTTCTGCCGCTGCAGGTGGGTTACTACCACAGGGCCAACGGGTTTCAGAAGATGCCGGCGGGAGTGATCCAGCAGGTATTGACGAAGGTGGCGTTTCCGGTGATGTGCTCGCTTCAAGGCAGCATCGAGCGGCTGAGGAAGGGGGTGGAAGGGGTGTTGAGGGTCACGTCCCTCGTGACGTTTCCGGTCTTTGCCGGGATGATGGCGGTTGCGGGGCCGATGATCGAGTCATTGATCGGGCCGCGTTGGCTTCCCGCGGCGCCCTACCTGCAAGTGCTGTGTCTGGTCGGGATGCTCTGGCCGATTCAGAGTTTGAACCTGACGGTGGTGCTGGCGTTGGGGCGCTCTGGTCTGAGCCTGCGGCTTCTGGTCATCAAGCGTCTTGCGATGGTGCTGGCGATTCTGCTGACCTTCCGGCATGGCGTGATGGCGTTGTTGTGGGGGCAGGCCGCCTGCGCCTTGTTTGCGCTGTTTGTCAACACATGGCCGAATCGCGCCCTTGTGGGATTTCCCATGGAACGGCAACTGGCGGTGATGCTTCCCTACCTTGCGTCGGCGGCCCTGATGGGGATGGTGGTGGCGGCGCTCGTGACGGGGGTGGAGTGGCACCCGTGGGCGGAACTGGGCGTCGGGGTTCTCGCGGGGGTGGTGTTGTTCGGCGCGTGTGTCAAGTTGATGCGGATTCGCGCCCATCGGGAGTTTGCAGGTTTGGCGGGAGACTTTCCCGTGATCGGGCCGATGGTGCGTTTCGTGCTGACGTGAAGCCGGTCCCGCGGCAGCCGCCGATGCGGCATGCGGGTATTTGGAGCCCTTGAAAACCGAAAGCCACTGCGAATGAGCCAAGTTTCGGGGCCGCTTTGCCGGTGAACGACGACGGCGGCGACTACGGGTCGCGGTGAGAGAGCCTCCCGATCGCCGCCCGTTGTCGCCGCCGCGATCGTCGCCCGGTCCGAGGCTTGCTTCGCTGGCAGACCTGCTGCGCTGCGATGAGGAAAATGTTGACGTGGGACGAGGCGAGGGAGCTGATTTCCTCGGAGACGGTCGGGATTTGCTCCGAGGAGCTGACGGCGGCGCCGCTCGTAAGCGTCTCGCTGGTGACGTATCAGAATCGGGAGTTCATCGAACAGGCGATGGAAAGCATCATGGCGCAGGAGACGGACTTTCCGTTCGAGGTGGTGGCGGGCGACGATGGTTCGGACGACGGCACGTTCGATGTGCTGGGAGTCTACCATGAGCGATATCCGGAGAAGGTGCGGCTGTTCCGGTCCAAGCGCAATCTCGGGAGGCACACGGGGAACAGCAGGCTCAACCTGATCAGGAACCTGCAGGCATGCCGTGGGAAATACATCGCGCTCCTCGAGGGGGACGATTACTGGACGTTTGCCGGGAAGCTTCAGGCCCAGGTGGAGTTCATGGAGAGGGGAGGATACGACCTTGTGTTTCATAACGTCGAACAGCACTGGGAGATCGAGGGAAGGCGGAAGGATCTGAACCCGGCGCCTCTCCCCAATCCCGTCTCGCTTGCCGCGATGGCGGGCGGATACATCGCGCAACCCGGGAGCTACCTGTTCCGAAACGATCTGGATTGGTTCCGGGACACGTGGTTCGTCAACCTTGACGCCGCCGACAACGCGATCCGGTTCTACTTCTCCTGCGCGCCGAGAAGGGCGGGATACATTCACGAGTCGTGGTCGGTGTGGCGGAGGCGGCCGGGGACGTTGACGGACCGCGTGACGCGGGACGGCCGCCGGCACCTGCTGGAGCGGATCGGAATCCTCGTGCGGCTGGAGGATCGGCTCGGATGTGACTGCAGCGCCGAGAAGCTGCTCCTGCTGGACAGGGCGGCGCGCCTTGCGCTGCTGCAATCGGAGCAGTGCCTTCGCCCGCGGTACTGGGGCCGTCTGCTGGTCCGGCAGGCGCGAAACCTCGCGAGGCGGATCGGAGGAGCGAGGTGAAGGGGCCGGCCGGAGCGGGGATGCGAAGCGGTCCGGGGGCGCCGGGGGGGACGGGGACGGATAACGGGCCGGAGTCATGACGTTTTCGGTGCTCATCAACAACTATAATTATGGTTCCTTCATCGGGGAGGCCATCGAGAGTGTTCTGTCCCAGACCTTCGGGGATTTCGAACTCATCATTGTGGACGACGGGTCGCATGACGACTCGCGGGAGGTGATCGGCCGCTACGGGGACGACCGGATCAGGAAGATCTTCAAGGAGAACGGGGGTCAGGCCTCGGCCCTCAATGCCGGATGGGCGGAAACGAGGGGAAAGTATGTGGCGCTGCTGGACAGCGACGACCGGTGGCTCCCGACGAAGCTCGAGGCCGTCCTCGCGGCGCTCGAAGGCCGGCGGGGGGTGGCGATGCTCCAACACCGGCTGAACCGGATCGACCGGGAGGGGAGGAAGCTCGCCGAACCGCCGGTGGGACACTGGATCTCCCCGGGGACTTATGACATGAAGCGCTACGTCCTGCGGACGCACAGCCCGCCGATCATCACGGTCACCTCGGGGATGGTGGCGGCGAGGGAAGCGGTCGATCGGTGCTTTCCGCTGGACGAGGGGTGGCGGGTGTCGGCGGATGCGGCATTGTCGGCCCGGGCCGTCGGCTGCGGATCATTCACGTTTCTCGGGGACATCCTGGGAGATTACCGGCTTCACGGGTCGAACCAATTCTTTGGCGAGCGGGAGCGGGTGGTGCAGCACGGATTCGACCGGGAGCGGCGGGAGCGGGCGTTGGTGGGAGAGCTGAACACGCATTCCTGCGGGGGCGCCGTACGGATCGAACGGGGCTCGTTCCAGTTGCGGCGGCGGATGGCGCGGATTCTCCCCGGGCCGCTCGGGACTCTGGTGGGGAAGGCGGTGGTGAAGGTGCGGAGGACGCGGGCGCTGGCGGGAGCCCGGCTCGACGACGCGTGAGGACGGCGATTTTTTACTGACTTGGGGGGCAATGAATGTAGGTTGGGGGCGTGGTGGCCGGGGTGCGATCCGCGCACCATGGCCGGTTCTCAATTCATCGGCCCGGGGTTGCCGGGTTGCCGGTTCGGAGGGGCCTGCGCCCGCCTGACGGACATGTGAACTGATGAATCTCAACAAGATTATCATCCTGACGCTTGGTCTTCTGGCCGGTTTGTGGGTTGTGGTGCAGGCGCTGACGGGCGGGTGGAACGCGCTGAGCGAGACGTTCAAGTACGTCGGGGTGTGCCTGATCATCGTGGGGTTCTTTCAACCGCGGTTCGGGTTCTGGATGGTGGTGCTTTCGATGGGTTACCTTGACACGGTGAAGCGGTTGCTTGTGTGGGGCGACCAGACTTCGATCATGGACGTGACGATCATTCTGGCGTTTGCGCCGCTGCTGGCGGGGGCGGTCTTCGCGGGGGTGATCGTCCGGGACGTGCTGGGCAACGAGTTCACGAGGGAGCGCCTGAGGCTGGCGGTGGTCGTGACGGTGATGGTGACCTTTGCGGCCTTTCTGGTATTTGTGGGCGGGCTCGGGGGCGGGAATTTCGGCAAGCTCAGGTCGATCGCGAACTATGCCGGCTACATGCCCCTGATTTACGTGGTGCCGCGCCTGTTCGGGACCGAGGAGCAGGTGATGCGGATGCTGAAGGCGATCGTGCTGATCTTCGTTCCGGTGGCCCTTTACACCTTCAAGCAGTATTTCTGGGGGTATGCGTGGTGGGAGATCGCTTACCTTCAGACGGGTTTGTCGTTGGAGGTCCGGGCCATCGAAGGTCAGGATTTCCGGTATTTTTCGACGTTGAATTCCTCCCAGAACCTCTCGAAGGTGGCGGCGATGCTGGGGGTTCTGGCGCTGGTGCTTCCCTGGAATCCGCGCAGCAAGTTCATTTCGAGGTGCACGGCGCTGGCGCTTGCGGTTCTTTTCGCGGGGGCGGCGTTCTGTTCCGGGGCGAGGACGGGGATCGTGATGGGTCTTGCGGCGCTGGTGTTTCTGATCACGTTCAGGAAACGTTTTCTGACGGCCGCGATGTATGGGACGATCGTTGCGGCGTTCGTGTTTCTTACGATCGTCTCGGACCACTGGCTGGAAGAGAAGACGTTGAACGAGGCCTCCCTTGTGCTGGTCGACCTCCTTCCGTTCATAAGGGAGGAGCGGCTGAATCTCGCCACCTTCAGTTCCCGGCTGGAGAGCTTTTCGAACCTGAAGGATCCGGAGTTCTGGACGCCTTTCGGGATCGACAAGCGGGAGTATCAGGATTACTACGTCCATGATGCGTTCACGCGCCTGTTGATGAGGGTGGGATACATACCGATCATGTTCGCGGCGGCGGTCGGGGGCTATCTGCTGATGAGGATGCACGGGGCTGTATTCCGGGCCGCCCGGGGGCGGGGGACCATGCTGACGGGGCTTTCGCTGGCGATGTGCATTCTGGTTGGCGGGATTTCGGCGTCGGAAAACCTGAGCACATTTCCCATCAGCGCCTTTCTTTACCTCTTTGCGGGGGTGGTGGTGGTGGGATTGAGGGCGGCTTTCCTGCCGGTTCCCGTCCGCCGGGATGAGGAGGCGAGGCCGGCGCCTGAAGGGAGGCCTTTTGCTCCGGAACCGGTGCGGTTGCGCTGACCAGAGTCCCTGAAAGCCGGAATTGGCCACAAGCGAGTCAAGTCCTGCGGCAAGGCCGTGCATCCGTGTCGCGTTGCGCGTGTCGCGGGGACCCGGCCGGGGGTCTGAGGCCTTGCCGCGGCGATTTTGATTTGGCGTGTGAAGCGGGGGAGGACCTCTCGCGGAGATCGCATGACATGATGGCGGGCGTCAAGGAAGCGGTGTGGCGGTGGCCGGCGTTGTTGCGGCGGGTGGCGGTCCCCGTTGTGTATCCGCGGATTCATCGCAATCTGAGAAGGGCGCGGCGGGGTGCGGGCGGCGAGCACTCGCTGCTTCCGTTCATCGAGCGCCGGTGCGTTTACATTCACGTCCCGAAGGTGGCGGGGGTTTCGATTTCAGCGGCCCTGTTCGGGAACCAGAGCGCGGGTCATATTCCGATGAAGTTTCTCGAGCATGCCCTCGGGGCGGAGGAGGTATGCGGGTGGTATCGTTTCACCTTCGTTCGGTGTCCGTGGGACCGGGTTTATTCGGCGTATCGGTATCTTCTTTCGGGCGGGATGCACGCGGAGGACAGTCGCCTCGGGGAACGCATTCGGCGGGAGACGGCGGGGTTCGAGGATTTTGTTCTGGACTGGTTGACGCTGGAGCGGGTGCGGCGATTGACGCACTTCCGGCGGCAGACGTGGTTTCTCGAATCGATGGACGGGTCGGTGCGGATGGATTTCGTGGGCCGGTTCGAGCGTCTGGAGGAGGATTACGAGCGTCTTCGCAAGCGGTTGGGGTTCGGGGGGGAACTGGAGCGCCGGAACGTCACGCCGATGGCCGGGGAGGATCTGGCGGATGTTTACAGCGAGAGGGCGGCGCGGCGAATCGGGCGCCTCTACCGGCGCGACATCGAGGAACTCGGTTACGAGTCTCCGTTCTGAGCGGGGGCGTGCCGATCGGAGCAATGGGAACACCACTGGGCAGGTTGAAACGCGCCGGTTGGAACAGCGGGATTGCGAGGCGATGGTGCCGCCACCGGGTATCGCTGAACCAGCGCCGGATCATGGATCTCGCGAAACGGCATGAAGGCGTCTTGCTGAGGCCAACGCCTCCTCCGGGAAACGGCGGGAGCGTCGAGCATTTTTACCACTTTCTCTTCGACCTGATGCTTCCGCTTTTCTTCATCACGGAGGAAGGGGGCGGGGGGACGCGGTTCGAGATTGAGCGGCGGGGGCCGTTCATGGGCTGGCTGGAGACCGCATATCCCGGCAGGATTGCGCTGGTGGCGGAAGGGCGCGGGGAGTCCGGAGCGGAGGCGGAATTGACCGGGATGAATCCGCAGTCGGTCCAGCTCACCAGCGGAGAGATGCGGGCGTTTCGGGACAGGATGATGAGGCGGTTCGGGGCGGGGGATGCATCCTCCGCCGGAACCGTGCTTCTTGTCGAGCGGCGGGCGCCCGGGCCGTACTACACTTCGGAGCAATGCCGGGTGAAAGGGGGTGGGACGCTGCGCCGCTCGATTCCCAATCACGGCGAACTGCGGGACGCCCTTGGTCGCGCCGTGCGGGATCCCGGCGCCTTCGTGAACCTGCAACTGGAGGGGGTTCCGCTCGACAAACAGATGGAGCTGTTCGGCAGCGCGGAAGTGGTGGTGGCGCAACATGGCGCGGCCTTGGCAAATCTTGTCTGGATGAGGGAGGGGGCCGCGGTGGTGGAACTGAACGACGAGCGGGAGCAGAACCATTTCAGGGTTGTCGCGGGCTGTCGGAACCTGAGGCATTTCACCTACCGCACGGCGGGTCCTCATGCCGCGATTGATTGCGCGGCGTTCATGGAGTGGTTGGGCGGGGTGGAGGCCCTTGGGCCGTGGTTCGGCTTCGGGGAGGGAGCGCGCCAGGATGCGGAAGGGGCGGGTCATTCGGGATGAGAGCGCCTGACCGGAGCCGCGAGATCGGCCTGCTTGTCGCGCTCGACCGCTGGACGTGGTCGACCGCCACGGTGTTGCGCGAAATCGCCCTTCACGCGGAAGGTCATGAGTTCAGTGCGTGGAGCCGGCCTGTGACGGTGGAGGATCGGGAGCAGGGAGCGGAGCTTTGGAAGCGTCCGGGGCTGAGGAAGGTTTCGCCGCCGGCGCACGTGCTGAAACGGGGCGGTATTCTGCACGTCCACGCTCCGACGCCGGCGGCCACGGCGGTGACGGTTCTGAGCCGGGGCCTGCATCGGCGGCGGAGGCCGCGGGTCGTGTTTACGGTGGCGACCCCCCCGCGGGAGGATGCGCCGTTTGCGAAGCGGTATGCCGCGATTCTCGTGCGGGCCGACCGGGTGGTTGCGATCAGCAGGTTTCTTGCGGACCGCATCAGGGACTTCGGCTACGACCGGAGGGTGGAGGTGATTCCGAACGGGGTCGACAAGAGCTATTTCGATCCGGCGCGCGTTGCGGGGAACGAGGAGGGCGGAGGGCATCTTCTGTTCGTCGGCACCTTGGTGAAGGCGAAGCGGCCCGACCTGTTGTTGAGCCTCGCGCGGCGTCTTCCGCGGGAGAAGTTCGTGGTGGCGGGCGAGGTGGTGGACGAGGAGGGCGCGGCGCTGGCGGCCCGGTTGGGGCGGGAGTCCAACATCGATTATCTGGGGGTCTGTTCGAGGGACCGGATCAGGCGGCTGATGGGGGCGGCGAAGGCCCTCGTCTTTCCTTCGGAGCGTGAGGGATTCGGGCTGGTGATGGTGGAGGCGCTGGCGATGGGGGTGCCGGTGGTGGCGCAGCCGGTATGCGCCGCGCCGGAGGTCGTCAGGCCGGGCGAGAACGGCTACCTTGCGGCGGCCGCCGACTTGGGCGGATGGGCCGAGGCGATTGCGGAGATCGACCGGAGACGGCGCGGCGGCGCGGGCGTGGAATGGTCGCGCGGGATCCGGGAGGACTGCATCAGGCGCTTCTCGTGGGAGCGCATAGGGCAGCTCTACGGGGAGCTCTACAATGAGGAACTGGCGAGGGAAGGAGAGGCGGGATGATCAACAGAATCCTGAGGCGATTCGGCTTCGAGGTGGTGAGTCTGCGTTACCGGCAGGAGCGGCGGCGGCTGGCGGAGGGGCGCGAGTTTCAGTTCATTCAGGTTGGTGCGAACGACGGGATTCGCTTTGACGACCTTTTCGACTTTGTGACGAGTCATGTCTCGCGGGGGCTGGTGGTTGAACCGATGAAGGACTACTACGACGACCTTTGCGTCAACTACCGGCATTGGCCGGCGATTCAGCCGGTGCGCGCCGCCATTCACAGCACCTGTCGGAGCATGCCGCTTTTTCGGGTCCGGCGGGGAGGGGGGGCCGGGCTGGCGTGTTCCGCGACGGGCATGAGTTCGTTCAGCAAGGAGCACCTCCTTGCGGGGGGGGTTCCGGAGGAGGACGTGACGGTGGAGGAGGTTCCCTGCCTGACGCTGATGGAATTGATCGAGTCCGGGGGATTCGAGGGGCTGGAGCTGTTGCAGATCGACGTGGAGGGATATGATTACGAAGTGCTGAAGCAGCTTGACTTCGGAGTCTTGAAGCCGGCCTTGATCAAGTACGAGCATTCGAGCCTCAGCAGAACGGACTGGCGGGAGTCGAAGCGGTTGCTTCGCCGGAACGGGTACCGGGTGTTTCGCGAGAAGCACGACACGATTGGCGTTCTTCGCGAGAATCGGGAGCGATTTGCGGAATGACCGTTGAGAACAGCCTTGTTCTTGCCGTGAAGAGGGCGGTGCGGGAGCGCGTTCCGGTGCTGCTGCCCGTGGCGGGGCGTCTCTACGCCTCGACCTTCGGTTTTCGCCGGGAGCGGGCTTACCTGAGGGGCCGGCTGAAGACGGACTGTGAGCAGCCATCCCTGGTATTGCTGTCGTGCAACCGGGCCGCGACCCAGTTCACGGAAGACGTTCTGGCGGCGATCTACCGGGAGGCGGGCGGGCGGTACGTGGCGCTGAACCGGTATTTGTTTTTCGCGGACCGGGATGCGGACCGGCATTTCCTTGACGCGGAGCACATGAGGGCGCTGATGCGGCCCACGGGGTATTTTTTCGGGCAGCAAGGGCCCTTCGAGGATTGCGGATTTTTGGAGGAATTCAAGGCGGTGGCGATGGTGAGGGACCCGCGAGACCTCGTGGTGTCATCGTTCTTCAGCGTGACGCGGTCGCATGTGCTGCGGAACCGGGACGACGTGCGGAGGATTCGGGAGGCCCGGGAGGCGGGAATCCAGCGCTATGTCCAAGGCGAGCAGCTTTTGGCCTACTATGAAGCCTGCCTGCGGCAGAACCTGAGACTTCGGGAGAAGGAGAATGTGCTTTGCTGGCGGTATGAGGACATGATGGAGCGGTTCGGGGAATTCGAGGCATCCTGCCAGGAGTTCATTCTTGGCGAGGCGCGCCCGGAACTCTCGGCGGAGCTCGGAGGCAGGTTCAAAGGGACCGTGACGGACGGCGGGGAGGACGCGGGGCGGCACCGCCGCTCGGGGCGGTGGGGCCAATTCCGCACCGCGTTGGAACCGGAGACGATCCGGCGCCTCAACGCCCGGTTCGAGCCGTTGCTTGACGCCTTTGGCTACGAGCGTTGAGAAGGGGTGGTCTGCCGGGGCCCCGGCCGGGTTGACAGCGCGCGAGGGAGACGCTGCGCGGAAACGATGAAGGACCGAGTGAAGCTGGTGGTGGCGAAGAACATGCTTCCGCCGTACCGGGTGGAGTTTTTGCGGCGCCTTGGGACGCATTGCGACCTGACGCTCCTGCTCGACACTCTTTCCGAGGGCGGGCGGGGCTGGGAGGTGGGGTCCGGATGCGAGGAGTTTGAGTGCCGGTTGCTGGGCTCGCCCTCGGTTGCATATCGCTACAAGGGGGCGGACAGGGATCTGAGCGAGGAACGCTTTGCGCAGTTTCCCTTGAAGATCCTCCCGGTCCTTGAGGAAATCAGGCCGGAATGCGTGGTGAGCGCCGAACTGGGGTTCCGCAGCGTGCTGGCCGCGCTCTGGTGCTTCTGGAGGAAGGCGCCGCTGGTGATCTGGTGGGAAGGCACCCCGCACACCGAGCGGGGGACCGGCCGGGGCCGGCGGGCGGTTCGCAGGTTCCTCGCCAAAAGGGCAAGCCGCTTCTGGAGCAACGGCGCGGAAAGCGAGGAATACCTCGCCTCGCTCGGCGTTCCCCGGGAACGCATCGACAACGGGATGACCGGCGTGGATTGCGATTTCTTCGTGCGGGGCGCGGCGCGGGCGCGTGCGGAGCGGGACCGGTTGCGGGGCGAAGTGGGTGTCCGCGGCCGGGCGATCCTCTATTCCGGGAGCCTGTCGGCGCGCAAGGGGATCGGAGAGTTGCTGAGGGCGATGGAGGACCCGGCGCTCCGCACCGTGGCTTCCGATCTCACCTTGATCTTTGTCGGCGAGGGGGAGCTGCGCGACACGATCGCGAACTGGAGGCGGCGGAACGGGTGGGTGAAGGTCGTCCTGACGGGATTTGTGCAAACCGGACGGCTGCCGGAGCTTTATGCGATCTCCGATCTGTTTGTTTTGCCGACGATCGAGGACAACTGGGCTCTTGCGACGCTCGAACCGCTTCTGTGCGGGGTCCCGTCGCTGATTTCGCGTTACAACGGGGCGGCGTCGGACCTTGTTCCGGGCGAGGGGGCGGACTGGGCGCAAGTCGTCGATCCGAAGAATCCCCGGGAGTTTGCGGCGGCGCTGGTCCACCAACTCGGCAAGCTGCCGCGAACCGTTCCAGAGCACGAAGTGCGGCGCCTCGCGGAGTATTATCATCCCGCCCGCCAGGCGCGGCGCGCGTTTGAATCGGTCCAAGCCGCCGTCGCGGGGGCCCGACGTGCTGCGGGGTTTGACGAAGGGGAAAAATGATCAATCGGAAACAAGCCTTGCGGACCATTCCCGGCCAAGTTAGAGACGGCCGTTTTCCCGAGGGGGGTCTGAGCTTGTTGAGACCGGAGGTTCTGAGGCCTCGGAAGAAGTGAAGGACACCGGAATATGGGACTCGGTCTTGAGACGAGATGAGACGGCGCCATGCATCCATTCTCTTGAGTGCGGCTTTCTCCATGAGGAAGGCGGCGCTGTTCCGGTCCGCCTGTTTCGTGGCGTTTGTTCTCTGTGGAGTCGACGGCGGCCGGGGTCAGGAGAGACCGGCCTTGTCCGTGGTGCGGGAAGGAGATCACCACGTGATCAGATTCTCGGGGGGGGTTCTTGAACATTCCGATGACCTTGCGCAGTGGACGGCCCCTGATCCGGGGCTTTCCTCACCCGTCCGGCTGCAACCGGGCGCGGAATACGGATATTTTCGGGTTCGTGCGTATACGGCCGTCGACTGGGTTCCGGTGATCGCGTTCACCGGTCAGAGCAATGCGATCCACACGAGTCGAAACTACCTGCCATACTCCGGGGTGGAGGTTCCGGTTCGCATGGCGCATGCGGTCGGGTCGGTTGGGATCGTGGGGACCCTCACGTGGTATCAAAGTCTGACCGATGCCGTGCGGGACGGCGCCTGGTTGGGGTCGGTATGGGATTTTGCGCGGATGCTGCATGAAAGCGGTTTTCGCGAAGGGCGGGCGCTCCGGTTTGCGGT
>Ga0180436_10001293_pt1 | contig 24605 bp, 13 predicted proteins | sample SS_ome_2_FD_132434 | JGI IMG/M metagenome (GOLD analysis project Ga0180436, IMG submission 132434) | Hypersaline lake sediment archaeal communities from the Salton Sea, California, USA - SS_3_S_2 metaG | ecosystem: Environmental > Aquatic > Non-marine Saline and Alkaline > Hypersaline >... | reverse complement strand
GGTCGCTGGGCCCGGGCCCGGTGACGATCTCGGCGATGCCGTCGCCGTCGATGTCGCCGCAGGCCACATTCACGCCCCAGCGGAGCGTACCGTAAGCGAAGTAGCTCACCCCGGGGATTGCTGACGCCGCACCCCCGTCCACGTTCCAGCCCCGGACGTGCGGGCCGAAGACGTCACCAGGCCCGGCGCCGGTGACGATCTCGTCATGGCCGTCGCCGTCGATGTCGCCGCTGGCCACATTCACACCCCAGCGATTGGTGCCGTAGGCGAGAAAGCTGACCCCGGGAAGCGGCGTAACCACACTGCCCCCGTCCCACCGCCAGCCGCGCACATGGGGCCCGTACACCTCACCTGGCCCGGCGCCGGTGACGATCTCGTCGACACCGTCGCCGTCCAGGTCGCCGCTGGCCACGTTGGCCCCGAAGCGCGGTGTCCCGTAGGCCTGGAATGCGGCCTGACGTTCCCCCTGCTCGTCCAGCACCAGCACAGTGGCCGGGTGGTAGGGCCCGGGCCCCGGCCCGGTGATCAGCTCGTCGTAGCCGTCGCCGTCCAGGTCGCCTGCCGCCGTTACCAGTCCGTAACCGTTCACCAGGTACGGGGAGAACCGACCCGTCCACGCTTCGGGATCGAATGGATCGTACAACCGCAGTTCGGGAGGATTCCACTGGTGGGGGCCCGGACCGGCCAGGTACCGGGGAGGATCGTTCAGCACCCCGTCGCTGAGGATCACGTAGGCTTCGCCGCAGCCCTCAGCTGAGTCCCGATCGGCGCCCTGGGCGCCTACGATGAGGTCTTTTGTCCCATCACCATCGGCATCCACTGGTTCCCCGCAGATGTAAAGATAGTCACCTTCATCATCTCCCCAAATTGATGCGGAAGGAAAATCCGTTTCGAAGTCAATTATGTGATGCGAAGGGTAATCGGCCGCACCCTGGATAACGAACACTTCCCCGCGAAAATCCGGGCGCTGCTCTGTTCTCCAGGTCGAGATTGCCCAGTCATCGAATCCATCACTGTCAAGATCACCGCACGTCATCGAAATGCCGAAGTTGCTGTAATCACCCAAGTTTCCAAATGCCGTGATGTCGGCTCGTTCCTCAGAGAGAGGGATGGTCGATTCAGGTGGAAAATCGTTACGACCGAAAACGACGATAGCACCTCCTTTTGCTAGTCCATCAGGTGCCTTCATCCAAGGGCTGCCGCCGCAAATGTCATCAAAACCATCGCCATTTATATCGCCGCTGGCAACACAGCGCCCAAAATGTGCGTTCTCATGGGGACTAATTATTGTTATGTCTGCGGGCTGATCCATTAATTCAATGGAATGTCCCGGAGGGAAAGCGGTCGAGCCGAAAAACACATGTATACGGCCCAGCGTATCGCCCGCTGATCGAAGGGAACTTGCAATGATATCATCAATGCCGTCCCCGTTGATATCACCCGTGGATACATCATATCCAAAATCATCGTTGCCATTGCTGCCGTAGATAGTAATGTCTGCCTGTTCTTTCGCCAGATTCATTGAGTGATTTGGAGGGAAGGAAGTCGAACCATAAATTATATAAACGGCACCGCTGTACCAACCATCAAGATTTTCAGCATTATGAGCGGCAATGACCAGATCCTCAATTCCATCTCCGTTGATGTCGCCTGAGATCAGTGAGCCGCCAAAATGTACATCTTCATGATTCCCATAAAGAATGGTTAAATCAGCAGATTCATTCGATAGGTTGATAACGATAGGGGGATGCCAATTAATGGAACCGAATATTGCGAATACTTTCGAACTGGTTCCCTCTCCGGAATAAGAGTTCATGTTGGAAGCAACTAAATCATCTATCCCGTCGCCATTGATGTCCGCCGAAAGAAGCCTGTCGAAAGCGAAGTAAGCCGAAAGATCATAAGGCATGTAAAAATCCGGTGGCCAGGATCGTGTATCGATGAAGCAATTTGCATTATTAAAATCCACATCAAAATGCCCATATATTGAACCGGGATTGCCCCGGACGAAAAACACATCATTCTTGTTATCGTTGCTGAAATCACATATCGTTATTGTGCTAGGCAATCCGACTTGATCATAACGTTCATCTCCCAGAATTCGTAAATCCCCGTTAATTTCACCAAGGTCATAGATCGTCTGTCCGTGGAGCGGGAGGATAAAGAGGAAGGGGATCAAAAGGCCAGAAAAGGCAACGGCGACCCACGACAACCACAATTGCTGGCGACTTCGGTTGCTGTGTCTATGAGAATTTCTTCTGTGCTGGGGCTCGCTCATCCTGCCCTCCCTGGCCGGTAATCATCGGATTTTATCACAGACTCGGTTAGTCCAAGCGCTCGAGCTTCACGGCATCTGCCAGGAGATACGTGGATGATTCGCTGGCCCGTCGATCACTGCTTTCCGCGCTGCTTAACCGGACAACGACAGTGGCGACTTCCCGCCCGTCCTCGATGGCGATATCCAGATCGCCGATGGAGACGAAGCCATCCTCATCGACGGCTGTTGACCAGGTGGATTCATCTGACTGGTCAAGGGTGGTCGAAAACAGTGGCTCGCCGAGCGCTGACTCGCCGGCCGGGGCCGTGAGGTAGCTGGTGAGGAAAACGTCGTACCTTGCATTGGCGGCCCTGGCATCGGGCGGGTAATGCACCCGGACCTGGTAGTGGCCGCTACGGCCGGCATGGACTTTGAAGTAGGCAACGGCGCCAGGGGTATCAGCGTCCACGGCATCCACACGTCCATCAAACCCCCGTGCGTCTTCGGTCCGCTGCCAGGCGGCCCCGTACCGCTCGTAGTAGGTGGAGACCAGCAAAGACTCAGCGTTGGGGACCGCTCCCTCAGGGCAGGTACGAAGGTGCCTGGTAGAGGTTGCCCGGGGCGATCCGCGTCCCGGCCCGTCTGCTGGTTTTGCTGTGCGACGTCCCGGAGCTGAAGAAGGTCGCTTCGATTTGTTTTGAACTCTTCCCGGGCTTTCGTTTACACTTGAATCGAGCGATCCGCTGAAACGGAAAAGCAGAGTTCGTCGAAGATGCGGCAACAGTGATGGAGCCCCCCATGAAACAGGAGCTTATCCGCAGGGTGGTTGACACGATCATTGCTGTGGCGGATCCGGTCAGAATCATCCTTTTCGGATCGGCGGCACGGGGGGAGACAGGCCCGGACAGCGATCTCGACCTCCTGGTCGTGATTCGCACCGGCCGGCACCGTCGAAAAACCGCACAGAAGATTTACCGGCAGCTGGTCAGCGTTGGCTGTGCCGCGGATATCGTGGTCGTCACCGAAGAAGATCTGGAACGATATGGCGACGCCCCCGGGATGATCATCGCCAGGGCCCTGGCTGAAGGAAGCGAACTCTATGCCGCATGATCATGATGGCGAGGGCACTTCGCGGGGCTGGATGGCCCGGGCCCGCAGCAACCTCGTGCGGGCCAGGCAGCCCAAGCCAGATGATGTGTTCTGGGAGGATCTCTGCTTCGATGCCCAGCAGGCGGCGGAAAAGGCGCTGAAGGCGCTGTTGCTCGATCGGCGCATTCCCTTCCGCTTCGTCCACGACATCGGTGAACTGCTGGACAGTCTCAACCGCGGCGGTGTCCAGGTTCCGGAACCGATCCTCGATTCCGCCATGCTCACCTTCTATGCCGTCGCCGCCCGCTATCCCGGACCGCAGGAACCGGTCACCGGGTAGACGCCGGAGAGGCGGCGGAGACCGCCGGACGCGTCGTCGATTGGGTCGCATCGCTCATCGACGATTGACCCATCTCCTGTTCGGCAAATCACCCTCGCCGCGGGGGTATCGCCCGCGCGCTTTCATCTCGTTCGTCAAGCTGGCCAGCGGCACCTGCGTGATGATCTTCGAAAACAGCCTGCTGCTCTTCTCCGACCTGGCCTCGGGCAACATCGCCTGTAAGCTGCTGCGCAAGCTGGGCGGGGCGCACACCGTGGGCCCGATCCTCGCCGGGATGAAGCTGCCGATCCACGTGCTGCAGAAGGGCTGCGAGGTGGAGGATGTGGTGAGCATCGCCGCCCTGGCCGCCATCGACGCCGAGAGGCACCCCCACGGGACGCGGAAGTGACGGGGGGGTCCGCCTCCCGTCATCGCGAGCCCCTGACCGCGGGGGCCGCTGGAAGTATGTGGAAGGAACCGTTTCCGCCGTGAACTGTCAAATACCCTCGTCATCGCGAGGAGCCCGCGAAGCGGGCGACGTGGCGATCCCCCGGACGGCAGCCGCTCACCCATCAGCGCAGGGCGCGGAGCACCTGCTGCGGCGTGAACACCTCGACCCCGGGGGGGATCGTCCGCGGCCGCTTTTTCAGCCAGAGGCCGAAGCGGATCTTTCGTCTGCCGGCAAGCGGGAAATTGGCGGCTTTCTCCTGCAGGTCGGAGACCAGCCGGCCGACGTTCGTCCTCTCCGCCCACGTGACCTCGCCGAGCAGGAGGTCCTTCCCGTCATCGCTCTGCGCCACGATGTCGAACTCCAGCGGCCGGCGGTTCAGACCGCCGCCCCACCAGCGGGATGCGGGTTTCCATGACCGTTTGCCGCCCGGCAAACGCGGCACGCTTTCCCGTGCCAGATCCTCCCAGACCTGGCCGGCGTGGTGCGGAAAGCGTTGCTCGATACTGGCCATGACGTCGTCGGTCTGCCCGGCCTCGAGGCGCGAGCGGTTCGGCTCGACGAAACGGAACCAGAAGCGCAGGTAGGGATCGGCGATGCGGTAGAGGGTGCGCTTGCTGTCCCTGGGCGATAAAGCGAAGGGAATCTCGCGGCGGACGATCCCCAACTCCAGCAGACGCTGCAGGGGACGGGAGAGCGAGGTGGCTGGTTTGCCCAGCCGGCCGGCGATCTCGGAAGGCCGGTGGCACCCCTGGCCGATGAGGGCCAGGATGGAGGCGGCCTGGGTCAGGTCCCGCAGGTCATCCAGCAGGAGTCGCGCCGGCTCTTCGTGCAGCACGCCAAGGGGGCTGAGCACGAGGGCCCTGATCGCCGGGCCGAGGTGCCGGTGATCGGCGGCCAGTTCCCAGTAGCGGGGGATGCCGCCCCAGACGGCGTAGGCCTCGACGGCCTCTTCCGGCTTCCTGATGCCCAGGGCCGTGCCGATCCAGCCGGCGGGGAGGGCGGCCAGCCTGATGATCTCGGCGGCCCTGCCGTAGAGCGGCGCCGTGCGGTCCAGGACGAGCCCCTGCATCATCCGCTGGGACGACCCGCAGAGCAGCAGTTTGACCGGTTTGTCCGGCCGGCGGTCGAGGACCTTCTGCAGCAGGCTGGGCAGCTCCCGGGCGGCGGAGACCAGCGCCGGGAACTCGTCGAGCGCGAGGATCGAACCCGGTGCGGCGTCCCGCAGCCAGCGCGAGAGGAGCGCGTCCCACTCCGGGTAGGTGACCTGGTCGAAGCCGGGGACCAGACGGCCGATCTCCCGGGCCAGCCCGGCACGCTGCAGCGTGCCCTCGCGGTCGTCGCCGACGGAATAGACCGCGTCGCGGCCGGCAAGCGCTTCCTGGACCAGACGGGACTTGCCGCAGCGCCGCCTGCCGTAGACCACGCCCAGCGCCCCGCCCTCACTCTCGAAAAGGCGTTTCAGCCGGGCCAGTTCCTGCTCGCGATCGAGGAAGGAAAGCCGCATGGTCCACCTCCATGGCGTTTGTGTATATTATGCTTTAGATGCATTATGTATCTAATGCATAATAAATGCAAGCCTTTTTGAGGCCGATCTGCCCGTTGTTCCGGCCGGATAATAGTTGACAAAAACTATCCGTATTCCATAATTCTTGGTGAGGAGGAAAGGGATGTCGGATAAGAGTTGTGAACTGCGGGCCAACGGTCGGCCCAGACCGCACCTGGTGATCCTCGGCGGAGGATTCGGCGGGGCCTATTGCGCCCAGGCGCTGAAAAAGGCGGTGAAGCGGGGCGAAGTGGACGTGACGGTGATCGACCGTCACAACTATTTTATTTTCTACCCCCTGCTGGTGGAAGCCGGGACCGGCAGCCTGCACCCGCGGCACACCGTGGTCTCCATCCGTGACTTCACCGGGGACTGCACCTTCCGTATGGCCGACGTGGAGACGGTGGACACGAATGCACAGACCGTCAGCTACCGCATGTCCGGTTCGGATGTCGTGGACGTGCTGCGCTATGACCAGCTGGTGATCTCGCTGGGTTCCGTCACCCGTCTGCCGCCGATCCCGGGCCTCGAGGAGCACGGCTACGAGCTGAAGAGCCTGGCCGAGGCGGTGGCCCTCAGGGACCACGCGATCCAGGTGCTGGAACGGGCCGACGCCGCGGATTCGGAGGAGCGGCAGCGGCAGTTGCTGCACTTCGTGGTGGTGGGCGGCAGTTTCACCGGGATCGAGGTGGCCGGGGAGTTCAGCGAGTTTCTCCGCGAGGCCAGCGGCCATTTCCCCAACGTCAACCCCGACCTTTGCCGCATCTCCCTGGTGGAGCTCAACGACCGCATCCTGCCCGCGCTGGACGAGGATCTTTCGGCCTACGCGGCGAAGAAGCTCGCCGCCCGCGGCGTGAACATCCTGCTCGAGACGTCGGTGGAACGGATTGCCGCGGACCACGTGGTGCTCGACGACGGCCGGCGGCTGGAGAGCGAGACCGTGATCTGGTGCGCCGGCATCGCCCCCAACCCGCTGCTGGGCACCATGCCGCTGCCCTTCGACGAGCTGGGCTACGTGCTCTGCGAGCCCGACCTGCGGGTCAAGGGGTTCGACAACATCTGGGCCATCGGCGACGCCGCGGTGAACCCCGCGCCCGACGGCACGGCATACGCCCCCACGGCGCAGAGCGCGGTGCGCCAGGGGGCGCACCTGGCCCGCACCCTGCGGCGGTTGGCCGCCGGTGAGGCGCCGAAGCCGTTCGTCTACAACACCGTCGGCACGCTGGCCGCGCTGGGCTGCCGCACCGGGGTGGCCAAGATCTTCGGCATCAAACTCTCGGGGTTCCTCGCCTGGTTTCTCTGGCGCACGGTCTACCTCTCGAAGATGCCCGGCCTGGCGCGCAAGGTGCGGGTGGCCCTGGACTGGACCCTCGACCTGTTCTTCGGCCGGGATATTGTTCAACTCGGCGTCCACAGGCATTAGAATGGGAAGTGACCCCACAACCTCGCCTGAGGCCCGATGGCGGCGTTGCGCATCGAAGTGGAGTGCTCACCTGCCGCAAGTGCAGGCCCCGCTTCCCCTTCGATGCGCGCCTTGCCCTTGAACCACAGTCAAGGTTGTGAGGCCACTTCCAAAATTTACTATGGGGGATTACTCAGATGTCCGACAAGCCGACCCGTACCGAGCGAGACAGCCTGGGCGAGGTGGAGGTGCCCGCCGACGCGCGCTACGGTGCGCAGACCCAGCGGGCGGTGGAGAACTTCCCGGTGAGCGGGATGCCCATGCCCCTGCCCTTCATCCGGGCCCTGGCGATGATCAAGGGCGCGGCGGCCGTGGTCAACGGCGAGCTGGGCCTGCTCGACGCGGCGGTGGCCGAGGCCGTGGCCGCGGCGGCGGCCGAGGTGGAGGCGGGGAAGCACGACGATCAGTTCCCGGTGGACGTCTTCCAGACCGGCTCGGGGACGAGCAGCAACATGAACGCCAACGAGGTCATCGCCCGCATCGCTGCGGAGCGCCTGGAGGAGCCGGTGCACCCCAACGACCAGGTGAACCTGGGCCAGAGCAGCAACGACGTGGTCCCCTCGGCGATCCACCTCGCCGCCTGCCTCGAGACCCACCGGCGGCTGCTGCCTGCGCTGGACCACCTGGCGGAAACCATCGAGGCCCGGGGGGTGGAGCTGTCCGGGGTGGTGAAGACCGGGCGGACGCATTTGATGGACGCCCTGCCGCTGACCCTGGGCCAGGAGCTGGGCGGCTGGGCGGCCCAGGTGCGCGAGGGGATCGCGCGGATCGAAGACTCGCTGGTGCGGCTGCGGCGGCTGGCCCTGGGCGGCACCGCGGTGGGCACCGGATTGAACGCCCACCCCAACTTTGCCGACGCGGTGGTCGCCCGGCTGGCGGAACAGACCGGTATCGAGCTGGAGACCGCCGGCGACCGCTTCGCCGTCATGGGCGGCCAGGACGCGGCGGTGGAGATGAGCGGCCAGCTGCGCACACTGGCCGCGTCGCTGATCAAGATCGCCAACGACCTGCGCTGGATGAACTCCGGGCCGCTGGCCGGCCTGGGTGAGATCGCGCTGCCCGCCCTGCAGCCGGGCAGCAGCATCATGCCGGGCAAGGTCAACCCGGTGGTGCCCGAGGCGGTGGCCATGGCCTGTGTCCAGGTCACGGGCAACGACGCGGCCGTGGCCATCGCCGGCCAGTCGGGCAGCTTCCAGCTCAACGTCATGCTGCCGCTCATCGCCCGCAACCTGCTGGAGAGCATCTCGCTGCTGGCGAACAGCGCCCGCCTGCTCGCCGACAAGGCCATCGCCGGGTTCACGGTGAACGGCGAGCGGCTCGAGGCGGCCCTGGCCCGCAACCCGATCCTCGTCACCGCGCTCAACCCGGTGATCGGCTACGAGAAGGCGGCGGCCATCGCCAAGACGGCCTACGCCGAGGGGCGGCCGGTGCTCGAGGTGGCCCGGGAGATGACCGACCTGGACGAGGAAGAACTGGCAAAACTGCTCGATCCCCGGCGGCTCACCGGCACAGGCAGCAAGGATTGACTGCTGCGAAACAGCGGTCTGGCCAAAATGTGCGGCAACCCTTGCCCTTTTCCCCTTCCGGGACCTATATTGATAGCCAGAGAACCGGCTTCGGCCGGTTCCGGGGATGAGCGATCCAACAGGGGAGAAGCCGGTTCGACGGCTTTCGCAAGCGGTACGTGCGTTCGAAGCAATTCCCCCCAGCGACTGGTCAACGCCCGCATGGGCTGGCGCGTCATGGGACGCATCCGTCAGCCACGCCATTCCTGTTTTTCCATCATTCATCGGCAAAAGGTCGAGGCCGGGGCCTGTACCGCTCCGGTGCGCCTTTCATTTCGTCAGGCCGCCCAACGCATTCTTTTTTTTAAAGGGAGGTTGTTCATGTTCAAGCGTTTCGCACTCATTCTGGTTTTCACAATGCTGCTGCCGCTCCAGGCCCCGGCCGGGGATGACCTTGTGCTCTCACCCGACCAGTGGCCCGAGGGTGATGCGGCCATCCCCCATGTCCAGGCCTGGGTGGATGCCAACGGCTATTCCTTCACCGTCGGCCGCACCTCGGTGTCGAACCTCAGCCGTGAGGAGAAGGAGGCGCTCTGCGGCTACCGCATTCCAGCAGGGTACGACCCGTCGCTGAACATCGACTTCAGCACGCTCCAGGATCCCCCGTCCCGCGACGCCTGGGACTGGCGCGACCACGGGGCCGAAACGGTGGTGGAGAGCCAGAGCCCCTGCGGCAGCTGCTGGTCCTTTGCCGCGACCCACGCCGTGGCCGCGGCCTACAAGCTGGCCGAGGGCGTGGAGATCAACATCTCCGAGCAGCACGTCATCGACTGCAACACCTACGGCTACAGCTGCGACTCCGGCGGGTGGATGGAAGCGGCCTACGAGCTGTTCATGCCCTACGGGAACGGGTTCATCCTCGAGACGCACTACCCTTACATCGGCGGTGACCAGTCCTGCTACCAGAACTCGGTGCCGGTGGCCGGGCACATCGACGGCTATACCGGTGCGGCGCAGAACGTGGCCAGCATCAAGGCCGCCCTGGCCACCGGGCCGGTCTCCATCGCCCTTTACGTGGGCGGCAACTTCTCCTACTACACCGGCGGCTGCTATGACGAGTCCACGGGCACCTCGCCGAACCACGCCATGCTCATCGTCGGCTGGGACGACGCTGTCTGCGGTTCCGGCGCCTGGATCATCAAGAACAGCTGGGGCACCGGTTGGGGCATCGACGGCTACTGCTACCACGCCTACGGCCTGAACAACGTGGGTTACAACGCCGAGGTTCCGCACTATACCGCGCAAACCCCGATGCCCAACCTCGACTATGCCGGACACGCGGTGGACGATACCGCGGGTGACGGTGACGGCAACGTCGACCCCGGTGAGACGGTGGTCTTCGAGGTTGACCTGGAGAACGCCGGCACGCTCGACGCCACCGGCGTCTCGGCGGTGCTCAGCACGTCGACCTCCGGCGTGACCGTCACCGACGCGACGGCGACCTGGCCGACGATCCCCACCGGCACGACGCGCACCTCGCAGGCGCCCCACTTCACCGTGGCCTTCGCGCCCTCGATGGCCGAGGGGACCAGCGTCAGTTTCGACCTCGCCGTCACTTCGTCCGAAGGGTCGTGGAACGACAGCTTCAGCGTGATGGTGGGCGACGTGGTGGCCCTCTTCTTCGACGACATGGAGAGCGGCGAAGGGGACTGGACCCACTTCGAGGTGGCCGCCCAGGACGACTGGATGCTCGGTTCGCCGGGGCCCAATGCCAACGACCCGGGCGCGGCCTATTCGGGGAGCAGCATCTGGGGCAACGACCTGGCGCCCGACGGCTGGAACGGCGACTACTACAGCGATGTCCACAATTACCTGCGCTCGCCCGCGGTGGACTGCACGGGGCACAGCGGCACCTTCCTGCGCTACATGCGCTGGCTCACCGTGGAAGAGGGTGTTTACGACCAGGCCACGATCTACGTCAACGGCACCCAGGTCTGGCAGAACGCGGCCAGCGGCAACCACATCGACACCGCCTGGGTCGAGCACATCATCGATATCTCGGCCATCGCCGACAACAACGCGTCGGTGACGGTGGAATTCCACATGGAAAGCGACGGCGGTGTGGAGTTCGGCGGTTGGAACATCGACGATTTCGGTATTTTCGGTTTTGCCGAAGAGGTCGGGCCGGTGGAGACGATCCACGTGGCCATCGGCTGCGTGCCCGAGTCGGGCAACCTGCCCTACGCCGTGCAGCTCTGGCCCCAGCTTTGCAATGACGACTGGTTCACGCGCCGGATTCACGGCCGCCTCAACGTGACCATCGCCAACGGCGCCCAGTACAACAACTGGCGGGCCGGCGCGACCAACGTCACCCCCGGCAGCTGCTACAACACGCCGTTCGGGGTCAACCTGCCGAACTATCCCACGCTGGTGGGGGTGAACACCTTTACCCTGGTCGGCACCGATATCACGGCACCGCCTTTCAACCAGCCTCCGTACTCGCCGTCAGGCCACGTGGACAGCGGGTCCTGCACCTCCACGGCGCAGTAGGGGCGCAGCGAGGCCGGTACGGCCGGCGGACAGTCAAAGGGGACGGGAAGGGTGCCAATCCCTCCCGTCCCCTTTTTTTGCGAAAAGGGCTGTTTAGAGGTCGTTTTCAGGGGTTCGGGGCCTGATAATCGTGACTTCTAGCCTCGATCGGGCGGTTTCTCTCTCAAAATCACGTCAGGGGCGGCATTGCTCAACAGTTTGTCCATTTGAGCCCGTCCGTCATTCCCCCGCCAGCTGGCGCAGCACGTAGTGCAGGATGCCGCCGTGGCGGTAGTAGAGCGCTTCCTGCGGTGTGTCGATGCGCACCTGAACCTCGAAGGTTGTTGCGTCGCCGCCGTTCTCCGGCACGGCCTCCACGGTCACCGTCTCCAGGTCGTCGGCGGCCAGGCCGCGGATGGTGAAGTGCTCCTGCCCGGTGAGCCCCAGGGTCTCGGCGTTCTGGCCCTCGAGGAACTGCAGGGGCAGCACGCCCATGCCGATGAGGTTCGAGCGGTGGATCCGCTCGTAGCTCGCGGCGATCACCGCCCTGACGCCGAGGAGCCGCGTGCCCTTGGCCGCCCAGTCCCGCGAGGAGCCCGAGCCGTACTCCCGGCCGGCGAGCACCACCAGCGGCGTGCCGCTCTCCTGGTAGCGCATGGAGGCGTCGAAGATCGAGGTGACTTCTCCGCCGGGCAGGTACGTGGTCCAGCCGCCCTCGGTGCCCGGGGCCAGCTGGTTGCGCAGCCGCACGTTGGCGAAGGTGCCGCGCATCATCACCTCGTGATTGCCCCGGCGCGAGCCGTAGGAGTTGAAGTCTACGGGTTTGACGCCCTGTTCGATGAGGTAGCGGCCGGCCGGGCTGTCCGAGGTGATCGCCCCGGCCGGTGAGATGTGGTCGGTGGTGATGCTGTCGCCCAGCAGGGCCAGGGCCCGGGCGCCGACGATGTCCTCAACCGGCGGCGGGGTGCGGTCGAGGTCGAGGAAGAAGGGCGGCTCCTTGATGTAGGTCGAGTCGTCGCCCCACTGGTAGATCCGGCCGTCGGGCGCGGGCAGGCTGTTCCAGCGATCGTCGCCGGCGAAAATGTCGGCGTAGTTGTCGTGGAACATCTTCGCGTCCACCGAGGCGGCCATGGCCCGCTGGATCTCGTCCTGGGAGGGCCAGATGTCCTTCAGCATCACCGGGCTCCCGTCGCTGCCCGTGCCCAGCGGCTCGTTGAGCAGGTCGATGTCGAAGCGGCCGGCCAAAGCGTAGGCCACCACCAGCGGGGGCGAGGCGAGGTAGTTGAAGCGCACGTCGCCGTGCACCCGGCCCTCGAAGTTGCGGTTGCCGGAGAGCACCGAGCAGGCCACAAGGTCCTTCTCTTTGATCGCCTTGGACACCGTTTCCGGGAGCGGCCCGGAGTTGCCGATGCAGGTGGTGCAGCCGTAGCCCACGAGGTGGAAGCCGAGGGCCTCGAGGGGCGTGGTGAGCCCGGCCTTCTCCAGGTACTCGGTGACCACGCGGGAGCCCGGGGCGAGGCTCGTCTTCACGTGGCCCGGGACGCTGAGCCCCCGCGCCACCGCCTTCTGCGCCAGCAGCCCCGCGCCGAGCATCACCGCCGGGTTGGAGGTATTGGTGCAGCTGGTGATCGCGGCGATGACCACCGCGCCGTCGCGCAGCTCGCCCCCGCCCTCCAGGGCCGCCGCCGCCGGCGCACGGCCCAGCTCGGCGAAACTGTCGCTGTAGGACTGCTTCGCCCCACTGAGCGAGATGCGGTCCTGGGGCCGCTTGGGGCCGGCGAGGCTCGGCTCCACCGTGCCGAGGTCGAGCGCCAGGGTATCGCCGTACACCGCTTCGGGGCTCTCGGCGTCGCGGAAGAGCCCCTGCTCGCGGGCATAGGCCTCCACCAGGGCGATTTGTTCGGGCGGGCGGCCGGTGAGCTCGAGGTAGGTCAGGGTCTCGCGGTCCACGGGGAAGATGCCGCAGGTGGCGCCGTACTCCGGGCACATGTTGGCGATGGTGGCCCGGTCGGCCAGCGGCAGGTGGTCGAGGCCGGGGCCGAAGAACTCGACGAATGTGCCCACCACGCCATGCTCGCGAAGCATCTGGGTCACGGTGAGCACCAGGTCGGTGGCCGTTGCCCCTTCGGCGAGCCGGCCGGTGAGGCGGAAGCCCACCACCTCGGGGATGAGGATCGACACCGGCTGGCCCAGCATCGCCGCCTCGGCCTCGATGCCGCCCACGCCCCAGCCCAGCACGCCGAGGCCGTTGATCATCGTGGTGTGCGAGTCGGTGCCCACCAGCGTGTCGGGGTAGGCCGCGGGCCGTCCCTCCATCTCCCCGGGGAAGATCACCCGGCCCAGGTACTCGAGGTTGACCTGGTGCACGATGCCGGTGTCCGGCGGCACGAGCTTGAAGTTGTCGAAGGCCTGCTGGCCCCAGCGGAGGAAGGTGTAGCGCTCGCGGTTCCGCTCGGCCTCCATCTCGGCGTTGAGGGCAAAGGCCTCGTCGCTGCCGAAATGGTCCACTTGCACCGAGTGGTCGATGACCAGCTCCACCGGCTGCTGCGGGTTGATGCGGTCCGGGTCGCCGCCCAGACGCTGCACGGCGCTGCGCATGGCGGCCAGGTCCACCACCGCCGGCACGCCGGTGAAGTCCTGCAGCAGCACGCGGCTGGGCCGGAAGGCGATCTCACGCTCCACCGGCGCCGCGGGGTCCCAGGCCGCCATGGCGGCGATGTCTTCGGTGGTGACGGTCACGCCGTCCTCCCAGCGCAGCAGGTTCTCCAGCAGGATCCTGTGCGCGTAGGAAATCCGGCCCACCGGGAAGCGGTCGGCCAGGGCGTCGAGGCGCCAGATGTCGTATTCGGTTCCGGAAACGGTGATCCGGGATTTGGCATTGAAACTGTTTGGCATGGTCATCTCTCCATCGGGACCCTGGAAATCGGTCCGTCATCCATCATTCGTGTCGAACATTTCATTATGTTCGATGCGCGGGGTGATCACAAGACGATTTGAGGGGTGGCCCGGCGCTCATCGTTTGCTAACATGAAACGGATAGGGTATTGATCTTTGGCGGGTGAACCTAGCGGTCGCGCCGATCGAGGGCCGTGATCGCTGAGGCACGAAATCGGCCGGCGCCGTTTCGACGGTGGCGGCTCGGAGGATCGATGATCATGCACACGTGCGTAAAAACGTCTTTTATCCTGCTCACCATCCTGCTCTTCGCCGGGTCCGCGGCGGTGGTCGCCGGCGAGGGGGGCCTTCATTCCGCAGCCCGGGAGGGCGACCTCGGGGCCCTGGAGCGTGCGCTGGGGCAAGGGGCCGGCGTCAACAGTCGCGATGATGAAGGGCATACACCGCTCCACGCCGCCGCGGCCGCCGGGCGCGAGGACGCGATGCTGCTGCTGCTCGACCACGGGGCACGGGTGAACGCACGAAGCGACACCGGCGCCACACCGCTGCACCTGGCCGCCGCCGGCGGTTGGAGCGGCGCCGTGGACCTGCTCGTCGAGCGGGGTGCCCTGGTCGATGCCCGCGACGACGAAGGCCTGACACCGCTACAGCATGCCGAAGCCAACGGCCGGCAGCGCGCCGCCGAACGGCTGGCCGCTGCGGGCAGCGGGACGCCCGCGACACGGCCCGCTCCCGCCGAGATCCCGGACGAGGAGATCGACCCCTTCGAGGATGCCGAGGACGTGGCGGAGGCGAGCGCCCCCGGAGCCGAGGGGGATGAGCCGGAAAAAAAGAAGCGGGACAACGCCATCACCCGCTGGTTCAAAGAGGGGATGGAAGAGGACGAGGAAACCGACCCCTGGGAGGAGCCTGGAGACGACGAGTAGGATTGTGGGCGGGGCGTTTCCCTGCCGGGGCACAGTCGTCTTTCGCTGCCGGCCTGAAGTCGATGTGGCCGAGGAACGATGTGTGCCTTTCAATCATCCGCCGGTAGAAGTCGATCACCGGGCCCGCCTCGGCCGGTTCGAGAAATACTCGGACCGCGCCGATCCAGGCTTCGAACTCCATGGGAAACTAGTCGGGGGAGAACCCGCGGGCGGTGTAAGGGCGGTAGACCCAGGAGACCGTAAAAACTGATATCCCCTGTCTGTAATGCATGTTTTTCACCTCAAGTGCCATGATTTTCATGCCGGATTACGAGCATTGGCATTTCTAGTCAAACATTATTAACCATATGTTTTGTCATTATCCTCTCCTGCTTGACGAATTTACCTGATTGACTTATATTAATTGCCATTCCATCCATGTCCCACGCTGGCCAGGAACTATCGAACGTCCCAGGGCGGGATCGAGAACGGGTTTCAGGCGATCATCTGCCGTGGAGGTCGTGGCCAATGGGTTCCTCCGAGCAAGAGAGCCGGGACGGGCGGTTCCGGGAGCGGCGCCTGCGGATGCTGCTGGAGAGCCTCCCTTTGAGCATCGCCGCCATCGATGAGGACGAAATCTACCGGCACGTGAACAGCCACTATGCCTCGCTGGTGGACCGGCCTGCCGACCAGCTCATCGGTTCGCATGTCAGGGATGTTCTCAGCCCGGAGGCCTACACCCTTGCCAAACCCTTCATCGACGAGGTCCTCGACGGCAAGCCGGGTTCTTACGAGGGTCAGTTCCAATTCCGCGAGGACGCGCCATGCTGGCTCTCGATCCACCTGGTCCCCGACCGCGACGAAGAGGGTCGCTCCAGCGGTTTCGTGGTCATGTCCACCGACATCACCAAGCGCAAGGAGGCCGAGGCGACCAGGGTCAAGCTCGAAGAGCAGCTGCGCCAGTCACGGAAGATGGAGGCCATCGGCACCCTGGCCGGCGGCGTGGCCCACGACTTCAACAACATCCTCCAGACGGTAATGGGCTATACCGAGATGCTGGCCGCAAGGCTCGACGGCGACGAGGACGCCCGCCGCGACCTGGAAGAGATCGAGAAGGGGTGCGAGCGGGCGTCCATGCTCACCCGGCAGCTGCTCACCTTCAGCCGCCGGCAGGTGATTCAGCCGCAGCACCTCGATCCGGGCGAAGTCGTGTCCGGGGTGCTGAAGATGCTGCGCCGGCTGATCGGCGAGGACATCGAACTGGTCTTCGAATCGGCGGGTGACCTGGCCACCGTTTTCGCCGACCGGAACCAGCTGGAGCAGGTGCTGATGAACCTGGCGATCAACGCCCGGGACGCCATGCCCGACGGCGGCTCACTCACCGTGACGCTGGAAAACCGCCGCCTCGATTCCATTTCCTGCCACGAGTACGAGGAACTGCTGCCCGGACGCTTCGTGGTGCTCACCGTCGAAGACACCGGCAGGGGAATGGACGAGAAGATCATGTCGAGGGCCTTCGAGCCCTTTTTCACCACCAAGAAGCCGGGGCGCGGAACCGGCCTGGGGCTGGCCACGGTCTATGGCATCGTCCGGCAGCATGACGGGCAGGTCTTTGTCCACAGCCGGCAGGGGCAGGGGTCGCGGTTCGAAATCTTCCTTCCCGCGGCAACGGCGGTGGTGGAGCACCAAGAGTCGAAAACCGCGGAGGCGCCGCCCGGCGGCAGCGAAACGATCCTGCTCGCCGAGGACGACGAGAACGTCTCCCGCATCGTTGCCGGGGCGCTGGGCGCCGCCGGCTACCGCGTGCTGGCGGTGCGCGACGGCCGCACGGCGGTGGAGGCCTTTGCCGCCCGCCCGGGGGAGATCGACCTGGTGATCATCGACGCAGTGATGCCGCTGCTCAACGGCAAGCAGGCCCTGGAGAAGATACGGCGGCTGTCCCCGGCGATGCGGGCAATGTTCATCACCGGCTATCCGGTGGAGAGGATGCACGAACGCTTCGATCTCGACGGAGAGATCCAGTTGCTGCAGAAACCGTTCTCGCCCGATGACCTCCTGCGCCGGGTGCGGGGCCTGCTCGACGGCGGCTGATCCCGCCCGGTTCAGTCGGCTTCCTCACCGCGGCTGGTGATCACCTGTTTCGTCGTCTCGAAGACGTGGGCCAGCTTCTCGGTGGCCTCGGGGACCTTGTCCAGCTCGTTCTCCCTGATCAGGGTCTCGATCTCCAGTGCCGTCTGCCCCATGGTGCCGGCGGCCACGTTGAAGCAGGATCCCTTCATGCCGTGGGCCAGTTCCTGCATCTGGTGGAAATCGCACTCGTCCAGCGCCTTGCGCAGCTCGCCCAGCTGCAGCGGCACCTGCTGGAGGAAGAACTCCACCACCTCTTCCACCACGTCCTCGTCACCGCCCATGCGCTCCGACAGTTCGCCGGGGTCGAAATAGGCCTCGCGGTCGATGTCCTTCTCCATCGGTTCGTCCTCCGTTGACGGGACTTCATCCGTTTTTTCCGCAGGAATCTCCGGATCGTTTTTCGGCATCTCGGTGAGCTGGCGGTCGATGGCCTTGCGCAGCTCGCCCTGGTTGATCGGTTTGGGCACGTAGTCGTCCATGCCGGCGTCGAGACACCGTTCCCGGTCGCCTTTCATCGCGTGCGCGGTCATGGCGATGATCGGGATGGCGTTGTTGATCGTCTCCGAGGTGCGGATGGCCTGGGTGGCCTTGAAGCCGTCCATCACCGGCATCTGCACGTCCATGAGCACCAGGTCGTAGGGCTCCTTCTCCAGCATCTCCAACGCTTCCTGGCCGTTGTTCGCCGCCTCGATGCGGAAGCCCATGCTCTCGATGATGCGGATGGCCACCTTCTGGTTGATCAGGTTGTCCTCGGCGAGCAGAATGCGGGCGCTGCGTTTCTTCTCCTCGGCGATGGAGTGCTTGGTGATGATCGGCTTCGCCGGCAGCTCCTGGTCGATCTCGCGGGAGACCACCGAGACGAGGCAGTCGTAGAGGTGCGACTGCTTGATCGGCTTGGTCAGGTAGGCCGAGAAGCCGATGTCGTGCACCCGGGAGGCGTCGCCGCGCTGGCCCACCGAGGTGAGCATGATCAGGATCGATCCGCTGAGCCGCTGGTCGTCCTTGATCTTCTGCCCCAGGGTCTCGCCGTCCATCCCGGGCATCATCATGTCCACGAGCACGATGTGGAAGGGGATGCCCCGTTCGGCGGCCTCGGCCAGTGTCTCCAGCGCTTCCGCTCCGCTCTTCGCCTCGCTGTAGGTGCAGCCCCACGTCTTCATCTGTTCGCGCAGCACGAAGCGGTTGGTGGCGTTGTCGTCGACGATGAGGATGCGCTTGCTCTTCAGGTCGAGGCAGCGGTCGAGGTTGATCTCGTCCACGGCGCGCCCCTTCTTCATCGTCACCGTGAACCAGAAGGCCGAGCCGTTTCCCGGGTTGCTCTCCACGCCGATGGCGCCGTCCATCAGCCCCACGAGGTTCTTGCAGATGGCCAGCCCCAGGCCGGTGCCGCCGTACTTGCGGGTGGTGGAGGAGTCGACCTGGGAGAAGGACTTGAAGAGATCGCCCCTCGCCGATTCGGGGATGCCGATCCCGGTGTCGATCACCGAGACCCTCATCGTCATCTGCTCCTCGTCCTCGCGCTCCAGCTCGGCGTTGATGAAGACTTCGCCCTTTTCGGTGAACTTGATCGCGTTGTTCACCAGGTTGAGCAGCACCTGCTTCAGCCGGCCGGGGTCGCCCTTGAGCATGGTGGGGATCTTCTGGTCCACGAGGTAGTTGAACTCCAGGCCCTTCTCCTCGGCCCGCAGGCTCATCATGTCCACCACCGTGTCGATGGTGTTGCGCACGTTGAACTCGATCTCTTCCAGGTCGATCTTGCCTGCCTCGATTTTCGAGTAGTCGAGGATGTCGTTGATCACGGTGAGCAGCGTGTCGGCGCTGTTGCTCACGATCTCGGCGTACTCCCGCTGCTCGTTGCTCAGCTGGGTGCCCAGCAGCAGCCCGGTCATGCCGATCACGCCGTTCATCGGCGTGCGGATCTCGTGGCTCATGTTGGCCAGGAACTCGCTCTTGGCCACCGTGGCCGACTCCGCGGCCTCCTTGGCCGTGCGCAGTTCCTGCTCGATGGCCTTGCGGCTCTCGATCTCGTCGTTGGCCTGCTTGTAGAGCGTGTTGGCCCGGGCATAGAGCCGGGCGTTTTCAAGCGCCGAGGCGATCTGGGTGCTCAGCGTCCGCATCGCCTCGATGTCCAGTTCGTCGAAGGCGTCCTTGCGCCGGCTCTGGATGTCGAGCACGCCGATCACCGCATCGCCGTTGAGGATCGGGATGGAGAGCTCCGAAGCGGTCTTTTCGCCGGCCACGCGGATGTAGTTCGGGTCACTGCTCACGTCGCCGCTCACCTGGGCCGCCCCGGACACGGCGGTGTGGCCGATGATGCCCTTGCCCACCGGGATGGCCATGTTGCGGGGGAAGACGTCGCTGTAGCCGCCGGCGATGGCCCGCAGCACCAGTTGGTCGTTCTTGGGATCGCGGATGAGCAGCATCACCCCGTAGTAATCGAAGGTGTCGCGGATCGCAGCCACCGTGTCCTCGAGCAGCGAGGTGGCGTTCAGTTCGCTGCTCAGGCGCAGCCCCACCTCGTGGATCAGCGTGGCCAGGGAGGCGCGCCGCTGCGCCTCGGATTCCAGTTGTTTGCGAACCACGATCTCCTTGCGCAGCTCGCGGTTCGACTTCTTCATCTCCCGGGTGCGGACCTCCACCCGATGTTCCAGCCGCTGGTTCTGCTTGCGCACCGAACGGGTGCGCACGTGGATCACGCCGCCCACGAGCAGCAGGCCGAAAAAGACCAGTGCGCCCTTGAACCAGGCGGTGGCCCAGAAGGGCGGCAGCACGGAGAGCCGCACCGAGGTGCCGGTTTCGTTCCAGAAGCCGTCGGCGTTGCAGCCCTTGATGCGCAGCGTGTAGTCGCCGGGGGGCAGGTTGTTGTACGAAACGTAGCGCCGGCTGCCCAGGTCGATCCATTCACTGTCGTAGCCTTCGAGCATGTGGGCGTAGCGGTTGGCCGCCGGGTTGGAGTAGTGCAGGGCGGCGAACTCGACCTGGAACATGTAGTCCTTCCAGTTCAGCTCGATCGCCTGCCCGTCGGTCACCCGGTCCAGCGTGCGGGCCTCGGCGCGTCCCTCCGAGGAACGGTTGAAGATCTTCAGGTCGGTGACCACGATGGGCGGAACGTGGTCGTTCTTGCGGATGCCCTCGAGGTCGATGACGTTGAAGCCGTTGATCCCCCCGAAGTAGAGGTCGCCGCGGCTGTCCAGGTAGCAGGCGCCGAGGTTGAATTCCTCGTTCTGCAGGCCGTCGGCCACGGTGTAGTTGACGAACCGTTCGCGGTCCGGTTCGAGCATCGAGATGCCGTTGTTCGTGCTGACCCAGATCTGGCCGCGTTCGTCCTCGATGATGGTGTAGATGCAGTTGTTGGGCAGCCCGTCCTTCTCCAGGTAGTAGCGCCAGGTGTCAGAGGCCCGGTCGTAGCGGTTGAGCCCGGTGGTGGTGCCGACCCAGAGTGTGCCCCGGCGGTCCTCGCAGATGGCGAGGATGCGGCTGCTGCTCAGGCTGGCCGGGTCCTCGTGGTCGGCGAAGTAACGGGTGAAACTGCCGCTGCTGCGGTTGTAGCGGTTGAGCCCGTCGATGGTGCCGATCCAGAGGTCGCCCAGCCGGTCCTCGGTGATGCAGTAGACATAGTCGTGGCTCAGGGTGGACGGGTCGTCGGAACTGATGAAGCGGGTGAAGTTCTGCCGTTCGGGATTGTAGCGGTTCAGGCCGCTGCGCGTGGCGATCCAGAGGTCGCCCTTGCTGTCGAGGAAGACCGTCCGCACGACGTTGCTGCTGATGCTCGTCTCGTCGGCCGGGTTGTGGCGGAAGTGATCGAAGCGATCGCGTTCGCGGTCGTAGCGGTCCAATCCCCCCTGGGTGGCCAGCCAGAGATCGCCCTGGGCATCGGCGCCGATGGACATCACCCGGTCGTCGGCCAGGCTGCGCGGGTCGAGCGGGTCATGGACCCTGGTGCTGAAGAGGCCGCTGCGCCGGTCGAGGATGCTCACCCCGCCATAGGTGCCGACCCAGATCGACCCGTCGCGGTCCTCGTGGAAGCAGCGGACGTAGTTGTTGCCCAGGCTCGTCGGATCATCGGGCATGGGCCGGTAATGGGCGAAGTAGGAGCGGCGCAGGTCGTAGCGGTTGGCCCCCATGTCGGTGCCCAGCCAGAGCACCCCGGCGCGGTCCTCGTAGATGGTGTAGATCTCGTTGCCGCTGATCGAGTTGGCCTCGGCGGGGAGGTGATGGAACCGGCGCAGCTCGTTGGCCCGCCGGTCGTAGCGGTAGACGCCGTTGTCCGCCGAACCGAACCAGAGGATGCCCTCGCTGTCCTCGAAGGCGGCGGAGATGGTTTCCCGACGCAGCCGCCCCGCGGCCCCTCGGGTTTCGGCCACGCTGGCGAAGCGGTCCTCGGTCTCGTTGTAGGTGAACAGCCCGTACTCGGTGCCGGCGAGCAGCCGGCCGTTGGGGTCGAGGTAGAGCGAGCGGATGCGGTTGCCGCCCAGGCTGGGGCCGCCCAGCGGGTCGAGGTCGTAGCGGCGGAAGCCGTCGGCGGCCTCGTCGTAGCGCGAGATCCCCCCGGCGCCGGTGCCGACCCAGACCGTCCCGGCCTGGTCCGCGGCCAGCGCGGTGATGCGGTTGCCGCCGATGGTGTCCGTCTGCCCGGCGTTGCTGCGGTAGCTGGTGAAGGCCCCGCTTTCCCGGTCCATGCGGCTCAGCCCGTCCTCGGTGCCGACCCACAGCCGCCCGCGGCTGTCCTCGAGCAGCGCGGTGACCTCGTCGTTGCAGAGGCTCGCCGCGTTCCCCTCCTCGTGCCGGTGGCTGGTGAAGTCGTCGGAGTCCCGGTGGAAGCGGTTCAGCCCGCCGCCCGAGGTGCCGACCCAGAGCACGCCCTCGCGGTCTTCGATCACCGTCTTGATGTAGTTGTAGCTCAGGCTCCTCGGGCACTCCGGGTCGTTCTTGTAGGTCACGAAGCGGTAGCCGTCGTAGCGATTCAATCCGTCCTCGGTGCCGAACCACATGTAGCCTTCGCGGTCCTGCAGCACGGTGAACACCGTACTCTGGGACAGGCCGTCCCGGATCGTCAGGTTGTCGAAGATGATGTTCTGCTCCTGCCCCGCGGCCGCCGTCACCGGCGCACAGAGCAGGGCCAGCAGGCAGACGAGACAGTACGCTGCACGTGGTGTGGTAGACATGGACATCGCTCCCCTCGGGTTATCCCCAACTGTTCCGAAAACACATATGAATACGGCCTCGAGCTCATTATTCTTGTATTGCTCGATACCTGAACATTTCGGCACTTTACGAAAAGACTTGAACGGTAAAGTGGTTCCGGGGAAGCAAATCCAGCGATTTGAGCAGGTTCACGGGGGGTGGTGAATAAAGATGGGGTCAGGTCCCATTCATATTCATTTTTGTTCGCAGCTAGGGCTGGAGGACCTGGGGGTTGCCCAGGGCGGCGAGGGCCAGGGCAACGGTGACGATCAGGGCGTAGATGTTGATCTGGATGAAGGTGCGGACCCAGGTGCGGCGCTGCTCGGGGGACGGGGCCCGCAGCAGCACCATGGCCTTCATCACCAGCCAGACCGAAGCGGCGGCGATGAGGGCGCCCCACTGCCAGGGCACGGCCTGGCGGGCCAGCGCCGGCAGCACCAGCCCGGCGGCGGCGGTGGCCAGCACCCACATGAAGGTGATGCGCTGCAGCTGCCGCGGGGAGAAGATCGCGGTGAGCACCGGCAAGCCCGCGGCCTCGTACTCGTCGCCCTGCATCAGCAGCAGCAGCCAGAAGTGGGGGATCTGCCAGACGAAGTAGAAGGCGGCGAGGAGCACGATCAGCGGCGCGCCCAGCTCGCCGCCGGCGGCGACCCAGCCGATCATCGGCGGCACGGCCCCCACCAGCGCCCCGGGCACGGCGGCAAAGGCGGTGACCCGCTTGAGCATGGCGTAGACACCGTTGTACCAGAGGACGGCGAAGGCCCCCAGCCCGAGCAGGGTCATCGTGTTCAGCTCCACCGAGGCGAGGAAGTAGAAGCCGAAGAGGATGAGCAGGCCGGAGATGAAGAGGCCCGCCCGCGGGCTGAAGCGGCCGGCGGGCAGCGGCCGGTTGCGGGTGCGCGGCATCCGCGCGTCGATGGCCGCCTCCTGGCACTGGTTGAGCGCCGACGAGCCGGAGGCGAGAAGGAAGGTGCCCAGCAGGGGCAGCCAGATCTCCGGGGCGAAGCGGCCGGTGGCGATGACGTGGCCCGCGCCGGTGGTGATGGCGGTGGCCACGGTGATGCGCACCTTCATCAGCATCAGCAGGTCGAGCAGCAGACCGGAAAAGCCGCGAGATGACGCCATGGAAATCATGGCGCTCATCATACCACCATTCGATGGGCGGATCATCAGTGCCGGCCGTGGAGAGGACGTGGAAGTCCTCCGTAGAAATCGTGCACCCTGGCCATTGAAAACGGCGCCACCCTCTGCTCGGCCGACACCGATTTCGGGCGCTTTGCTTCGCTGAACTGGGTCAATCCGCTCGACTGACGGGTTTGGTGTTTACTGCTCGGAACTGGCCTGATCCAGTGTGCATGCCGCCTCCTCGGTGAGCAGCTCGATGGCCAGAAGTACGGGTGGCGGTATCGGCCAGGCCGGAGGGTCAGGCAAGGTGTTATGGCAGGTAGTCGGGTTGCCGGTAGGGATGACCCAGCGCGATCCGTGCCCCGGCCACGTAGTCGCCCGTTTCGAAGACAAGAAAGCTCTTGCCCGGCACCAGGGCCAGTTCGGTCCCGTCATAGTTCCAGGTCTTCAGATACGCCAGGTTATCGGGATCGGGCCCCGGTCCGGTGAGAATCTCGTCCACCCGGTCGTTGTCGATGTCGCCGCAGGCCACGTTGCAGCCCATGGAACGGGGAAAACTCGCGTAAGCAATGAAATTGACCCCGCCGATCGGCTCCAGACGCTCGCCATCGTAATTCCAGCCCCGCACGTGGGATCCGAACGACGGCCCCGGTCCCGGCCCGGTGACGATCTCGTCGATACCGTCGGCGTCGATGTCGCCGCAGGCCACGTTGACCCCCCATTGCAGTGTGCCGTACGCGAAATAGCTCACTCCGGGGATTGGCCCGGCGGACCCACCATCGGCATTCCATCCCCGCACGTGGGGGCCGAAGACGGCCCCGGGCCCGGCCCCGGTGACGATTTCGTCCACACCGTCACCGTCAATGTCCCCGCAGGCGACGTTGACGCCCCAGCGGTTCGTGCCGTAGGCCAGGAAGCTCACCCCGGGCAGCGGGGTAACGATGCTCCCCCCGTCCCAGTGCCAGCCCCGCACGTGGGGGCCGTACACCGCACCCGGCCCGGCCCCGGTGACGATCTCGTCCACTCCGTCGTCGTTCAGGTCACCGCAACTCACCAGCACGCCGTACCGTGGCGTGCCGTAGGCCTGAAACGAAGCGAGGCGCGACCCGTCCCAATCGAGCAGCTGCACCAGCGCCGGGTGATAGGGCCCGGGCCCGGGCCCGCCGATCACCTCGTCATAGACGACGCCGTCGAGATCGCCTGCCGCCGAG